>JAEEGL016149297.1_pt1 | contig 13214 bp, 9 predicted proteins | sample 9134231 | NCBI WGS metagenome assembly JAEEGL01 (sample SAMN16246548, study PRJNA631951) | gut metagenome | biome: gut microbiome; feature: rumen; material: fiber-attached | host: Bos | place: Iran: Karaj | collected 2018-10
GGCAGATTACCCACGTGTTACTCACCCTTTCGCCACTAGACGAAAATCCAAATCCGCTTTGTGCAAGCACTCCACTTCAAAGGGTCGTCTCGTTCGACTTGCATGTCTTAGGCATGCCGCCAGCGTTCATCCTGAGCCAGGATCAAACTCTCAAATAAAAAAAAAGTTTATTTCAATAATTTAAAAATCCTAGCTACAAATAAATTGACGTTTTGCTCAGTTTTCAAAGATCATTTATGCGTTTCATTTTTTGAAGCGCATTGATAATATAACAAATAATTAAATCAAAGTCAACAACTTTTTTCAACTTTTTTTAATTATTTATTTAGTTGACACCTCTCAAGATGCACAACGTGAATAATCTTACCACAAATTAACTACTAAGTCAACAACTTTTTTTCTTTTTTTTAAAGATTTTTTTAAATTACTCACATTGCTCTTTTTTAATGAAAATTTCTTCCATTTCAAAAGACAACCAAACTAATATATCACTACCATTTTTACTATTCAATTAACTTTACATTTTATTGACAAACTAATTATTTAGTCCCTATATCATATTATATATAGTAAAAAAAATTACTATTTCTAGTAATCTTTTTTAATCAAATTATTTACTTTGCATAATCAGTTATACTCATATTTGAATTAGTACCTGTTATATTCTTTTTAGTTATTGATGGATTGTAATATGTTTTAAATCTATCATTATCTGTAAATCCTTTAGCAATAGTTAAATTATTGAAGAATGATTTTTGCTTATCAAAAACACTAAATGAATTAACACCCTTACCATCAACTTTAAATTTATTTACCTCAATATCAGGTAAATATAAATCATATCCATAATTATAAATCTCATTTTTATCATTAATGCTAGGTCCAACTGTAACTAAATAAGCTCCCGTTGCACTATCTGAAAGTTTTAAAGTACTATTGTTTATTATTATTTTGCCATTCCATGTACTTCCATAATCATTTCTTAATTTTATAAAATAATTATTTGGATTATTCATAACAGTAACATTTTCAACCGTTAATACATTATCTTTTTTATATCCTGCTCCTGTTACATTAATACCATATCGACCAAGAGTTGAGTTTTTAACTGTTAAATTAAGTATTCCACGATGTGCATCTATTCGATTTAAACTACACTCATCAAAGGTAATATTCTTGGAATAATTAGTTCCTGTAACGCCCCATAAATTATCTTTTAGTTGATTTTCATTATACATCGTTACTTTTTTAAAATTCATATTTACAACACGAGCAAGAGAAATATCATATGTTGCCCTACTTCCAAGCGCATATACTTTTGAATTACTAAATGTAATATCCGCCGCATCAGTAAACCTAAAAAATCCCATATACGAGTACGAAGTATTTGTTGCCAATGTTTCATTATTATTTTTTATTGTAATATATGAATGCGTGATATTATCTACTTTAGTATTACTTCTTTTAATATGAATATTACGTGAAATGTCTGATACATCTTTCATATTTGTATTCGTACTTAAAACAGTCTTAAATATTCCATTTTTTAATTCAAGTTGATTTTCTGATATTTCACAAACCAAAACTGTATTTATTGTTTTGCTTGAATAGCTATCTTCATTCCAAAAGAATTTGTCAATTATTTTACCATTTTGAATCCTAAACGAATCATTTTTAGGCTCACCTTTATTTTTACTTGAACCTGATCTTCGGAAAACATACCTGACTTTTCCTTCATTAGTTTCCTCTTTTTTATTTAATACACTAACATATGCATATTTATAATTCAAATCGTTATTAACTTCATTTAAAATATTACTTATACTATTGTATTTTTCAACTTTACGATTTTGACATCTACCACTTGCAAGTATTTGAAATATTGGACCATTATAATTAACTCCATCGCTACCCTTCGATAATATCTCATCATGTATATAAATAGTCGAATTATTTAAATTTGTGCTAGTTTTGACAACTATTGGATCAGATTTAGATTTTTTATAAATATGATAAGTTCCCTTAGTTACTACCACCGGCTTTTTATTTGTATTTGCACAATTATGAGCAGCTTTCATCACATAATAATCATCGTTATCTTTTTTTAAACTTTTAAAATCTTTATAATCAATTGATGCATTATTTTTTACACTCTCACATATTTTTTCTTCTTCAGTCAATACTGGAGTAGAAGTTGGTGTAGCCGTTGGTCTTGGTGTGTTTGTTGGCTTTGGTGTATTCGTTGGTTTTGGCGTACTTGTTGGTTTTGGAGTCGCTGTTGGTTTAGAAGTTGGCTTTGATGTTGGAGTTACTGTTGGTGTACTTGTTGGTGTTCCTCCACTACCACTTAATATCTTTCTTATTGTAATATAATCCACTGATGATACCCTACCATCACCATTAACATCTGCTCTTTTTAACTTATCTCCAGTTAATGTACTTTGATGTAAAAGATGTTTTCTTACCATGATATAGTCCATTGATCCGACTGTACCATTTCCATCCACATCACCTTGTATTGATGCAAAAACATTTGTTTTTAAAGTTAAAACAAATATTGAAACAAAAAACAATTTCATTATATTCTTTTTCATTATCAATATACACCTACTATGTTCAGTATAACATATTACTTATCCCCATTCAATATAATAAAAAAAATTACTATTTCTTAGTAACTTTTTTAAGTTTATTATACTTATAATAGTAATCATCGATTACCATAACATTAAATGGATTTTGTTTCTCACGAGCTAAAGTTATCAAATTACTTAAATCATCCTTAACTATTTTATCAATCTCTTCTGGATAATTCATTTTAGCTTTATGATATTTATACTCACCACGATCTAATATTTTAAAAGCTCCATCTGGAAATACTCTTAAATCTAAATCATAATCAATGTATTTAACTGTCCTTCCTTCTATTACATATGGACTCGCTAAATTACAATAATAATATATACCATCCTTTTTTAATTGTCCGATAACATTATACCAACTATGTTTATAGAAAAACATTATAGCTGGTTCTTTCGTTCTCCAACTTCTTCCATCAGACTCAACAACCTTTGTCTTATTATTACCAAAAACTAAATAATCATCTTTAATATCTAATAGGATTGCTTCATCCCAGGAACGATGTATACTTCCATCATGTTTATAGCTATGTATAATAAACCTATCACCTATTTGGTAATTACACATAATCACATCTCCGAAAACATTATAACACTAAATTATTATTTTTGACAACTTATTTTGTTTGATGAAGACTTATTTATTTGTTATAATTGTATTATGAATAATAGAGGAGCTAATAATATGATTAAAAAATTATTTATATTTATATCTTTAATTATATTACCTTTTATCGTATTAGCTTTACCGACTGGTGATGTAGATGGAAATGGAAAAGTTGCATCAATGGATTATATAATGGTAAGAAAACATCTATTAAAACAATCTTTATTAACTGGCGATAAATTAACTAGAGCGGATGTTAATAATGATGGTAAAATATCTTCATTAGATTTCGTTGCTATTAGAAAAACAATTATAAATGGTGGTAGTCAAACCACAACACCAACACCAGCTCCAACGGCTGCACCTACTGCAACACCAGCATTATCTGAGTCTGATAGAATATGTGAAAGTGTTAAAAATAATGCATCAATTGACTATAAATCATTTATTAGTTTAAGTAAGAAAAATAATGGTAGTGATAAATATAATGATGACTATTATGCTATTAAAGCTGCCCATGATTGTGCAAATAAATATAATAAACCAATTGTTGTAACTAAAGATACATATCATATATATAAACCTAATAATGAAACTATATCTGTTAAAACAAATACTAACTTGAGTGATTCTACAATATATATTCATGATGGTAGTAATGTTTATCAATATATGTCTACTTATGTGTATACAATAGAACCAAATGATGCAAACAAATGTAATAGTGGTACTAAAGAAGGATTTACTAATGCATTTGCAACACTTGTTCCAAGTTCAGGTAACTATTATGTTAAAGTAACTGAGAAAGATGGAATTAAGGTATTAAATCGTAATAAAGGAAATGTTGATAAAAATGGAAAACACTATACCGAACAAGCACATGAAAAATCAGATGCATATCGTGTATATAATGGTGTTGTACAAGATCAAATGTTCTGGAATTATAATAATTCTAAAATATCATATACGTACTGCCCTATTCCAAGTGAACAATTAGTATTCCAAAATGCAACGATCAAGACAGTTACAACGTTTGAGTGTTCAAAATGTGTTAGCAGTGACGGAACTCAAGTATTTAAAAAACGAGGTTTAAGAATTAATAGAAGCAATACTAAAGTATATAATATTCATCATAGTTTCGAAAATAGTAAATTCGAAATAATTCATACAATAAAACATAAGTATTCCGGATTCTTCAATATTGGAAGCACAGCTAATGTTATATTAGAGAAATGTACTGTTTCATCATTATGGTATAAGACAAAATCAGGTGGACATGAATCAACATATGATTTACAAGCCTCACAAGCAGTAAATACAACTATCAATAAAGTTAAAATGTTTGATGATGGAAAATATAATGAAATGTCTGCTGCTAATGACTGGGGTGTAACAGCAACATATGAATGTAAAAATCTAACTGTTCTAAATTCTAAATTAAATCGTATTGATGCGCATCGTAATTTATTAGGTTTAACTATTAAAGATTCAACCCTTGGTAGTAAGGGAATAACGGTTGTAGGAACAGCTGATTCTAAAAACAATAGTATGGTTATTGAAAATGTTACATGGAAATATACTAATGCCCTAATTAAACTAAGAGGTGATTATGGTACAACATGGAATGGAACAATTACTATCAAGAATTCTACTGTTGAAAATGCTCCAAGTAGTACTGTATCAATACTATCTACTGAAAACCTAGAAAAGAATTCTGATAAAGATTTAGTTTTCAATCACTCAATTTATAATCCTACTAAAATAAGTATTGATGGTTTGAAAATAAATTCATCAAATGTAAGTAAAATACAAATAATAAGTGCCAAAAAAGCAGACTTTGAAAAATATTATCTTAAAACATTCCAACGCAAGACAAATAAAAACGAAGAAACAAGTATTTCAAAGAAAAATATAACTGGTAATGGTTCTAAAAATATATCTAATTATGGTGGTTAAAAGATTCTATTGAATCTTTTTTCTTTATAAAAAAAGTAGATATTACTCTACTTTATTTTATAATAATCCTTCATATTCATTAACTTTTTCATTTAATGGAACATGCATTATATTTTCAATTGTCTTATCAATTAATTCTTCATAATTAAACTTTGCTTCTTCTTCAATACATTTATCAAGTACTGGATTAATAACAGGATGCTTTGGTACAAATACTGTACAGCAATCTTCATATGGAAGAATACTAGTGTTATATGTATCTATTTTTTCACTAATACTAATTATCTCTAATTTATCAAGACAAGCTACTGGTCTTATTACTGGTATATTAGTTACATTATTTATTACTTCCATACTTGTTAATGTTTGAGATGCTACTTGACCAATACTTTCACCATTTATTATGACATGCGCATGATATTTCTTAACAAGTTTTTCCATAATACGATACATCATACGACGCATAATAGTAATACAGTATTCAGAGACTACATTTTTATATATTGCTTCTTGTATTTCCGTAAATGGTACTACAAACAAATTAATACTATTTGTATATTCTTGTAACTTCTTAGATAACTCGATTACTTTATTTCTTGCTTCAATACTAGTGTGTGGTATTGCTTCAAAATATACACAATCAATTGTTATACCACGTTTCATTGCTAAGTAACCTGCAACAGGGGAATCAATTCCACCAGATAACATTAACAATCCTTTGCCTTGTGTACCATTAGGGTATCCTCCCGCTCCTTGATAATTTTTAAAATATATAAATGTTTCATTACGTCTTATTTCAATATTAAATGTAACTTCTGGATTATGAACATCTACTTTAATATTTGGTTTATTCTTTAATATCAATCCACCCATCATTCTACTAAAATCAATACTTTGAATTGGGAATGTTTTATCACTTCTTTTAGTCTCTACTTTAAATGTATTAAAATTAGTTTCTGGTAATATTTTTAGAATAGCTTCTTCAATAGCTTCTTTACTACTAAATATCTTATAGGCTACTGTATAGGCATAAATACCAAATATTTTATTAATCTTAGAAAGTATAGTATCTAAATCTTTTTCATCAAATTCAATATACATTCTAGATAAATCTTTATATATAACAACATCTAATCCTTTTAATTTATTAACAATATTTTTATGTAATACATTAACAAACATTTTACGATTATCTTTTTTTGTAGTTAGTTCACCATACTTTATTAAAATAACACGATTCATTTTATTCTTTCCTTCTTTAATTACTTATACTTTTTAATTTAATAATCTTTTCTTCTAATTTAGATAAGAAATAATCTATTTCGTTTTCTTTAGTTAAATAAGATATACTTACTCTTAATGAACTAGTTGCTTTTTCCATATCTTTAGTTAATTCTAATACACTTAGTGAATAATCTCCTTCTGAACAAGCTGTTCTTGTTGAAATATATATTTCAGATTCTTCTAATGCATGTAGTAATGTTTCTGGCTTAATTCCAACAACACTAAAGTTAACTATATGTGGTATACAACTATCATTACTATTAATAGTTAATCCTTCTATTTTATTTAGACCATTTATTAATCTATTTTTTAATTCCTTAACATAATTAATATTATAATCAAGATCAGCCATAATTAGTTTTAAGGCACGTGATGTTGATACAATTAAAGGTAATGCTGGTGTACCACCACGATATATACTTTGACTCTTTCCACCATGAATTAATGGTTCTAAAGTAATATTATCTTTTTTAATTAATACCCCTACTCCTTTAAGACCATAAATCTTATGAGCTGAAAAACTATATAAATCAATATTTTCTAAATTAACTCTTTTTTTACCAATTGCTTGTGTACCATCAACATGAAAGATTATTCTTGGATAATCTTTTAATAATTTACCTATGGCATCAACATCTTGAATAATACCAATTTCACTATTTACTTCACAAATACTTACAAGTATAACATCATCATTAATTAATTCTTTTAAATTATTTAAATCTACTCTACCAGTTTCATCTAATTTAACATATTTAATAGTATAACCATTCTTTTCTAAATAAGATAATGGTTCTAATATACTAGAATGCTCTAGTTTAGTAGTAATAATTGTTTTGCCTCTATCAACATACTTATTTATAACACCCATAATAGCTAAATTATTAGATTCAGTAGCTCCACTAGTAAATATAACTTCACTATCTTTAACATTTAAAATAGATGCTACCTGATTAACTGCTGCATCCATTAACATTTTTGATTTAACACCTTCACTATGTAATGAATTAGGATTACCTACATATTCTAAACATGTTCTATCAAAACTTTCTAATACTCTTTTATCTACTGGTGTTGTAGCTGAATAATCTAAATAAGTCATGTTACCTCCGAATTCAAAAAAATTATATCATATAATTAAAAAAAAGACTATTATATTAGTCTTTTTCTCTTAAAAAATCCTTTTTTAGTATCATAGTTCATTTCTTTATATATCATATTAGCAACTGAAAAAACATCGTTCTTTCCTTTTATAGTATCATTAATAATTACAATATAATCAGTCATTTCACTAACGAATTTATTTACTTGATATGAACGATCTCTATCTCCCGTAGAATCAATGATATCATTATATCTCTTCTTATAATACTCCGCCAATTTTTCTATTAATTTTATTAAAACATGTTTCTCATTTTCTTTCATAGTTGTAGAACGAGTTACAGTTTGATATAAAGATTTAATAGCATTAGGCAAAATTCCATTTTCCATAATTCCTCTTGGTTGCAATTTATTATATCGCGAATAAATTAATAATTCAACTATTTGAAGTAAATATAATCTGTTAACCAATCTCTTTCTGATTTAATAACCGATCTAGATTCTAATTTCTTTCCCATAAACCACATAATTACTGATCCACCACCATCAAATTGTGTTCCAAATGAACATCCAAGGTCTATTAGTAATTGTGCTTTTTCATAACGAGTTAGTCCATATGAACTACCATCAGAAGGAATATCTGCATCTGAATAAGCTAATCCTTCTGAAACTACAAAATAAAATTCACCTGGTTTAACATATCCTACAAAGTTGGCTTGTCTTGGTCTTTGTTTTGCATCTTGTTTATATTGATTTTTACCATTAACTACAAGATTACCAGTAAAACGGAAAGTATCAGTTAATTCTCCGGTAGAAATTGCTTCAGCAATACTCTTTGATTTTAAATTCTTACAACTATCTAATACACCTGTTTTATTATTATAATATGCAAAACAAGCTTTTTTAGGATCTAGTGTACTTGGATCTACTCCTTTTCCTGAATAGAATATACCATTTCTAACTGTTCCATAATCACTATTTAATTTATAATCACCTTCTAAAGCTAGAATAGCACCAGCTTCATTAGCAGCTATAGATATTTTTCTAGTTAAATAATTTCCATCAGAACCCTTTTGATGAGAAGTTAAATCAGTATGTAGTCTTTTATAATCACTTAATACTAAATGAGCAAGATAATATACTGTCTTTCTTCCGGTAATTGAACTATTATATACTTTTCTTTCAATAGTTAACTCGGCCGTACTATCTTTATAATGATAAGGATAACCATTTTTATTAATCACCGGTGCCATTGTTGGAGTCGGTTTTGGTGTTTCGGTTGGTTTCGGAGTTGGAGTTGCGGTTGGTTTTGGCGTAGCTGTTACTAATGGTGTTGGTGTACTTGTTGGATTCAAATTAGTACCATTAAGAATAGCTTTTCTAATTGCAATATAATCCATTGTATTTATTTTATTATCACCATTAACATCCGCTTCTTTTTTCTGATTATCATTTAATGTAGTTGTTCCTAGTATATATTTTCGAATTAAAATATAATCTATGGTTCCAACTTTACCATCAGAATTGACATCACCAATTGCCTTAACTGAAACACTAACAAATATGAATAATAACACTCCAAATAACACTATTTTTTTCATATAATTCTCCTAATAAAAGAAGAATTAGTTAACTAACTCTTCATTAATTTATTAATCTTTGTTGCTAAATCACTATCAATAAGTTTTGTAACTTTCATTAGTAAGTTAAAACTTTCTTTATAACTACCACGATAATACATTAATTCGGCTTTTGATAAACCACGATTAACATCTTTATTATCACGATATTTATTACCAAATACTATTAATAATTCTGAGAAATATGCATACTTAACCATATTAGAAGCTGTTGCATATAACTTAAATGTTAAATCCTTAGCTGTATCAACTCTTGTATTTAGATTTTTAATAATAATTGGTTTATTATTGATTTCTTTTTTAACTTCTTCTATTGCATCAAGAGCTTCTTCCATTTCCACAAAATAATTATCATGAATAATAGGTAATTTATAATTACGAACTTTACTCTTACATTTCTTAACTAATTCAGTCATATCTTTAAGTTCTTCATGAGCTCTCTTTTCATCTTCATAGAAACTTCCTAATGTTCTTAAAGCTGCATCAAAGTCATCAGAAATATTATTTAATTTAACCATTAATTCATTAATAGTAAGATTATGTTTTTTATAAGAGTCTGCTCCCTTTTTAATATCTCGATATAATTTCTTATGTTCTTTAACGATAGCTGATAGTTTTAAATTTAATTGATCAATTATTTCTAAATCTTTTTCATTTAAATGATACATTGCTTTTATATCATCTAATTGTGCATAAATATCTTTAACAATGCCTTCTATTTTCTTAGATTTTTCAACAAAAGCAGCATCTAATCCATCAAACTTAGTTTTAGCATCTCTTTCTTCATCTAAATCACGGAATAAACTATCTAAGTATTCAAGTATTATTTTTAAATCAAATAAACTATCATTAATATTTAGTACTTTAGCACGTGTTAATATATCATTTTCTCTTTTTTCAATATCTGCAATATTATTATCAAAGTTTAAGTATCCAAGTGGATAACCTTCTTCTAACATCTTACCATATTCTTCTTTTAAATCTTTAATACGACCTGGTATTAAATCATTTAATAATAATAGAATATCTGGTACTTCTTTAATAACTACATCTAAATTATCAATCATAGTATCAATGGATTTAACTACTAAGATAATTTCATTATATAGTTTTTCATCCATTACTTTATCGAAATCATTAAAACGTTTAGCAATATTTTCAAATTGCATTTTAATAACGTCTTTAAGGTCCCCAAACATATTTTCTTTTTCAGTATAAGTATGTTCAAGAAATCTATATTTAGCTTTTAACTTAGTAATAATATCACGATACTTTTCTTCATAAGAAGCTATTTCATTTATTTCATCTAAGATATTATTAATTGAATATTCAGCTTCATCTAAAGCAATAGATGCATCACTATAATTATCAATATATTCTTTAATGTTCTTTTTCTCAATAGAAACATCTAAGTCTACTATTAAATCATTTATCTTTTTAAGTCTTACTTCTTTTATTTCTTGATAACGAACTTTAAATTCAGATATTTTTTCTTCTAATTGTTCACTTTTTGCAATATCTTCTATTTTACCTAACTCTACCATTACTGGCATACTATCTAAATTATTTTTCTTTATTTCAAGTTCATTAACTCTACTAACTAATTTATCTCTAGTTTTCTGACGCATTTTTCGTACAATAAGAATCGATAAAACGATTGCTAAAATAATAGCAATGGCAATAACTAAGTATACTATCTTCATCTTATCACATCCTTACTATACAATTTTATCATAAACTAAAATAAAAATATAGATAAAATAATATTTTTTGTTTACATTTATTAGGAATAATAATATAATAACTGACTGATGTGAAGTAATTAGCATGATTTGGGGGTGGTTATCATGACTAACGAAAATAATAATATTGATACATCAATATTAGATAAAATAGAAATAAATTTGCCAAGTATAGATGATATGCTAGCACTTAGAAGTGCATATAGCGATGAAATAACACAATATTGTGGTGAAAAAGATGAATTTAGATTTAATATTCATACTGATTTAGCTACTTTAACTGGTAAAGATAGACTTAATAGGTATTTTTATCTAAGAGATGTTGATAAGGCTGATGAAAATAACATTCTATATTATTATGATGGCTCAATAACAAGTGATGATTTTTATACAACTGATTCAAATACAAGAAAAAAAATAAAAAATCCTAATCGATATAGTCGAATATTTTTAATAAGACCCGTTTTATCATTTGAAAAATGTCCGGAAATATTTGATCTTTTACCATTCGAAAGAAAAGATAAAAATGGTAATGATTTAAAATATAGTAAGATTAATTTAGGATGTTATCCTAGATATGCTTATCCTAATTCTCCTTGTCAAGTAGATTTATACTCATCACCAGACTTAATACAAACTGAAGAAGCATATACTTTTGATAGTATTAATGTTTTTGGTAAAAACAGTTATAAAAAAACATTTAAACCAATTGTTCATTGGATATATAAATATAAAAATCAAAAGTATATTAATTATCGAGTAAATCAATGTAAGTTCCTTGGAGATGCATTAGATCGAGTACTAGGTCTATTATCAGAAAATATTACTCTATCTAATAACGAAAAGTACTATAGTCGTGATAATCTTCTTCTCGAAGTAACCCAAATACCATGGACAGTTGATATTAAAAGAAAAGTATTAATTGCTCAAGAAGGATTAATATCAGGAATACAATTTGAAAAGTTTGACGAAGATAAAAAGATACAAACTCCAGTTGATTATGAAAGTAGTAATATTAAATGGTTTCTTAATACATTTATGAAATATGAAATGCTACGTGATGAAGAATTATTAAAAAAAATTGCTATTAAAACGAATAATAGTCCAGCTAATGAAATAAGTAAATTATTAAATGAAATAAAGCAATATAGAAAATACTATCTAGGAGATATAGATATTGAATCTAAAGTAAAAGCTTTACTTAATGATTATAACAATGAATTAGATAAATTATCTAAAAAAATTGATAATGAAACAAATAATCTTACAGTTGAAATTACTAATCCAAAACTTTTATACCAAAGATTAAAAATAAACCTTGAAGAAATATTATTCGAACTTAAAACACATGGTGAAAAAGTTAAAAGTTATCATAATATGATTGATATATTAAGTGAATGTCAAAAAGAAGAAATTGATATTAGTAAAGATGAACTATGTAATATTATTAATGTCATTAAGAAAACAATAATTGAATTTATTACATACGAAGATATTAAAGAAAAATTAGCTAATGATTTAAATGAAATAATCAACAAAACTATTGATAGAAATAAAGGTTATATTGAAGAATTTAAATATAATGATCAAACTAATACAAAATCAATTGATGAATTAAAACTAGAATTTAGAAAAGAACTACATCCATTTTTAGAAGAACTATTTGAAATAGTAAAAAAACAAGATATTGTTAATGATATTTGGAATGATATTAAAGTAATGATTAAAAATGAATTTACTGAGTCAAAAAACAAACTAGTTAGTAATTATTCTAATATACTTAATAGCATCGTATTAGAAATAAGAGATAAGGGAAATAATAAAGATAATGATAATTTGGATACTCTTTTAAATAATATTACTTTTGATTTAAATGAAGATATTAGTTTAATTATGAAAAAATTTGAATTAGTTATTATTAAAGCTTATAAAATACAATTAGATATAGAAGAAAGACAAATGAAGAATACGGAAATAGATGATTTAAAAATAAAATTTGATGTATCAACTGTCTTTGAGGAAAAAAGTAATACAAAATAATTGACTTAATTAAAAATATTATATATAATAACTATGCATATTTTGATTGACAGCCCAATTTATTAATATTGTAATGTGTTTCCTAAGTTTAGAAGTAACTATGGCTATCTAGTGAAACTATTAAAGAAAACTCCCTATAATATGTATAAATGTCAGTTATATGTAATAATAATTGAAGGAGGAAAATATGGCAAGATATACAGGA
>JAEEGL016745706.1_pt1 | contig 13214 bp, 14 predicted proteins | sample 9134231 | NCBI WGS metagenome assembly JAEEGL01 (sample SAMN16246548, study PRJNA631951) | gut metagenome | biome: gut microbiome; feature: rumen; material: fiber-attached | host: Bos | place: Iran: Karaj | collected 2018-10
ACATTTCTAGAAGTAGGTCTTAGCATATATCCACTTGCAGTACTTTTAAGACCAACATTGTGTCTAGCACCTGTTTTCTTTGTATTAGCCATTATAATGCCTCCTTTTTTCGAACTATTGGTATTTTACCATACATATATACAATTTTCAAATAGTTTTTTCACTATTATTTATTATTCTTTTAGTACTCAGAACTATTAGCAATTACTGAAGAACAACCTAAATCATCATCTACAAAATTTCTTAAGTTATCTACATAATCTTTTGATGAATATTTTTCAATAACTTCAAGTATAGTTTTCTTATCATCATCACTATCAGTTTCTTCTTTTATATATTTATAATGCTTAATATAATAACTCTTATCATGAATTGTGAAATATACTTGAGGTTTACTAGATGTAGGAACTACAACTACATAACCAGTATAATTTTTAGTATTATCTAAACCTAAATCTTTTTTAATATCATATATATAACAACTATAACTTGATCTTAAATTAGCTGCTTTATCTGCTTCATATTGACTTAGTACATCAAAGTATAGTTTATCTACATACTTTGCAAAACTCTTCTTTTTACCTTCATTGATTGCAGTATTAGTAATTGGTACAGCAACTACTATTAAAAGTGCAATTATAACAATTACTGCAAGTAATTCAACTAATGTGAATCCTTTTCTTTTCATTGATTCTTGCCCTCCTCTTCTACTTTATCATCTTCAAATACTTCTTGTAGTTTTTCTACTTGAGCTTCATTATATTCATCAATATAACCTTTATATCTAGAAGTAGTAAATTGTTTTTGACCAGTAACATATCCATAAATTGAGAAATGCTCATAAGTATTACTTAAAAGTACTGAATTATGTTCATCAGTCATAAAAGTAACTTTAATATCATTGTTCTCAAACTTATCATATTCATATCTTCTTTCAGCAAACTCAACATATTCTTCAACTGTATCAACTGCTTCTGCTTTTAATGCATCAATAAGAATAACTTCTGTAGCTTTATCTAGTTTTCTTTGCCAATATTGATTATTAATTGCATCAAAAGCTACTGAAAATAAAAATACTCCTACTGGAATAAGAATAAAATAAATAAGTTCTTTTCCTTTAATAGCTCCTCTATTCATAAAAATTCTCCTTACTCTATTACAATTATATCATTATACATATAAAAATGAATGTAATTATACATTCATTTAGTTATATATTCACTATTTTGACAGTTAATACTTGATAGGAATGAAATTAAATTATATTCATTTTCATTGAATTCTTTAATAGATTTATCTGAATTAGTTTTAGATATATATTTATGATTAATTAGCATATATTCTTGATTATGAATAAATAAATAAATATCTTCATCTTTAACTACTGAATAGCCTTCAAAAGAACCTAAATAATCAAAATCTAAGTCTTTATTAATATCATATATATAGCATGTATCTAATTCTTTATTAATACTATTAGATTTTTCTGAAGTTCTTTGATAAACAGAATCTGCAAATTCAATAAATACCTTTTTTTCAGTTACATTAAATATATTACTTACAAAAGGTATTATTACTAAAGAGATAATAATAATACATATAATAGATAACAATAATTCTAAAAGAGTAAATTTAACATCTTTCTTCATATAAACCAATCCTCTAGCATTAATATAACATAAAAGGAATAAAAAAAGAAGAACACTAGTTCTTCTTTAAAAATTCATTTAAGTATTTCTTTAAGTTTATGCTTACATTTTCAGGTAATATTTCATTAAGTTCTTCGATTGAAGCTTCACTCATTTTCTTAACACTACCAAACTTTTTAATTAATTCTTTCTTTCTAACTGCACCTATTCCATCAATGTTATCTAATACACTTGAAATAGATCCTTTACTTCTTATTTCCCTATGATATGAGATAGCAAATCTATGAACTTCTTCTTGAATGAATGTTAAATAATGGAATAAGTCACTAGTTCTATCTATTTCATACACTTTTTCAGTATCTCCATCCATTAAAGCATTAGTCATATGTTTATCATTTTTAACTAAACCACATACTTTAATCTTATCTTGTAGATTAAGTGAATCTATTACTTCTTTAACTGCATGTATTTGACCTAAACCACCATCAACTAATATAAGATCTGGTAATTCTGATTTTTCTACTAAAGCTCTATAATATCTACGATATGTAACTTCTTTCATTGTTCCATAGTCATCATTAACATCCATTGATACTTTAAATTTACGATAGTTATTTTTAGAAGGTTCTCCTTCAATAAATACTACCATTGCACTAACTGCAAAAGAACCAAATAAATGTGAATTATCAAATGATTCTATTCTATGAATAGATCTACCTAATAATTTACCAAGCTCTTCATTAGCACCTTTAGTTCTATCTAATTTTCTTATATTTTGTTTAATATTATTATCATGATTAATCTTAGCATTATCAAAACATAAATCTAATAGTTTCTTCTTTGGTCCTTTTTCTACATATATAAAGTTATTAGTAATAGCTTCATTAAGCAAATCTTTATCAATAGATGAAGGAATAATTATTTCTTTTGGTACTTCATTTCTTTGATAAAAGTTAGCTAAATAATTTAATATTGATTCTTTTTCATCATCTTCTGGGATATTAATTATTTCATTCTTAGAACCAATTAATTTACCTTTTCTTACAAAGAATATATTAATTGAAAGGAATGAATCTTTATAATAATAATTAAAGATATCTCTATTAACTAAGTCAGGCATATCTATCTTTTGTCTTTCTTGAATAATATCAATATAATTTAAATATTCTTTTAATTCATTAGCTCTTTCAAAATCTAAGTTAATTGAAGCTGCAGTTATCTTATCAATTATTTTATTTCTAATAATTGAATCATTACCATTAAAGAATGATGTTATATCTTCAATCATATTATCTACGATTGATTGATCATATTCTTTACAACAATAACCTAAACATTCATGTATATGATAATAAAGACATACTTCTTTAGGTTTACCAGCACATTTCTTTAATGGATAAACTTCATTTAAAAGTCTAACTATTTTATTAGCAGCAGTAGCATTAACAAAAGGCCCATAAAGAATTCTACCTTCTCTTTTTTTAATATTTAAATATCTAACTACTTTAAGTTCTGGATAAGGAGTTTTAACTAATTCAATATAAGGATAACTCTTATCATCTTTAAGAAGAATATTATATTTAGGATTATATTTCTTAATAAGATTTATTTCTAAAAGAAAAGATTCTAATTCAGAAGAAGTAACTATAAAAGTAAAATCATAAATATTTTTAACTAATTCAGCTGTCTTACCAGTTTGTCTTCCATTAAAATAAGAAGACATTCTATTCTTTAAATCTTTAGCTTTACCTACATATATAATTACACCATTTGAATCTCTATATTGATAACTTCCAGGTTTATGAGGAACTAATGCTAATTTTTCTCTTATATAATCTATTCTTGGATTCATAAAAACTCCTTTCTTAAACGTATTATACAATAATCATCAATAATTTGCACTAATCCAACTTTTTTGATAATATATGCACCAAGGAATGAAGAGGAATGAGTAAAATGAATGCCTACAAATGGAAGAAAGAAGATATTAATAACTCAGAATTAAAAGAATATACTAAAAGTATATTAATGAATGAACTTAATAATATTAAAGATGATAGTTCTTTAAGTTTTTATGATGCTTCAAATTATAATTCATTTAAAGAAGCATATATTCAAGAATATAATACTGTTAAAAGACTATATCCTGATTTAGTAGATTATATAGATGGTTTAGACACCAATGTATTAAGATTAATTAAAAGTATAAAATTACCTTTTAATACTTCTAACCATGATATATTATTAGAAGCAATGCAAAATCTTATAATAGATTTAGAAGATAAAGATTTAATAAATGAATATGCTAATATAGTTAATTCAAATAAAGGTTTAATTAATATTCAACCTTCTACTCAAGATAATACTAAAGGTAGAGATTATGTTGGAAGATGTATATCTGAAAATAATTCTAAAGATACTTATATTTCTTTATATACCTATAATAGTTTATCTGACTATACTAACCTAGCTCATGAATTTGGACATGCATTTGAACACAGATTATTTTTAGATAAAAAGAACCCAATTGCAAAATATTTTTTAACTGAAATATCTAGTTTATATTTTGAATTATTAATGATGAATCAATTAAATAAAGAATTTGATGTTAATAATATATGTGATTTATTAAATTCAAATAAACTTCTATATATAACAAGAAATATCTTAGTTAATCAATTATCTTTATTTATTCTTTTCCAAAATAGATTTGATATAGATTCATTATATGATTTTTATAAAGAAAACGTTGGTCCTGGATACATAATATCTACTCAAGAAGGTTTCTATTTAAGTAGTTATATAGATACAATTAATTATATAGCAAGTTATATGATTGCATTAAAACTATATAATAAAACTATGCAAGATAAATATGAAGGTTTTAATACATATAAAGAACTTATGATGAATCCAAGTTTATCTTTAACTCAACTTTTAGATACTTATGATTTAAATTTTATGAATACAAATGCAGATTATGAGTTAGTTAAAATAAAATCTGAAAATGCATATAAAAAACTATTAAAAAAATAGTATAATATATATAAGGTGATTGTATGAAACTAATTAAAACTGAAGAAGTAATAGTTAAAAAATCTAGATTCATTGGTTATCTTTATGAAATTGATTCTAAAGAAGAAGCAAAAGTAATCATAGATGAGCTTCATAAAGAACATAAAAAAGCAAGACATATTCCTTATGCTTATAAAGTAAATGGAACTGCTTCTAAATCAGATGATAAAGAACCTAGTAATACAGCAGGAATGCCAATATATAACTTACTAGAAAGAAAGAATATGGATAATTGTTTAGTAGCTGTTGTTAGATACTTTGGTGGTATTAAATTAGGTGCAGGAGGACTTTTTAGGGCATATATGGATGCTGCTAATAAAGTATGTGAAAAAAATGAATAAAGATTTAATTAGAAATAAAATAAATGAATATGAAATGCTTATATATAATGAAATCATTAAAGATATTAATTTATCTATAAAAGAAGCAAAAGAAAAGAATTTAAATCCACTAGAAACATATAGATTAATACAATCAACATTAGAAAAACTTGAACAAGAAATAATAAGTATGTTTCCAATTTCAAATCAAATACCATTAACTGAAGATATATTAGAAAAAATAGATGAATATATAGATCCATATCTAAATAAAGCGAATATATTTATGAAAAAAGAAGTAAAAGATATTTTAAATGAATTAGATAATGATGATTACATGAATTTATATGATGAATTACAATCAACTAAAGGTCTTAATAAAAAGAATTAGTTAAATTAAAAAAGAAAGCAATAGCTTTCTTTTTATATTCTTTTACTTAATGTTTTTACATCTTTTGATGTATTAGTATTTTCATCTAATAATTCATCTATTTGATTTAACATGTCGTTAACTTCTTCATTACTACATGATTCAATATATGTTACTGCTTGAACAGTATTATAGCCATTAACTCCTTGTCCAATTACAGCAGTAACAGCTGTAGTTGGAATAGTTGTAGATGATGTTACACTACCCATATAACTTGTACCTACAGAATCACTTAGTATTTCAGCACTATATAAATTTTCAGAAGACTCTCCAACAGTAGCTGATGTACTAGAAGCAAGACTTGTAGTAGTTCCATAAGAAACAGTATCTATTAAAGTATTAACCATTATTATATCTCCTTCCATAACTTAATTATTTATATACTTATTATCTATTATTTTATATTCTTTTAGTTAATGCTTTTATATCTTCGGGTGTTTGTTTATTATCTAATAATTCATCTATTTGATTTAACATGTCATTAACTTCATCATTGCTACATGATTCAATATAAGTAATAGCTTCTACATTTTCATATGCTTTTTCTATATTTGTTTTTTCATCTAAAATAGATAAAGATGTTGAAGTAGTAGGCACTAAACTAGTTGAAGCTACAAGAGTTGCACCTGCTTCAGCTATATCATCAGAAAACATAGCTCCATCTATAATAGCAGATAAACTAGTTCCAACACTAGAAGCAGTAGATAAACCTAATGTATCTAATAATGATTCAATCATAAATGTAATCTCCTCTCTTTAAAACCTATTATGGTTTTCTACCTAATGTTTTTATATTTGCTTTATTATTAGAATTTTCATCTAATAATTCATTTATTTGATTTAACATATCATTAACTTCTTCATTACTACATGATTCAATATAAGTAATAGCCTCTACATTTTCATATTCTTTTTCTATATCAGTTTTATTATTTCCAATAGATAAAGATGTTGAAATAGTAGAAAGAGCACTAGAAGTAACTGTAAGTGATGATTCTGTTTCTATTACCGCATCCTTGTCTTTCATATAATCTTCCATAGCAGCACCTGTTGCACCAATACAATAACATGAAAAACGTAATGTTTCTAATAATGTTTCTGTCATTAATGTAATCTCCTCTCTTTAATTTTATTATTATTTATACACTCATTATTTCTATTATTATTAACTTCTAATAATAATCCTTTAAGTTCATATAATTCTTCTATAGTCATCTTAGATAAATCCAATTTAGGAATTACATTAGATTTATCAATTTGTTTATTTATAGAATTTAGAGCATTAGAATATTTAATAGTTTTCTTTTCTAATTCCCTTTTCTTTCTTTTATTAATACCTTCTTTTACTTTTTCATATCTTACTAAATGATAATTTTGTAAGTTAACACATTCAAAATTAATTAATAAAGAAATTGAATTAAGCACTAATAAAGGAATAGTAAAATATAATACTGAACCACTAAAAATAATACTAGAACCACTAAATATTAATAAACTAATAATATCTTTAATAATTCCTTTAAGATGTACTCTTTTATTCCATTTAAGATAATCTTCAAAATCTTTAGTATAATCTAAATTGAAATGATAATTTCTATTTTGTCCAAGATTAATTTCTTTTCTAAATAGTAATATATCCATTTTATACTTTTTATCTATAATACTAGCTTCAAGTTCACTATTTGCTCTTTCTATTAATTTATCTCTTTTTCTTTTCATTCCTTTTTCTGCTAAAGGAACTAAGAAAGATAATTGGTTTTTTAATAAAGCAAATTTAATATGTTCGGCTTTATATACTAATTTTTGAAATTGTTTAGCACCAAACATTTTATAAATGTTTTCTTTATTCAACATATCATCTCCCTTATTAAAAATTTATTATAGCATACAATCCAAAATAAAAAAGAGAAATTATTCTCTTTAAATATCTTTAACTTTAGAAAGAAAAGCTTTAACTCTTGAGTCTTTTGGATTATCAAATATATCTTCAGGAGTACCTTCTTCTATAATCTTACCTTCATCCATAAATAATACTCTTGTACAGAATGATTTAATAAAACTCATTTCATGAGAAACTATAACCATAGTCATACCAGTCTTAGCAATTTCTCTCATTAATTTAGTTACTTCCCCTATCATTTCAGGATCTAATGCACTAGTTGGTTCATCAAATAACATAATATCAGGATTCATAATAAGAGCTCTTATAATTGCTATTCTTTGTCTTTGACCACCAGATAGCTCTCTCGGATAATTATCTTTTTTATCTTCTAGATCAATCTTTTTTAGTAATTTAATTGCTTCTTTTCTTGCTTCTTCTTTTTTCATTAGTTTTTGTTTTATAGGAGCAAGTGTAATATTATCTATTACTGTCATATTATTAAATAAATTAAATTGTTGGAAAACCATACCAATATGTCTTCTTAAATCATTTAAATTATCTTTTTCATCAATTATATTATCATCTAAGATAATTTCTCCAGATGTAGGTTTTTCTAACATATTAATAGATCTTAAGAATGTGGATTTACCACATCCTGAAGGTCCAATAATACCAATTATTTCTCCATCTTTAATAGTTATATCTATCCCTTTAAGTACTTCTTTTTTACCAAACTTTTTATGTAATTTTTTAATCTCAAGCATTTTTTAACCTCTTTTCCATTAAACTTACTAATTTAGAAAGTATAAATGTAATTGCTAAATAAATAATAGCAATTAATATTAATGGGAAGAAATAATCATAAGTACGAGATGCAATAATATCAGATGCTTTAGTTAATTCAATAATACCTATATAAGCACCAATTGATGTTTCTTTAACCAAAGTAATAAACTCATTACCAAGCGTTGGTAAAATATTCTTTATTGCTTGAGGAAATACAATATATCTCATTACTTGTCCATAATTTAAACTTAAAGCATAACCTGCCTCTAATTGACCTTTATCAATAGATTTAAGACCACTTCTAATAATCTCTGCAACATAAGCAGAACTATTAATACCAAAAGCCATTATTCCAACTACAAGCATATTAACACTTTGAGAACCAAATATAATATAGTAAATAATCATAAGTTGTAATGTACTTGGGGTACCTCTAATAATATCTATATATAATTTAGCTAATCTATTAAGTATTTTTAATTTACCTGTATTATCATGGAAATTTCTAATAAGAGCTAAAATAGTACCAAATATAATACCTACAATTACAGCTCCTAATGCTATTAATAATGTATTTTTAAAACCTGTAATAATAAACTTATATCTTCCATCTACGATAACTGAACGATAGAATCTATCTCCTATCTTAGTAAAGATATTGGATACTTTTTCTTCTTTAACATTTTGCTTATCTTCTTCAGTATTTAAATGTTTAAGTAAAATAGCATCTATCTCACCAGAATCTTTCATCTTTTTTATAACAGCATTTGCAGCATTTAATAGTGATGCATTATCAAGTGCAACAACCATTCCATAAGAATCACTAATTAATGGTTCTTCAAGTATAGTCATTGTATTATCTATTAAGTTTTTAGCAGGTAACTCATCCATTACAACTGCATCTACTTTTCCTTGTTTTAAATCTTCAATACAAGCAAGGAATTTGTTTTCTCTAACCAGTTCAATATCAGGCAATTCATCAGTAATATAACTATCAGCAATTGTACCTAATTGAACAGCTACCTTACCATGAAGTGTATCTTTAGAAACAATATCACCATCAACTTTAGTAATTATTATTTGATTACTAGTTATATAATTATCAGTAAATGCAACTTGTAGAGCTCTTTCTTCAGTATAGCTTATTCCAGCAGCTCCAATATCACTCTTACCACTTCTTACTTCACTGATAATTGAATCAAAATGAACATCTTTAACTTCTAATTCAAGGTCTAAGTATTCTGCAATTCTTTTAACAATATCTACATCTACTCCAACTATTTCTCCATTAGAATAATATTCATAAGGATGAAATCCAGCTTCAGTAACCATTGTAAGTTTACCTTTAGTTTCAGTTTCACATCCACTTAGAAGAAAAACAGATAACACAATTACTAAAAGTTTAAATACTCTCTTCATACACATCACCTACTATATAAATGATAACACATTTAATAAACTAATTAAACAAACAAAAAAGAACATATTACTATGTTCTTTAAGAATTAAGGATTTACTGATAAGTATCCACCTTCTCCGGTATGTGCATTTGCTTTATCAGTGAAATTTGAATTATAATTTTTTAAATTAGTACAATCATAAAACATATGGAACGAATTAGAAACCTTAGACATATCCCATTCTTTTGAAACATAAACATTCTTTAATTTTATACACCCACTGAACATGCAATATGTATTTGTTACCATACCAATATTCCAATTACTTATATCAATCTCTTCTAATTGTTCACAATTAGCAAATAATGATGAAAGAGTTGTAGCTTTTGAAGTATCAAAATTTGATAAATCAATTTTTTTTAAGCTTTTACATCCGTTAAAAAATCCTGTCATATCTCTTACTTTTGATGTATTAAAATGTGATACATCTAATTCTGTAACTTTTTTACATCCACAAAACATTCCATTCATCTCAGAAACATTAGATGTATTAAAATTAGAAACATTTAATGATAAAACATTTTCACAATAGTAAAACATAAGTTTCATATATTTAACATTTGAAGTATCAAATTTTGATACATCAATAACAGTTAAGTTTTTACAGTTATAAAACATATTATTCATATTTGTAACATTCTTTGTGTCAAATCGAGATACATCTAAAGTGTTTAATAAATTGCAATCTTTAAATACATTATACATATAAACTACTTTTGATGTATTCCAATTAGAAACATCTAAATAAGATAATTTTAAACACCCTTCAAACATTTCAGATATATTTGTTGCACTAGAAGTATTAAAACTTGATACATTTAAAGTAGATAAATCAGAACATCCATAAAACATATCACCAAAAGTATTAACATTTTCGGTATTAAAACTAGATAAATCTAAATCAGATAAAGATTTACAATTTTTAAACATTTGTTCCATTTGTGTAACTTTTGAAGTATTAAAATTAGAAACATCTAAATTTACTAGTTTTGAACATCCGTTAAACATCGAATTCATATTTGTTACATTTGAAGTATTAAAATTAGAAATATCTAGATTTACTAATTTTGAACATCCAACAAAAATACCATACAAACTTTGTAAACTAGATGTATCAAAATTTGATAAATCTAGACTTGTTAAACTTGAACATCCATAAAACATTTGTTCCATTTTTGCAACTTTTGAAGTATCAAAATTCGATATATTTAAATCGATTAAATTCTTACATTCCGAAAACATATTAGACATATTTATAACATATATTGTTTCCATTCCACTCAAGTTAATAACCTTCATATCTTTACATTGTTTAAACATATTTCCCGAGCTTTCATTCATGAAAATTTTTCCCGGTGCATCACTATAATAATAAACTGTATTTCCATCCATATAAAGCCAAACTTTATATGGTGAAGAACTCTCTGAAATATCATATTTTGTTACATCTTCAGGTAAAGAAGATGATTTTTGAAACACTTCTATTGTATTATTTTTCATTAAAATAGTTAGTATATCATTAATACGATAACCCGATGTTAAAAAAGCACTTGTTTTCTTAATAAATTCTTCATTATCTACAACCTTACTACCATCTTCATCTGAGTATACACATGAAGAACATGTTGAATTACCACATAAGAATTCAATAGTTAATTCACCTTTTTCTTCATCAAATGATGATCTATTTTTTATGTAGTTTCCTACCTTAAGTGTTGAGTCATTATAATGGAATGCAGATAAACCATAATCTTCATTAAATAAAGTTATATATATATTATTATTATTTGAATCAATCAATACCCAACCTTCAAAAGAACCAGTGTTAGATAAACCTAAATCAGTTTTAATATTATAAATAACACACGCACTTGCCATATTACCATTCATTTGATCTTCGGCAAGTTGTTTTTGTGCAAGACCTGCACTTTTATCTACATATTCAGTAAATGTTTTTATTCTAGCTGATTCTAAAGTCGATAGTACAGCTGGAATTGCTATTAACATAATGATAGCTAATATAACTATTACTGCTAATAATTCAACTAAAGTAAAACCTTTATCTATAAGATATTTTTTAATCTTAAAATACAACTTTATCATATAAACTCACCTATATTAATTATAAAATATAAATACAAATAAAAAAAGAAGTTTAAAACTTCTTTTTCATTCTATAGTATTAACATTGCTACTGTTAAAACAACTAAGTTAGCAAGTGCTATTACAAATAGTACTTTACCTACCCATTTTAACCAAGTAGTATATTCTACTTTAGCAAGTGCTAAACCACCCATTATAGCTCCACATGTTGGAGTAAATAGATTTACAAATCCATTAGCTGCAACCATTTCCATAAGTGTTGTTTCAACACTATATCCAACAGAGTTAGCAAGAGCACCCATAATTGGAGTACTAATAGTTGCAAGTCCACTACTAGAAGGAACTAAGAATGATAATCCTACATGCAAGAAATAATTTGCAGGAGCAAATATTCCTTTAGGAATAACTTCTAATACATGAGCAGCTTTATAAATAATATAACTATCTAAGTGTGTTTCAGTCATTAATACTGAAGCTCCTCTTGCAAGTGCAATAATAAGAATTACACCTACCATATCATCAGCTCCATCGATAATTAAATCAACAATTTTATTTTCTGGCATTTTATTAACTATAGCAATTACAATAGTCATAATTAAGAACCATAAAGTTGATTCTTGGAAGTACCATTGTCCAATTGGAGCTCCAACTAACCAAGAAAGTCCAATTACTGGAGTTTCAGCAAAGAAATTAATACCAAAATCTTCCCAAGGAATAAATCCAATAATCATAATTAAGAATGTAAATGCAAATAGAATTAATGTAACTATTTGTTTACCAGTTAATTTAACTTCTTTCTTTTCTAAATCATTATCGCCATAGTATTCTTCCATATTCTTTTGTTCTTGAAGAGTTAAGAATGTAGAACCTTTCTTAGCAATAACTTTCTTAGCATATCTCATTACAAAGAATATTGAAATTAATAATGTAGTAGCCCAAAGAATAGCTCCTAAACTAATAATTATACCTTGATTAACTTTAATACCATCTGGAAGTGCATCAACAGCAGCACCTACTGCAAATGGATTTACTGTAGAACCTAAGCAACCAGATCCAGCACCAAGTAATACAATTGCACTTGATACGATAGTATCCATACCAGCAGCTACCATTGTAGCAGCAAGTATTGCATAGAAACCTACAGTTTCTTCAAGCATACCATATGTACTTCCACAAATTGAGAAGATAAACATAAGTATTGGAATTAAAACAAGTTCATGTCCTTTTAATTTTTTAACTAAAGCTTGAATACCTGTTTCAATTGATTGTGTTTCATTAACAATTTTTAAGAATGCACCAAGGATAAGTACAAATATACAAATATCAATTGCATCTACGAATCCCTTAATTGGAGCAAGTAATGTTTGAGAAACAGTTGCGCCAATTACTCCACTTCCATCAACAAATTCTTCAGTAACAGGATCTATAAATCCTTTAGGAAGTAATTGTGTTATAACTGCTAATATAGAAATTAATATTAAAATAATTGTGAATGAAGAAAGTGAGAAT
>JAEEGL010290922.1_pt1 | contig 13213 bp, 9 predicted proteins | sample 9134231 | NCBI WGS metagenome assembly JAEEGL01 (sample SAMN16246548, study PRJNA631951) | gut metagenome | biome: gut microbiome; feature: rumen; material: fiber-attached | host: Bos | place: Iran: Karaj | collected 2018-10
ACAAAGGAAAAATCGGAGTAACCACCGAGAATATCTTCCCGGTTATCAAGCAGTTCTTGTATTCGGATCATGAGATCTTCCTGCGTGAATTGGTCGCCAATGCCGTCGATGCCACACAGAAAATGAAAGCCCTGGCTTCCAGCGGCGACTTCAAAGGCGAGTTGGGAGAGTTGAAGGTCCGTATCGATCTCGATGAGAAGAAAAAAGTACTCAAAGTCATCGACGAAGGCATCGGCATGACGGAGGAAGAAGTCGACAAGTATATCAATCAGATCGCCTTCTCATCGGCCGGCGAGTTCCTCGAGAAATACAAGGATCAGATCAGCAACATCATCGGCCACTTCGGCCTGGGTTTCTATTCCGCCTTCATGGTGGCTAAGAAAGTGACGATCGAAACCCTGTCCTGGAAGGAAGGGGCGGAGGCTGTCATCTGGAGCTGCGACGGCTCACCGGAGTACACGATGAAGCCCAGCAAGAAAAAGGAGCGTGGTACCGTGATCACCTTATATCTGGACGACGACTCCACCGAGTATGCCGAAAAGGGCCGGATCTCGTCCCTGCTCCACAAATACTGCAAGTTCATGCCCGTTCCGGTCGTCTTCGGTAAGAAGCAGGAATGGAAAGACGGCAAGAACGTCGAGACGGACGAAGACAATGTCATCAACGTCATCGAGCCCCTCTGGACCCGTACTCCCTCGGATCTCAAGGATGAAGATTACCTCAAGTTCTACCGCGCCCTGTATCCGGGCGAGGAGGACCCGATGTTCCACATCCATTTGAATGTGGATTATCCCTTCACCCTGACCGGTATCCTGTATTTCCCGAAGATCAAAGAGCGGATGGCCATCCAGAAGAACAAGATCCAGCTCTACTGCAACCAGATGTTCGTCACGGACCACGTGGACAATATCGTGCCGGATTTCCTGACCTTGCTGCATGGTGTGATTGACTCTCCGGACATCCCGCTGAACGTCAGCCGCAGCTACTTGCAGAGTGACGCCAATGTCAAGAAGATCAGCACCTACATTACCAAGAAAGTGGCTGACCGGTTGGAGGATATCTTCAAGACGGAGCGGCAGCAGTTGGAGGAAAAATGGGACAACATCAAGCTCTTCATCGAGTACGGCATGCTGACGGAAGAGAAGTTCTGCGAGCGTGCGCTCAAGTTCGCCCTGCTCAAAAACACCGACGGCAAGTATTTCAGCCTGGATGAATACAAGACGGCAGTTGAGCCGCAGCAGACCGACAAGGACAAAAAGATCGTGATGCTGTATGCGACGGACGTCGAGAAGCAGTATGCCTACATCGAGCAGGCCAAGAACATGGGCTACGATGTGCTCCTGCTGGATTGCGAACTGGATTCCCATTATGTCAACCTCCTGGAGCAGAAGATGGAGAACGTGCGTTTCGCGCGGGTGGACTCCGACAGCGTGACAAATCTTATCCCGAAGGAAGAGGCAGTCAAGCCGGAGATGTCTGAGGATGACAGCAAGGCTTTGAGCGAAATCTTCAAGGCCGTCCTGCCCGAAGGCAATGATTATCAGGTTGAAGCGCAGAACCTCGGCGAAGATAAGGCGCCGGTCTTGATCACCCAGAGTGAGTTCCTCCGCCGTTATCGCGAGATGAGCGTCCTCGGCGGCGGCATGAACTTCTACGGGCAGATGCCGGAAGCTTACAACATTATCGTCAACATGCAGAATCCGCTGATCCAGAAGATCTGGGAGGCCCACAAGGCCGATGGCGGCAGCGCGGAAGATTTCGCCAAAGGCAGTGACTTGCTCAAGCAGGTGACGGACTTGGCCCTGCTTGGCAACGGCATGCTGAAGGGCAAGGCGCTGAGCGACTTCATCACCCGGAGCCAAACTCTTTTGAACCATGAATAAAACCCGGATTCTTCTTTTGCTGCTGGCCGTGGCTTTATCTTGCCTCACCCTTCGTGCGCAAACGGCGCGCGAACTGATCGAACAGGACCCGAGCCGCATCGCCTGTCAGTTGCATGCTTATGAAGTGCCGGCCTTCCATGACACTCCGGCCCCGGCAGGATATAAGCCATTCTATGTCAGCCATTTCGGTCGTCACGGAAGCCGGTATCATACTTCGGCGAGGGCCTTCGCCCCGACGATGGCTGCCTTCCGCGAGATCGATCAGAAAGGCTTGCTGACGGATACCGGCCGTATCGTGATGCAGATCATCGATACCCTCTGGAAGGTCCATGATGACATGAGCGGCTATTTGACGCAAGTTGGAAGCCGGGAGCATCAGGGGGTCGCGGAGCGCCTGTATGCGCGTTGTCCTCGCGTGTTTCGCCAGCGGGACCGCCGGGATGTGCTGGCTGTTTCCAGTACGGTCGTGCGCTGCAACCAGAGCATGATGAATTTCTGCACTGCCTTGAAAGGGAAAGCCCCGGCTTTGGACATCCATTACTATACCAACGGGCGCACGGATGAGTCGCTGACCCGGGTGGCGCATGGCGGTCGCAACCCGATCTTCCCGCCCGTGGACAACAGCATGGAGAAGGTGGATTCGATCCGCCGATCCCGTATCCATCCCGCCGCATTTGCAAGGAGGATGTTTACGGATTCGACGGCAGCCGCCGCCTGCATGAAAAATGAGAACATGCAGTCTTTCATGGGGACGCTGATCTCCAACGGCGTGATTGGCCAGTGCCTGGACGAGCAGGTGCCGGCGATCTATCCCTATTTCACGATGGATGAGCTGTTTGACTATTGGGTGTATCGCAATGCAGCGACCCTCAATGCCCACGGTTTCAGCTATGAAAACGGGGAAGCCCTACGCCGGGTCGGGAAATTCATCGTTACTGATATTCTGGAAAAGGCGGACGAAGCCCTGCAGGAGGGAAGTACCAAGGCTGCAGACCTTCGCTTCAGCCATGACGGCGGCGTCTTGCCCTTGATGTTTTACTTGGGATTGGAAGGAAACGATCATACCTGGCACTTGGGCGAGGAGTGGGAGCATGGCTGGTACGCTTTCCAGCAGATCCCGATGTGTACCAACGTGCAAATGATTTTCTACAAGAACCGGAAAGGTGACGTCCTCGTGAAGTTCCTGCACAACGAGCAGGAGACGACGATCACGCGCCTGAAGCCCTGGAAGGGCCCCTACTACAAATGGTCTGAGTTGCGGCCCTATCTGGCGGAGCTTGCCGCCGCAGACTGTGGATGAGCCGTTTTTTTTTGATAAATTGTTGATAAATGTCGGAAGGTCCCTGTACCAATCCGACATTTATCGTTAAATTTGTGAAAATATTCCGTTATGTCCTTTATCGAAGATAGAATAGCCCAGGAAGGGCTGACTTTCGACGACGTATTGCTGATCCCGGCATACTCGGATGTCCTTCCTCGTGAAGTGGAGCTTCACACCCGTTTCTCGCGCAACATCACGCTCAACATCCCCATCGTGTCCGCCGCCATGGACACCGTCACGGAAGCGCCGATGGCTATCGCCCTGGCAAGGGAAGGAGGCATCGGCGTGATTCATAAGAATATGTCCGTTTCCGAGCAGGCCGCGCAGGTCCGGATGGTCAAGCGGGCAGAGAACGGCATGATCGATTCTCCCGTCACGATTACGGCTGACCGCACGGTCGGTGACGCGCTCAAGATGATGGCTGAATACGGCATCGGCGGTATCCCGGTCGTCAAGGAAGGCGGTTATCTGGTCGGCATCGTCACCAACCGCGACCTTCGTTTCCAGAACGACATGTCCCGTAGCATCGCGGAAGTGATGACGTCCGAGGGACTGGTCACGATCACGGAGGACCGAAGGGACCGCGATTTCGTGCGTTCCGTGCTGCAGGCCAACAAGATCGAGAAACTCCCTGTCGTGGACAAGGAGGGCCGGATCGTGGGTCTCATCACCTTCAAGGATATCACCAAGGAACAGATCCATCCCAATGCCTGCAAGGACGCCAAGGGACGTCTGCGGGTAGCTGCCGGAATCGGTATCACTCCGGATGCGGTGGATCGCATCGCGGCGCTGGTCGCCGAGGGCGTAGATGCCGTGGTGCTGGACAGCGCACACGGACACAGCAAGGGCGTGATTGACAAACTCAAGGAAGTCAAGGCTGCCTTCCCGCAGCTGGATGTCGTGGTCGGTAACATCGCGACGGCCGATGCGGCCCGGGCTCTGATCGAGGCGGGCGCTGACGGTATCAAAGTGGGCATCGGTCCCGGTTCCATCTGCACCACCCGTATCGTCGCGGGTGTCGGTGTACCCCAGCTTACGGCTATCTACGACTGCGCATCCGTTGCGAAGCAGTTTGACGTTCCCGTCATCGCGGACGGCGGCCTGCGTTATTCCGGCGATGTCGTCAAGGCTCTTGCGGCCGGCGGCGACTGCGTCATGTGCGGCTCGATGTTCGCGGGCACCGAAGAAGCCCCGGGCGAGACCATCATTTACAACGGCCGTAAGTTCAAGACCTATCGTGGAATGGGCTCCCTCGATGCGATGGCGGCCGGTTCTAAGGACCGTTATTTCCAGGACAAGGAGACCGAAACCAAGAAGCTGGTTCCGGAAGGAATCGTCGGCCGTGTCCCTTACAAGGGTACGCTCGAGGAGACGGTCTATCAGTTGATCGGCGGTCTGCGCTCCGGTATGGGTTATTGCGGCGCGCACAATCTCGCCGAACTCAAGAAGGCGCGTTTCACCAAAGTGACAGCCAGCGGCATGACGGAGAGCCATCCTCACGACGTGACGATCACCAAGGAGACGCCCAACTATTCCAGGGGAGACTAATTCTATTAAACGGACAGGATATGTACAACGGAGAGAAATTGAACGTGCAGCAGTTCATCGCGGATGCGGTGGCTGAGATCAAGGCCCAGGTCGGCAGTGATGTCGTCGTGCTCGGCTTGTCGGGCGGTGTGGATTCCACGGTGACAGCCCTTTTGGTGGATAAGGCCATCGGCAAGAAACTGGTTTGTATTTTCGTGGACCATGGCTTGCTGCGCAAAAACGAGTTTGAGGACGTCCTCAAGCATTATGAGGGCATGGGACTCAACGTCATCGGCGTGCGTGCAGCAGACCGTTTCTTCGCGGCTTGCAAGGGCATTACGGATCCCGAGTTGAAGCGTAAGGCCATCGGCAAGACTTTCATCGATGTGTTCGCCGACGAGGCGCGCAAGGTGCAGGATGCGAAGTGGCTGGCGCAGGGCACGATCTGGCCGGATATCGCCGAATCCAAGTCGGACAAGGGCGTAATCAAGAGTCACCACAATGTGGGTGGTCTGCCGGAGGACCTGCATTTCGGTCTCGTGGAACCGTTGAAATATCTCTACAAGTTCGAGGTGCGCGAAGTGGGCGAGGCGCTTGGCCTGGACAAGCATTTCCTGGGCCGTCATCCTTTCCCGGGTCCGGGACTGGGCGTGCGTTGCCTGGAGGAACTGACTCCCGAGCGCATCCATATCCTGCAGGAGGCGGATGCCGTGTTTATCAATGATTTGCGGGAGGCGGGCCTGTATGACGAGATATGGCAGGCGGCGGTGGTCCTGCTGCCGGTGCGCAGCACGGGTATCAAGGATGGCCGGCGTACCTACGACAATGTCGTGGCGCTGCGTGCCGTCAATTCGGTGGATGCCGTGACGGCCGAGGTGGTCAACCTGCCGTTCGAGTTCCTGCAGAAGGTCGCGACGGACATCATCGCCCAGGTGGACGGTGTGAACCGCGTCGTGTACGACATCTCCCCGAAACCGCCGGCAACCATCGAGTGGGAGTAGGCGCCCGTTGGCGCAAAGGCACTGTGCAGTTTGGAATGCGAGAGTGAACCCTTCGGGGAATGCATTCCAAACTGCACAGTGCCTTTGCTAATGGCAGTCGTACTACAGGCGGCTGGGATAGGCCTGGAGGGCGGCGGCGAGGATGCGCATGGCTTTCTCCAGCTCCGGGACCTCCAGCACATAAGCGATACGCGCCTGGCGAAGCCCTTCGCCGGGCGTTTTGTAGAAGGACGCGGCGGGTGTGATCATCACGGTCTCGTTATTGATGCGAAACTCCGTCAGCATCCAGCGGATGAAAGCCTCGGCGCTGTCCACGGGCAGTTCGGCCACCGTATAGAACGCTCCCATCGGAGTCGGGGTGAATACGCCGGGCATCGCGTTGAGTGCCGCAATCGCAAAGTCACGACGGCGGATATATTCTTCCCGCACTTCGTCGAAGTACGAGAAAGGCGTGTCGAGGGCGCCGATCGCCGCATATTGGCCGAGGACCGGCGGGCAGAGGCGCGATTGGGCGAATTTCAGGGCCGCCGCCATCACGTCCTTGTTGTGGGAAACCATGCAGCCGATGCGCGCGCCGCAGAGGTTGTAGCGTTTCGAGACCGAATCGGCCAGGATGACGTTCTGTTCCGCGCCCGGGATGAACATCGCCGAGAAATGCGGCTCGTCCGAATAGCAGAACTCCCGGTACACCTCGTCGGAGATCAGGAACAGATTGTGCCGGACGCAGAACTCGCCGATCGCGAGCATCTCCTTTTTGCTGAACAACTTACCCGACGGGTTGCAAGGGTTGCATAGAAGCACGGCCTTGGTCCGGGGTGTCACCAGCTTTTCGAATTCTTCCATGTCGGGGATGGCGAATCCGGCACGGATATCGGTATGGACGGCTTTGAGCGTGATGCCGTACAGGAAGGCGAAAGTCTGGTAGTTGGTGTAGAAAGGCTCCACTACGATGATTTCGTCACCGCGGTCCGCCACGATCTGCATGGCGACTGAAAAAGCCTCGCTCCCAGCTACGTCGACCAGAATCTCACTGACGTCGATATCGATCCCGACCTTCTTGTAGTACTTTTCGATGAAATCACGGCGTAGCTGGATCAGGCCTGCGGAGTTGGTGTAGGACAGGTGGTGCATCGTGCGGCAGCGGTCCATCACGCCCGCGATGGCACAGTCCGGGGACTTGATGTCGGGCGCACCCACGTTGAGGTGGTACACTTTTACGCCGGCACTTTCTGCGGCGTCGGACAGGGGTACCAGTTTCCGAATGGCGGACGCCGGCATTTCGGCGGATTTCCGGGAAATGGAGAGTTGTTCCATCTTATTGTTGTTTCAGTTCGTTGTATGCTTCCAATGCTTTCTGCAAGACGACCAGCGCCTTGGCCAGGTCTTCTTTCTTGAGGACATAGGCGAGGCGCACCTCATCGCGCCCGTCGGCCGGGTCGGAATAGAAGCCGCTGCCCGGTGCCATCATGACGGTCTGTCCTTCGTAGGAGAAATCGGTCAGGCACCATTTGCAGAAGGCTTCCGCGTCATCTACGGGGAGCCGGGCCATCGTGTAGAACGTGCCCATCGGGGTGGGGGAGAAGACGCCGGGAATGCGGTTGAGCCCGTCCACCAGGAAGTTACGGCGGGTCAGGTATTCCTCATATACCTCATCCATGTACTCCTGGGGTGTGCCCAGGGAGGCTTCCGCGATGATCTGGCCGACCAGCGGGGGAGACAGGCGTGCCTGGCAGAACTTCATGACCGCTTCGCGTACGGCCTTGTTCTTCGTAATCAGGGCTCCGACCCGGATGCCGCACTCGGAGTAGCGTTTGGAGACCGAGTCGAGCAGTACTACGTTCTCCTCGATCCCTTCAAGGTGGAAGGCGGAGATGTACGGCGCCTTGGTATAGATGAACTCGCGGTACACCTCGTCGGAGAAGAGATAGAGGTCGTATTTCTTGACCAGGTCGCGGATCTTGCGCATCTCCTGCTTGGTGTAAAGGTAGCCGGTCGGGTTGTTGGGGTTGCAGATGAGGATGGCCTTGGTCTTGGGCGTGATCTGCTCCTCGAATTTCTCGATCGGGGGCAGGCGGAAACCATCGTCGATCGAGGTCTTGACGGACTTGATCACGGCGCCGCAGCTGATGGCGAAAGCCATATAGTTGGCGTAGGAGGGGTCTGTCACGATAATCTCGTCGCCGGGATTCAGGCAGGCCATGTAGGCGAACTGGACGGCTTCTGAACCGCCGGAAGTGATGATGATCTCGTCCGGACTGAGATCAATCCCGTAGGCTGCATAATAGCTCACAAGCTTGGTCCGCAGGCTCTTATATCCTTGGGATGGACTGTATTCCAACACCTTCCGGTCTAAGTGACGGGCTGCTTCGATGGCGCATTCCGGCGTCGGGATATCCGGCTGGCCGATGTTCAGGTGGTACACGTGAATGCCGTTCCGCTTGGCGGATTCGGCATATTTGGCCAGCTTCCGGATCGGGGAGCTGGGCATATTCTGGGCCCGTTGAGAGATCTTCATATCCCAAAAGTAGTCATTATTTTGTAGTTTTTAAAAATTTTTTCATACCTTACAAAGAATTTGTCAAGTAGTGTATCCTTAATTGTATCGTAAGATGAAAGCAGCGATTGTCGGCGCCAGCGGCGCAGTCGGCCAGGAATTCCTGAAAATTCTCGAGGAAAGGAATTTTCCGGCCGACGAATTGGTTCTTTTCGGTTCCTCCAGAAGTGCGGGACGCAAGTATAAGTTCCGCGGCAAAGAGCTGGAAGTCAAGTTGCTGCAGCATAACGACGATTTCAAAGGCATAGATGTCGCCTTCACTTCGGCAGGCGCCGGCACTTCCCGTGAATTCGCGGAGACGATTACGAAATATGGCGCGGTGATGATCGATAATTCCAGCGCCTTCCGGATGGATCCCGACGTACCGCTCGTCGTCCCGGAGTGCAATGCCTCGGACGCACTTGTGCGCCCCCGCGGCATTATCGCCAACCCCAACTGTACGACCATCCTGATGGTGGTCGTCCTGAAGCCCATCGAGGCCCTTTCCCATATCACCCGCATCCATGTGGCGAGCTATCAGTCCGCTTCAGGCGCCGGCGCCCAGGCGATGGCCGAGCTCCAGCAGCAGTATCGGGACATTGTCGAAGGACGTCCCGTCAAGGCGGAAAAATTCGCTTATCAATTGGCCTACAACGTCATTCCGCAGATCGACGTCTTTACGGACAATGGCTATACCAAGGAGGAAATGAAGATGTTCAACGAGACACGGAAGATCCTCCATTCGGATGTGCGCTGCTCGGCGATGTGCGTGCGCATCTCCTCGCTCCGCTCCCATTCGGAAGCGGTCTGGATCGAAACTGAAAAGCCACTTGCCGTCGAAGCGGTCCAGGCTGCGCTAGCCGCCGCTCCCGGTGTTACATTGGAGGACGATCCCGCTACCCAGACTTATCCGATGCCCTTGTTCACCGGAGGAAAGGACAATGTCTCCGTCGGCCGTATCCGCAAGGACCTGGCCAATGACAACGGCATCACGCTCTGGCTCTCCGGAGACCAGATCAAGAAGGGCGCGGCCCTCAATGCCGTCCAGATCGCGGAGTATCTTGTCTCTTGCGGAGACCTGAAAGCCTGAACCTCCTGACCCTTAATACAAACTATGATTCGGATCTATTGCAAGAACACCGGCACTGCGCAGGATTTTCCCGAAGGGATCTCCCTGCTGGACGCGCTTTCCGCCTTCGATTTCGAGAGGCCCTATCCCATCGTGTCCGCCAAGGTCAACAATGTCTCCCAGGGGCTGAAATTCAAGGTCTACAACAACAAGGATGTCGAGTTTCTGGACCTGCGGGATTCCAGTGGGATGCGTGTCTATTGCCGCTCGCTCTTCTTCCTGCTTTGCAAGGCGGCCCGCGATGTCTTCCCGGATGGCAGGATCTACCTTGAGCATCCGATCAGCAACGGTTATTATTGCAACTTCAACAAGGTGGACGGCTCTGAGACGACGCTGGAGGATGTCGCGCGCATTCGTGCCCGGATGCAGGAAATCGTCAATGAAGACTTGGCTTTCCACCGGTATGAGGTCCACACCGATGAGGCGGTTCGCATCTTCAAGGAGCGGGGCTATGCCGACAAGGTCAAACTTTTCGAAACCAGCGGCACGGTCTTTACCGACTATTACACCCTCGGTGATACTCCGGACTATTATTACGGACGCCTGGTCCCTTCCGCGGGCTATGTCAAGGTCTGGGGCCTGGAACCATACCATGGCGGGATGCTGCTCCGTGTGCCGGATCCCCACGATCCGACCTCCCTGCGTCCTTTTGTGGAGCAGCCCAAGACTTTCGAGATGTTCTCCGAGAACCTGCGATGGAACATCATCACCCATCTCAATACCGTCGGCGATGTCAACCACGCCTGCCTCAAAGGCAACGGCAGCGAACTCATACAGGTCTCCGAGGCCCTTCAAGAAAAAAAGATCGTCCAGATCGCGGAGGAGATCGACCGCCGTTACCGCAGAGAGAAAGATCCCGTCCGCCTGGTTCTGATCACGGGCCCCAGCAGCAGCGGTAAGACCACTGTCTGCAAGCGGCTCAGCGTGCAGCTGAAGGCCTGCGGACTGCGTCCCGTCTCTTTCTCGACCGATGATTATTTCGTCAACCGTGTCGATACGCCGAAGCTCCCGGACGGCAGCTATGATTTCGACAACTTCGATACGGTCGACCATGCTTCGCTGCAGCGGGACCTGATGGCCCTACTCGCCGGAGAGCAGATAGAGGTTCCTGAATACAATTTCGTGACCGGCGAACGGGAATACAACGGCAAGCGTCTCAAGCTGGGCGCCAGCACGGTGGTGCTGGTGGAAGGCATCCATGCCCTCAACCCACGCCTGACGGACCAGATCCCGGAGAGCACGAAGTTCCGCATCTTCATTTCGACGCTGACCGGCATACCCCTGGACCATCACAACTGCATACCGACCAGCGACAACCGCCTCTTGCGCCGTATCGTGCGTGACTATAAGAAAGGCGCCTTCACGGCCCGCGAGTCCATTGCTCAGTGGGCGAATGTCTGCGCTGCGGAGGAGAAATGGATCGCTCCCTTCCAGGAGAATGCGGATGTAATGTTCAATTCGGCTTATCTGGTCGAGTTCGCAGTCTTGCGCAACCACGCGGAGCCGATTTTGGCGAGCGTGCCCAAGAACTGTCCCGAATATGCAGAGGCGCACCGCCTGCTCAAATTCATCCATTATTTCGTCCCCGTGCCGGACAATGAGATTCCTCCGACCTCGCTGCTGCGTGAGTTCCTGGGCGGTTCTTCCTTCAAATATTGATGCCTTATGGATTACACTGAGTTGAAAGATAATTGTATCGCGTGGATACGCGACTGGTTTGGCAAGAACGGACCGACCTGTACCGCTGTGCTCGGGATGAGCGGTGGAAAGGACAGCACCATCGCTGCGGCACTTTGTGCCGAGGCGCTGGGTCCGGATCGGGTCATCGGCGTAGCCATGCCGCAGAACGGACAGGGCATCAACGATGCCGACGCGATTTGCGCCCATCTGGGCATTACTTATCTCTGTCTTCCGATCGGCGCCGTGACAGACGCCTGCGAGGCGTTGGAGTCTTGCATCCCCGGAGGGAAGTTCTCCGTACAGACCGTGCAGAATATTCCTCCCCGCATCCGGATGACGATGCTCTATGCCGTGGCGCAGTCCAGCAACGGGATGGTTGCCAATACCTGCAACCTCAGTGAGGATTACATCGGCTATGCGACCCTGTTCGGCGATGCCGCCGGTTCCTTCGCCCCATTCGGGCGACTGGTGGTCCGCGAGGTGAAAGGCATCGGGCATGCCCTGGGCCTGCCGAGGAAATGGGTGGAGAAGATTCCGGACGACGGCCTGCCGCATTCCAGCCCGGACGAGGAAAAATTCGGCTTCAGCTATGCGACGCTCGATCACTGGATCCGGGAAGGCATCTGCGAGGATGACGAGATCCGCGAAAAGATCCAGAGGATGCACCGGCGCAACCGCTTCAAGACAGAGATCCTTCACATTCCTGCATTCGACCCGGAGTTCCCCATTCATTATTAGCTAATTACAAAACGAACTTAATATGCTCAGCCGTAAAGTTGCGGAACAGTTGCGAAACTACCGCACCCCATTCTATCTCTATGACATCGATCTCCTGCGCCAGACGCTGCAGAGCGCCGTCTCCGTCGCGGAGCGTTACAGCTATGTCATCCACTATGCCATCAAGGCCAATTATGACCCGCGCATCCTCCAGGTGATCCGCGAGTATGGCCTGGGCATCGACTGTGCCAGCGGCAACGAGATCCGTTGTGCCATCGAGGCCGGGTTTGATCCCAAGACCATCGTGTATGCGGGGGTGGGGAAGCGGGACCATGAGATCCGCTATGCCATCGAGCAAGGGATCTTTGCAATCAATTGCGAGTCTCTCGAGGAACTGGAAGTGGTCAATTCCTTTGCCGCCGAGGCGGGCAAGGTCGTGACCGTGGCGTTGCGCATCAACCCGGACATCGATCCCAAGACCAACCACTGTATCGATACGGGCCAGGCTGACAGCAAGTTCGGGATTTCATACGAGGAGGTGCTTTCCTCAGCGGAGAAGATCCAGGCGCTGAAGAATGTGCGCATCCGCGGCATGCACCTGCACATCGGTTCCCAGATCCGGGAGCTGCATGTCTTCGAGTATCTGTGCAACAAGGTCAATGTCATCGTGGAGAACCTGGTGAAGTTGGGATTTGAGCTGGATTTCGTAGATGTGGGCGGCGGCTTGGGCATTAATTACGACGTGCCGGAGAATGAGCCGGTTCCGAATTTCGCCTCTGTTTTCTCTATCATCAACAGCCATTTGAAGGTGGGAGACCGCCAGGTGCATTTCGAGTTCGGCCGTGCGATCGTGGCGCAGTGCGGCGAGTTGATCACGAGCGTATTGTTCAATAAGACGACGGCTACGGGACGCAAGTTGGTGATCGTGGATGCTTCGATGACGGAGTTGATCCGGCCGGCGCTTTACGGCGCTTATCACAACATCGAGAATATCACTTCGAGCTCTGAGCGCCATGAGCGTTATACGATTGTGGGGACGGCTTGCGAGTCGACGGATGTCTTCGATGAGAGTGTCAATCTGCCGGAGACGCGGCGCGGGGATTTGCTGACGATCAAGTCGGCGGGCGCGTACGGTGCTTCGATGGCATCCCGCTATAACCAGCACGACTTGCCGCCGTCAGTCTACAGCGACGAACTGTAATCCAGGCCGGAAAGCAGACAGAGGTCCAAGGAGCGGAAAAGAACCCTTCGGGGAATGCTCCTTGGACCTCTGTCTGCCTTCCGGCTTCAACGTCATGCTTTGCTGCTACGGGCGCGCCAGAGGGCGGTCATCGCTTCGAGGGTCTTGCCCTTGGTCTCGGGGACCAGTTTCCAGACAAAGACTGCCGCGATGAGGCAGATGATGCCGTACAGGGCGTAGGC
>JAEEGL010822341.1_pt1 | contig 13213 bp, 9 predicted proteins | sample 9134231 | NCBI WGS metagenome assembly JAEEGL01 (sample SAMN16246548, study PRJNA631951) | gut metagenome | biome: gut microbiome; feature: rumen; material: fiber-attached | host: Bos | place: Iran: Karaj | collected 2018-10
CTCGCTGTCTTCCTCCCCGGAATCATCACTTGCATTTTCTTCGGATATTACATCGTTGCTGCCCGAATTATCCTGCGAATTATCATTCCCGTCATTATTCCCGTTTGAAGAAGTAACAAAGGATTCTGTAGCCGCTCCCCGGGATTCTTCAATCATTCCCGCCAGCCTTTCACTGCCTGTCTTTTGCAAGCCTTCCTTCAACGTAGACTCCGCCATGGCATTCTGCCCGTTCTCCTTATAAGCATCCGCTAACTTCGCGTATGCCTCTTCCTCTTCCGGATTCTCCTGAATGGCCGTCTGGTACTCCAGAATGGCACGATCGTAATCCCCCGCCTGCAGATACTTCTGCGCCATAACAATATGACGGTTGTAGCTGGTACTGTCATAACCGTACCATGCCAGTATCCCTGTCAGGAATACCAGCAAAAAGGAAAGCATTATAATCAATGCCACTATTATTTTTCTTCTTGTATCGGTCATATTACTCCTGATTTGCGTATGATTCTGCCTGTTTCTATTTGGCAGTCGGCAGCTTTTTTAAATCCTTCATTAATTCGTCACAGTTTTTATATCGTTTCATCGGATCCGGCTGACAGCACTTTGCAATTATCTTTTCCCATCTGCTTCCGGCAAGACTCGGATTTAACTGTCTCAAAGGAAGAATGACATAGCCGGTTTCTGCCGGGCTTTTTCCCGTAAGCAGATGGTAAAAAGTTGTCCCAAAACCATAAATATCCGTTCGTTCATCCAAGCCCATATTTCCTCCGAACTGCTCAGGTGCTACATAACCCCTGTATCCGATAAAGTGAACCCCGGTGTCCTTCCCCTTTTCCATCATCTGTACCGTCTCAACAAATATGATTTGATACTCTGATGTCAGAAATAAGTTTGAAGGCGTCAATGCAAGATATAAAACAGGTGGATTTAGTGCATGCATACATTGAAGCGCATCGCATACCTGTATTGCCCATTCTCTGACCAAACAGGGATCCAGTGCCCCACTTCTGTTTGTAATCATACGCAGGTCTCTTCCAACATTGTACTTCATCTTTAGCAACAGACTGTCTGCTTCCACTATCAATTCGGGATGAGGCACACTCGGATGATCTATTCTGGTTAATAATTCTATTCCGCTCTTTATACTGTTATAAAAATCCGGAGTAAGAATTTCCGCGAGATATTCTTTAAATACAACTCTTTTCCCTGTTTTTTCATCTACGGCAAGAAAAACCCGTATATCCTTTCCATGCGGTATCGATTTTTCGATTCTATACTGTTCTCTGAATAATTCCCCTACATTCAGCATAATACATTTCCTCCATAAATTCTATTCGAAAAAGCAACGTTTATTCGTCTCGGTACTGAATACATATTGACCGGAAGGAGGAAATTCCCGAAAAGCTATATCGAACGCCTCAATATTTTCACAAAAAGAACCGGACCTTCTCACAGCAAACACTACATTAGAAAATGCGTTGGAATAGCGTTTTTCCATCAAAACATCCGAAAATGCCTTTGCAACAACCACTGGCGGATTATGAAAAGCCCCACATCCAAAAGCGCCCAGTATCAAAGCCTGAACCCTGTTTTCAATTGCCGTTTCAAATATATTTTTAATTCTTCTACAAAATAGTTGATACAATTCTTCTCCACCTAAAAGATAGTCTGAGCGACTGAAAAAAGGAGCTGCACAAGTTATGACATCTACGGTTCTCCAAGTATCTGTATACTCCTGTTTAGGATAACACTCCATATCAGGAAAATATCCCCTATCCTCACGGATTACGGTGATACCCGGAGAATAAACAATTATGTCTGATCCCAAATAAACAGATGTATTCTGACCGATTCTGTTTCTGTGATATTGATAAAATGATTTTGCTTGATCACTAATCAGACAGTTATACAAATTACTTGCCCTACAAAGATATTCTTCCTGTGAATTTGCACCTCTCAAAACTCCCCCTCCCGGTTCCACGGGATTTGCAAAGTTTAATATAGCAGTCTTTTTCCCTTCATCTGTCAAACGAATTGCCGGTATTAAAGTCAGATTCTCTTCAAAAGAAACGTGCATTTTGTCAAAATCAGGACAATTGCCTGAAATAAAAGATTCTCCAATAACCCTTGTATTATGGGTTGCGTGTTGGGTTAATGCCCATAAATGCTCATTATTTCTTATATGGTTTTGAGTATCATTAAAGATTTCCATATTGTTCATGGGCACTCTCTCTCCTATTCCATAACATGACTCAATGGATTGCTATAATAATTCCAGTCTCGCCAACTCTTTTATCCACTCATTTGCAATTACAACGTGTCCCACTGCTGTAGGATGGGTTCCATCGAGAGTTTCATAGCGTGCTCCTTTACTGTTTAAATCTGCGAGATGACATCCATTCCATTTACAAACGCGCCGTATGGCCTCATTATAATCCTCAAATGGTATTCCCAAATAAACTTCCGGGAAAACCCAATCATTCCGGTTTTTGATTATGGTACGCATAAGCGTTCCGCAAACTATTACGGATGTCGGACAATTCTCCTTGATCTGCCGTAACATTGTTTCGTAAGCATCTTCGAAAAATCGCAAATCATGTTCGGTCTTTTTACCGGAAGATACCGCAACTCCGTTTCCAAAATCATTAAAGCCAATATAAACCAATATATAATCCGGATTTCCCCACTCGTTGCAAAGCATTTTTGCCCTCTCTCCACAAGATGCAGACGGAAAAACACCGCCGCTGACTTTGCTCCCGGAATAGGAATTGTTCACGCAAAGAAACGCATGCAAAGCCTGATTTACTTTGGCCCACCACGTGTCATAAACACTGTTTAATCCGTTCGCAATTTGTTGTTCTCTGTCATAATAAACTGCATACCCATTCGGATTAAACCCGTTAAATGTACTGATAGAATCACCGAAAACAGATACCAATTTCATTTATCTTAATTTCCTATAAATCCTCCTGCTTGACTTTCCCGCTCAATCAAATATAATTAAGAAAAGGGCATTACCGATAGACGGTTGCCTAAACTAATTGGTAATTAAAAGTTTAACCGCCTAGTTCACAGCTGGGCGGTTATTTCTTTGATTTCTCATTTATTCCAAGCACATAACCCAAACTGAAACATGTCAGCATTAAACCGAATAAGGTCATTATGCTCTCGATACTGATCATCGCATCTCCTCCTTTCGAAGTATTCCTTTTCCAAGGTTTCTATGAAAACGAAGTTCACAGTACTCCGATTGAAGGCAACCGCCTACCGAGTATGGTAATACCCATACTCATATTATACGGCAGAACATGCGTTCTTGTCTATTGTTTTTTCTTCTTTTATTCGATTCCGTATTCTTCCACATATTCCGATTTGGACAAGTTATTTTGAACTGTAATAATAAACAATTTTCCATCGGAAAAATATAAATCATAATATGATGTAGGGGTCAAAACCCCAGCCAAATTTTAAACTTGTACATTGAAAATTTCACACAAACCGATTTTAGAAATGGGTATTCGATAGATGGGTACTTTTTTAGACATATATGTAGGGGTGTTCCCTGTTTATTGTCCTATCAGTACCGGATTTATAGCATAATGCCCCAGACCTTTCCGGTAACGGAACAGTTTTCTGAAGTTTAATGCTGCGATTTTGCTTCCAAAGAAGAACTTACATCGTTGCTTCCCGTGAACATTCATCTTGTTGACGTTATATTGATTCTTCAAGATGGATGGAATGGTTTCTACTCCGTTTCGGAGTTTGGCAAGATTTTTAAATTCTTCCGTTTGCATCCGAGCCTTTGCTCTTGCCCGTTCGCGCATTGTTTTGGAAACCCGTACCTTGCAAACCCGCTTAAATGATTTCGGCTTGCAGTGTATTCTAAACGGACATTTTTCACATAAGTCTTTTTTGAAGGATGCCATGCAGGTATCTGTCTGCTTAATGTAGGTACATGATTTTGGATGGTTTCCGGCAGGGCAGGTAATTACCTCTGTACCGTCCTCGTTAAAAGCAAATGCACCCATTACGATATCCGAATTTCTGCCGGTAAGATTTGTTGTAACCAGTTCAACATTTTTCGATGCAGCAAGCTTTGCGTTTTCGGTTCCGCTGAATGCACCGTCCGTTAGCAGGATTGTCTTTTCTTCCTGAACATCCATCTGTTCAAGATGTTCTTTCAGAAAGGAACTGTCGCTTTTGTTGTTCTGATCGAATTGGTAATCCGTTACCACAGAGCCATTGGCTCCTACGGTTTCTTCGATGTTTGCGCTGTATCCCCGATGCTGTTTCCCTGCTTTTTCACGAAACGTTGCATCAGGATCCGAAGGATTTTGTAAGACATTGGAAGACATCATTCCGTCACTTTTTGTTTTCAGTCGGCGGACGTTGTTTTCAACAATGGTCTGTTCGGAAATACACCGTACAAGAAGCTGGTATTCCGTTACATCTTCAAGGTCTTTACAACGGTCAAGCAGCGTATCCGCATCTCTTAGAAGAATGGAAATTCGGTCTTCAACATCCGTGCTTCTGCTGTGATAAATGAACTGGTTGAAATCATCATCTTCGCAGTAATGGTTCATCGAAAAGATGCGGTCGGACATATCGTTTTTATCAAGATATTTAACCAGCTTTGCGATGCACCGGTAAAGCAGTTCCATCCGGCTGAGTTTCCGGATATTTGCCTCAACCATAAGCGAATCCATTCGACGGATGCGGCCATCCAGCTTCATGAGTTTAGCCGTAGCGACAGCAAGTTCGGTTACACAACCATGGTATAAATCAATGCCGGTCGTTTCTTCGTAATCGTAACATCTTTGACGGAACCGGGTGAGACTTTTATCGCTTAGTGGCTGTTCCTCAAAGCTTGTCGTATGAAGTGCGTAGCGGAAACGGAAGTCCATCATAAGGCTTTCCACCACCTCATCATCCGATAGATTTAAAAGTTCTTTCAGAATGAGGGCGCCGATAATTACATTTACCGGCGTGTTTGGTCTGGATGCCTTATCGGAATACAGAACAGAAAAACGTTCCTCATCGATAGTCGGAAAAACCTCTTCGGCAAAGACCTTTGCCCAGGAGTTCAGAAGAACTTTCTGCTCGCGGGGCGTCAAAACATTAAAGCAGTCAAAAAGTGAAATCTGTTGGGATTCATTAGTACGAAACGACATGGTATATACCTCGAATAATTGATATACTTATTATACCATAAAAGAGCCGAAAAATCCCGTATTTCTGCGGTTTGTATGAATTTTTTCAAGGTCCAATCGATGCAATTTTGCATCAAATATTTTTAGAAAGTTGTGGGGCTTTTGACCCCAGCATCATTTTATATCTTTTTTATTTTTTATTTAATCATTTCTTATAATTGCAGTTTCACTGCATTTTTCCAGCCTTCGATTCTTACCGTTCTCTCTGCTTCTTCGATTTTCGGAGTAAATACTGTATCGTCCCCTGCCGTTTTACGGATATCGTCCTCATCCTTCCAAAAACCGGTAGCCAGCCCGGCAAGATAGGCCGCACCGAGGGCCGTGGTTTCCACACAGGACGGGCGGATTACATCCAGATTGCTGATATCGGCCTGAGTCTGCATTAAGTATCCGTTCGCGCTTGCTCCGCCGTCCACACGCAGGGATTTAACCGGCGTTCCGGCATCCTGCCCCATCGCCGTAACCAGATCGTTCACCTGATAGGCAATGGCATCCAAAGCCGCACGAACAATATGATATTTTCCGACGCCTCTCGTCAGTCCGCAGATAATTCCCTTTGCTTCGGGTTTCCAGTAAGGAGCCCCAAGTCCGGTGAATGCGGGAACAATATAACAGCCTTCCGTATCTTTTACTTTTAGGGCAAATTCCTCGGTTTCCGGTGCATTTTCAATCAGTCCCATTTCATCCCTCAGCCACTGGATGAGGGCACCGCCCATGAAAACAGATCCTTCGAGCGCATAGGTTACTTTTCCGCCAATCTGCCAACCGACTGTGGTTACCAGCCCGTTTGCGGAATCAATCGGTTTCTCACCCGTATTCATCAGCATAAAGCATCCGGTTCCGTAGGTATTCTTCATATCCCCTGCGTTAAAACATTTCTGCCCGAACAAGGCTGCCTGCTGGTCTCCCGCTGCACCGCCGATTCGTATCGGTGACCCGAGATAGGCACCTGTAGTTGTTCCGTATATTTCGCTGTTTGAAACACACTTCGGAAGCATGTTCATCGGAATGTTTAAAAGGTTGCAAATCTGCTCGTCCCAGCAAAGATTATGAATGTTAAAAAGCATGGTGCGCGAAGCATTGCTTACGTCGGTGATATGCTTTTCCCCGCCGGTCAGTTTCCAGATAAACCAGCTTTCCACCGTTCCGAAAAGCAGTTCTCCGGCCTCCGCTTTTTCCCTGGCTCCCTTGACATTATCGAGAATCCATTTCAGTTTTGTCGCGGAAAAATAGGGATCCAGCACCAGTCCCGTATGCGATTTAATCATCTCCTTTTTTTCCGAGATGGCTTCGCAGATATCCGCGGTTCTGCGGCACTGCCAGACAATCGCATGATAAACGGGCAGACCCGTATTTTTGTCCCATACAATCGTGGTTTCGCGCTGGTTGGTGATGCCGATTGCCTCAATATCTTCACCGCTTATTCCGGCCATGGACATGGCTTCCACCATAACACTTACACCCGCCGACCAGATTTCCATCGGGTCGTGTTCCACCCAGCCGGGTTTCGGATAATACTGTTTGATTTCTTTTTGTGCCACACAGACGATGTTGCTGTTTTTATCGAATAAAATCGCACGTTCCGATGTCGTTCCGGCATCGAGTGCCATAATGTATTTTCCCATAACCCCTCCCGGGCAGCCTAAGCGCTTAACCCCTTTAATTACTTTTATCGCTTTTATTGTTTTTTTTTCGACGAACCCTAACTAGTCCTGCACTTATGCATCATCCTGCCCGACAAACTCAAGTACGTCTTTATATACTTCCGCCTTCCCGGGTTCATTTAATATTTCATGACGCATTCCCTTATACATTTTTGATTTCACGTGTTTATATCCGTGCGAACGAAGCAGGGATACGGCTTTTTCCAAATCCTCCGCCGACTTTGCGCAGGGATCCTTTTCGCCGGAAAGGAATAAAATCGGCAGTTCCGGCTTCTTCATCACGTAATCCTTCCCCAAATAGGTCATCATTGTCAGTTCAACCAGACGTTCATACGCATTTAAGGTAAAGGTGTAATTGCAGTACGGATCATCGTTGTATTTCTTTACCATCTCGGGATCCGAATTCACCCAGGCATGAATTACCTTTTCGTCTTTAAAGGCATTTTCGTAGTCGCCGGAAACCAGTTTGTCAATCAGTTTGGAACGGGACCGGTCCCCTTTGATTGTTCTTAATGCTTTAATTAATGCAAGCCCCGGCTTCATTCCGCTGCTTTCCGACGGACATCCCATGACAATCAGTTTGTCTAATTCGTAATCGTATTTCTGCAGATAACAGCGTACAACCATCGAACCCATGCTGTGTCCGAATAAAACAAACGGAAGATGTTTTTCCCCTGCGATTTTACGAACGTATTCCTTTATTTCTCCGGTAATTTCATGAACATCCTCGTAAAGAGCTTCGAATCCGGCCTCATACATATTTCCCAAATCTCCCGGCTCCTTAACGCTCTCCCCGTGACCCCGGTGATCGTGAATCACGCAAAGATATCCGTGATCCGCAAGATAAGTCATAAAATCTTCGTATCGTTCCTTGTATTCACACATGCCGTGAACTAACTGGACAATCCCTCTTATATCCGAAGGATTCTCCGGTTCGATCCGGAGAACCGAAAGAACAAGTCCGTCCGAGCCGGAAACATGTGTGTATTTTTCTTTTTTAATCATTTTTCACCTTCATTCCATGCCAGAATTCTCTTTCCTTCCGGAAGGAAAAATAATGATATTTCGCTTTTGGCATCAGATCAGTTTCTCCACATGCATAAACACGTCTTTATCCCGTGCGACAGCCGCCTGAGACCCGACCACACATAAATTGTTGCCGGACAGAGCCTCTTCAATGTACGGTGCCAGCGACCGGATTTTTTCTGCCGTGGCATTTAATATTTCGTCCCTTTCTTTCTGAAGTGCTTCATTCGTCAGTCCGATCTTGTATGCGGTAAAACTCCTGTGTCCGAGTGCGGACGGCGAGAACGGCGTATCGATATCCGAAAGGGTTCCGATGATGTATTTGGTCATCAGATTGTCGTCCCCGCTAAAGGTACGGATATACTCGGGAATTTTGTCAAAAATATCGATCGTCTGGGACAGATTCGGATCGCGGTAAGATACGAACGCACAGTTTCCGGTTCTGGTAAAGGAGGATACGCAGCCGTACGCATTTCCTTTCACACGCACATTATTCCAAAGATAATCATATCCGAGAATCGTACGAAGAACGCACATTGCTCCGTTAAAAGGAGTCTTCGTTACATCCGTATGACCGCCGCGGCATACATACTGAACATCGCCCGGTGTAATGAATCCTTCATTCTTCTTTACCGGAATAATATCTTCATCCTCTGTTGCCGGAAGTTCACCGGTGTAAGCATCCTTCATCAGTTTCACGAATTCTTCTTCAATACCGAACCCTGCATCCTTCGGAAGGATGATATCAAGCATTACGTTTTCGGGACGAAGCACGATTTCGGCGGCTTCTTTCATTCCACGGATTAGGTCTTCTTTTCTGTCGTCAAAATGATCGTCCGCATCCTGTATAAATCGTAAGTATTCGATACCGGAAAGTTTTTCCTTCATAAAACCGCCTTTTGTTACATAGCTTCCGAGACGGTTTATGGCAACCACATGCCCGGTTGACATCATGGCGGATTCCGCTCTGGAACGGAATTCCCGGATCAGTTCATGAAGACGCTTTTCATCGTCCAATTTCGTTGTAAACAGAATTTCCTTCGTAAGTTCAAATGCTTTTGGCACATTTTCCTTTAATGTCTTGACTTTCACATCCATGGAAATTCCGGGTTGTAAACTGTCAAGCCGTACATAAGTAGCCGTTTCCGGAGATATCATTCCGGTATAAAGATCGGTTTCGATATGTAAATCCCCGTAGGAATAGGAAGCCGTATCCATTAATCCCATGCAGCTTTTAAGAAGCGAAAAATACGGATAAAGCCCGATCGGCAATTTTTCCGCATCGAACGAAAGAATAATATATGCTATTCCGCTTGTAAAAATATCATGATACAGCACTTTGTATCCGCCGTATTCGGAAAGTTCGGCTTTAAATGGAATAATCTCTTTTCTTAAATCCTCACGCTTTAACAAAGGAATCGTTGCAAGTGCTTCCTCGCTGTCTTCCTCTTCCTGATATTTTTCGAGATCCGCTGTCTGACGAACCAGATCTTCGATTTGTTCTTCGGTCAGACTACTCTTGTAGGCCGATAATTTTTCTTTTAACGCCTCTTCTCTTTGAAGTGCCATTCCGGGTTTCGGAATACCGGTTACCACCGCACTGTGAGGATTATCAAGAAAATATTTCTCTACGAGGCCTTCAAAATAGCCGGTTCCGACTTTCTTCTTAAGGCTTTCAAACGTATCGTCCGCTTCCACATGCAGGAAGGGTTTCGTTTCATCATAAATCCAGCTGTCAAGCATCAGGAAATTGTATACAAGCCCCTTCGGATAGGAGCCGTAATCCGCCTCACGGTACTGGAATTCCATACGGCTGATGGCCGCACGGATGGCTTTTTCGTTAAATCCGTTCTTCACAATGTCGGATAAAACTTCACGTATGGTGGATAAAAATTCATCCTTTTTCTCAATCGATGCATCCTTCGCCACAAAATTAAAATACATCTGGCGGATTCCGTTTTCGTAGGAAGAAAATACGTCTTTTCCGATCCCTTTATCGATTAAAGCCTGTTTAAGCGGTGCTCCGGGTGCGGAACAGATGGCATAATCGAGAATTTTCAGGGAAAGATATAACTCTTTATCCAGATTCTCACCCACCACCGTATTGTAGGTAAGATAGGTTCCGTCTCCGTCTTCTTTCTCTTCACCTTCCTCATCTTCCATCGCGGGAAGGAATACTTCAATATCCTTCGTTTCGAAAAATGCGCTTTGCAGATGAATCTCGGAATCGACCGGCTGATTCGTGTAGGCGGATAAGTATTCCTTATCGATAAAATCAAGTTTCTCACCCATATCCATATCGCCGTATAAATAAATATAGCTGTTGGTCGGATGATAGTATTTTTGATGAAAATCCAGAAACTGCTCATAGGAAAGCGTCGGAATAAAATCCGGATCTCCGCCCGATTCCACACCGTAGGTCACATCCGGGAAAAGAGCATTCATAATCTGCCTGTCCATCACATCGTCCGGTGATGAGAACACGCCCTTCATTTCGGAATATACGACACCGCTGATTTCCAGCTCGGCATCTTTATCCTTTAACTGATAATGCCATCCCTCCTGCTTAAAAATCTCGGGATGCACATAGATATTCGGATGGAATACAGCATCGAGGTAGACATGCATCAGATTCTGAAAATCCTTGTCATTGCAGCTTGCCACCGGATAAACGGTTTTGTCCGGAAATGTCATGGCATTTAAAAATGTATTCAAAGAGCCCTTCGCCAGTTCCACGAACGGGTCCTTAATCGGGAAATTCTTCGAACCGCAAAGAACGGAATGTTCCAGAATATGAGGAACTCCCGTACTGTTTTCCACCGGCGTACGAAACGCAATCGAGAAAACCTTATTATCGTCATCGTTCGAAATAAGCGCCACCTTTGCGCCTGTTTTCTTATGACGAAGTTCCATAACTGCCGAGTTTAAATCTTTACTGAAACGCTCCGAAATCACTTCGTATGTATTCGGAATGATGCCTTTTATTTTCTTCTCCATTTTGAATCCTTTCCGACAGATTATTTTAAGCTATATCCTGTATTATTTTACATCATTTTTATGCCTTCTTGCAATCGAAAGGGCGAATTTCTCTCCCCTCCCGATTGATGCATTTTCCATTGAATGAAGTCCCGATTCAAGGTGCTAACAAAGGCAAACCCCCGTGGATTCCACAGGGGTTCGTTCAAAATAATAACTATTTCATATTCAAACCGATTAACGCGATTAATCCAGATATCTCTTAATCCGCTCTACCAGTTCTTTCTCCGCACCGGCAAGGCTTTCATCACTGGCAACCACAATTTCGCAGATTAAACAAATCAGGTTCTTGAAAAGATCGGCGGTCTCCGGATCTTTTCCCTCCAGCTTCTTTATGCTGTCATCAATCTGCGTATTGAACATTTCATCCACGCTGTCACCGCATTCGATAAATAAATCCCTGACACTGTCTTCATCTTCGGGCGTGTCAAAAATCTCATGCAGGTACTTGCGCTCTTCTTTGGTGAATTTGCCGTCGGCGGAAGCAATTCTTAAAACGATACAGTATAATACATTCTGGAAATACGCTTCCATCTGTCCGTCCTGCTCAACATCCCATCTTTTCTGTGCTTCGAGTTCATCGCATTTGCCGATAAATGCATATAACACGCGGTTATAATCGTCTTTTAATTCCTGTAATTTACTAACATCGCTCATTGTTCCTGCTCCTTTTTTTCGGAATTATCATTCCAATCATTTTTCAATCGAATATTTCGAAAGTCAGCCTCTGCCATACCATATTCCCTTTACAGCTGCAAATCCATCTCCTGACAGTTCTTCGGCAGATACAGATGCAGGTTTTCAAACCTTCCGGCCTTGTTGGCAACATACTGATACGAGCCTTCCTCCGTCTGGATCTTCTTGCAGTAAAAGTCGCTTCCCGTGATTTCCTTATGATATACCGGCACGTCATAGGCATTGACGGGCTGTGGACATCCGGTTAAATCTGCCATGATATTTCCGCCGGAGATTTCCAGTCTTCCCTTTAATCCGCCGAGCGCAATCGGGGATGCCGCCATCAGCGCAACCTTTAACATCGCGCCGTTTCGGATATATACATTTCCGGTTCCTCTGTAGTTTCCGACACCGCCGACTTCGGAACCTTCGCAGTATACAAAAATCTCCTCGCCGAACATCGTCACATCCATGCTTCCGTTCATGGAACCGATTCCGACACCGTCCATGCAGTGGTTCGTAACCGTCACGATACCGTCGTTAATCATAATCGAACCTTCTCTGTCATACAGTGAACCGATTCCGGTTGCATTGCTTCCGGATACTTCCAGTTCAATATCCGCGGAAGAATTCAAATCAAGCCTTCCGCCGAACGTACCGATGCCGACCGTATCCGCACCGGATGAATAAATACTGATTCGGCACTGATCGAGAATCAGCTTGGTCATGCCTTCCATGGAACCGATGCCGACCGCTTTCGAACCGTTTGCCAAAATTTCGAATGTTCCGGACATAAGGCGGATTTCACTGTTCTCATCCGCAAAAATACCGCCGATACCGATTGCAGTATCCGAGTTGCTCTCGACACGAACGGTTCCTTCCTGCTCAAATACAATGGTTCCGTACGGTTCGGACAAGGCACTTCCGATACCGATACCGTTATTATGATCCACATGAACCGTCAGATTTCCGCTTCCCTGAATAATGAGTTTGGACGTTTTCGGAACACGGATTCCTTCAAAGAAGAAATGGTTGTCTCCCTCGATATTCAGAATCATCTGGCTGTTTTCTCCAAGCCAGATTACCGGATTCTGCCGTCCTCTCATGACCACGTCACGGACGGATACATTCGTCTTGGTATTATCCGCAACCCGGATTTCCATGGAAACTTCCCTGGCCTTGTCTCCCACAATCCGAACCGCCGATTCCTTGATATGAATCTGCGAATAGTATTCGAGTGCCAGATTAATCAGAGAAATGTTATCGTAATTTGAAGCTTCGTAAACCTTGCTTTCCACGGCAAGTTTTGCAAGCTTTAAGTTGATGGCAAGAATTTCGTCCTCTATGGATTTGGCGATGCCGTCCTGAATGTCGTCATTCGGGCGTCCGGTATAGAATCCCTGGATCAGATGACAGCCGAGCTGTATAACCATCTGCAGTTCTTCCGCTGTTTCAACACCCTCTGCAAGAATCATCATGTTATGATTGTTCGCAAAATCAATATAATTCGATACCAGATGCTGCTTCTTCGAATCGGAATCGATACCCATAATCATCGAGTGATCCAGTTTTAAGTAATGCGGCGAGTTATTAAGAAGCGTGGTC
>JAEEGL011296925.1_pt1 | contig 13213 bp, 17 predicted proteins | sample 9134231 | NCBI WGS metagenome assembly JAEEGL01 (sample SAMN16246548, study PRJNA631951) | gut metagenome | biome: gut microbiome; feature: rumen; material: fiber-attached | host: Bos | place: Iran: Karaj | collected 2018-10
CGGCCTGGGCAATGTGCCCGAGGATATGATTACCGAGGCCGTCGGCAACGTCATGAAGGACCGCCGCCAGCTGGAGCGCCTCTCCGAGCAGGTTGAAGACCGCAAGGTCCTCGACAAGATCAAAGAGACCATCACCATCAAAGACAAGAAAATCTCCTCCGAAAAGTTCAGGGAGCTGTAGTTGAAACGATTCCTTACAGTTGCCGTTTTGTTTCTTCTGGCCGCTTGTGACGGCTCAGAAAGTGTGCAGTTCGCCCCGCCTGGCTTCGTGTCCGTTGAGTCGGCAGTTACTGGACGGGGTGCTGTAACTTTGCGCTGCATCTTGTCCTCCGGCAGGGTAGAGAGTTGCGGATTCCTTTACGGAGAAGGAGATAAACCGTACCACAAGGTTGAGTGCGAACTGTCAGACTTGTCATTCGAAACTTGCCTTGAGGGCCTTAAAGATGATGTGGGTTATACTTGGTGCGCTTTTGTCGCAGCCGGGGGAGTAGAAATACTGTCCGACAAAGGCACATTCCGGATTCCCAAGCCGGAACCGAAACCCGAACCTATCGTGGACTATCCTCCTGACAATGAATTATGGTACACCACACTCTCCGGAGGGATTCTTGAGGTAAGCAACAATTTCTGTCCCGGCCTTATTCTGCTTTCAAATACTTATAAGAACGGCCTGGGAGTGCTGCGCTTCGACTTTCCTGTAAGTACTTTTGCCGAGTGGGCATTGTGGTATAACTCTGATGTCGAATCGCTTATCGTGCCCTCGAGCGTAAAGGTAACTTCTTATAGCTGCTTCAGGGAAAATATGAATCTAAAGAGGGTGGTTTTTGCTCCCGGTTTGATAGTTTTGGGCGACTCTTCGCTGCATCACAATGAGGGATTGCAAGAAGTGCTTCTTCCAGATACCTGCATTTCCATCGAGAAGGACGCCCTGTCTCACGCCTACTCTTTGGAGACTGTCGAATTGCCTCCATATCTGGAATCTCTGGGCCAGAGTGCCTTCCTGTATTGCACTGCGCTCCGTGGCATCGTGCTTCCCTCAACTATAAAATCCATCGGTATTTACGCCTTCGAAAACGATGTAAAACTTGAGAGTGTGACCTGCCTCGCTCCCATTCCTCCTAAAGGTGGAGAAGAAATGTTCGACAATACCTCCGAATGTCCCATCTACGTTCCCGCAGCCTCCGTCGAAGCCTACCGCTCCGCCCCCATCTGGCGTAACTACGCCCATCGGATAAGGGCGATAAAGGAATAGCTATCTTTCCAGCTTTTATTGTCATTTCGAGCGCTTTGTTTGTCATTTCGAGCGCTTTGTTTGTTATTTCGAGCGAAGTCGAGAAATCTCTTAGCCAATCCGGCGCTTCGCTTCCTTCGTCTCCCCTCTAATCTGACACGTTCTCCCTGTTTCCGTGCGTTTTTGGTTGTCAGAAGCCATTTCTGACACGCGGAGCAGCTTTTTGTGCGCTTTTCGCCATTCCAAAGCCACAATTGCCACGCAAACCCCTCTTTTTGTGCGCGAAGATGGAGCTGTCATGTCGCGTGAAAGCTTTTACTGCTGTTGTCTAGCCCAAATGAACCAATGTGAACTTGATGGACTATAACTATCCACTTATTTTTGCAAAAATGATTATTGCATTCTTTAATTATCCTTATACGCCAAGAATTACAAAGTAGTTTAACATAGAAAGCGTTTAGCGATTCCTTGTTGGTGAATCTCGACAATTCAAAGTGACTAACTATTAGGTCCATTCCCTTATTAACGTCACTGCAGTTGCGAGCTCACCACTGGGTGAGACTAAGAGGCCCACACTTTCTTTTATTAATACAGTTGTCCTGTCTGGGTCTGACGGTTGTGGAATTCTATGAAAGAAAGACATCTTATCGTCCTAAGGCCCAATCGGTATAATGATGGTGATCTCCGTTTGGCATTGTTCACTGACGACTTCAGAAGATTTGTGCAGGGGAAACGGGTGCAATCTCTATATGTTAATTTCCATACTGTCAACCGCAAAATATCAAGTATCAAGACATACCTGAATAAAGGTTCGATAGCGAAAAAGGACATCGTTAGCAGCTGGTTATTCCAAAAAGGGTTTGCGGAAGGTACACTACTTCTTTTCGAATTGACGACTGACGACAAAACCAGGATTCACGTTTATCGTTTCCTTGGCACGGCCACTGATGTAACCAGTCTCATCAATGACGCATTGGCAACCATAAGATAGTTATGTGTGCAGTTATCTTTTACGTTGTATAACCATTGCTGTCTACTACTATTAGTTGACAGCAATGAATAAGAATGAAGAATCTTTACAATTCGATGTGACATTTGCATACAATGTTTGAGTATTTGGTATTTGTTATCTAATGACTCTTTATGGCAATTGAAAGACAAAATCTTTGCCCCAATTGTGGAGCTAAACTAACAGGACTTGAGTTCAAATGTCCTGAGTGTGGATACGTATTAACTAAAGAAACTGCGGCTGGACAAACAACCACAGATGCAATTTTGGACCTACAGGAGAAACTCATAGCCGTGGACAAAGTATTTGGGCTAGGCATATCTTCTTCAAAGAAAAAGGCGTCCATTATTAATTCTTTTCCGATCCCAAATACTGTTGAGTCTTTGACTAGGCTGCTTCATCTTTCGTATTCCAACTTTGAGGCATCTAAAGAATCCGGTGATAAAAGAATTGCAAATGCGTGGTTGGGCAAAGCGGTAGAATCCTATAGGAGGCTGTCTGAGATGCAGGGAGATACGAATATCTCTGAGACCCTGGAAAAATATAAAATGCTTGGAGACAAGAATGCGTTTGTCAAACTAACCGGTTCTCGAGCGAAGAAAAGGTGGTTTGCATTAGCTGGAGTTGCAATACTTGCCTCTCTTGTCGCTTTTATCCTTTGGTTCGACTGGGCCAGTTTACTTATTAGGAACGGGAAACAAGAGATTGCTGTGCATTTACTTAGTTTTTTGGGGAAGAGGGACAAGGCAATAGATGTGTTGATAAATAACGACCATCTCGAAGATGCTGCAAACTTGCTTGCATCCGAGGGGCAGACACTTCGAGCAATAGAGATTCTTTCGCAGAAAGGATTAATAGCAAATGCCTTAATAATGGCTGGAAATATTGCTTCTGCCGATTCAATTCATGCTGCAATCGATTTAATTGAGAAGTGGTGTGTTATTATTAACCGAGAAGAATTCTATTTAGACAAGAACACTGTTATAAATAAATCACAGAATTGGAGTGCCTCATTTTATGATAGAAATCAATTCAAGATTAAACGGATACTTGATTTGGATAAAATGGTTATAGTGTGGGAGGATTACTGGAAGGTTAATAAGGACATTCAAATACCCGAGCCACACTATTATGTATACTCTGTATTTAGAGGCGATTATAGAAGTTATGCAGATTGGAGGAATTGTCCTAGTCCTGAAATTACCAGAAATCGTATGAATTTCGTTAACAGAATTAAAATTGGAGAGAATCAAGGTTGGAGCGGAGAGAAAGAGTATTTGTTTGATTATGGGACGTTAGGTGTTCAGCTTCAAAAAGAAAGTGTTTTTTACTTAGGGCACCACATTATTGATATAATATATGATTATTATGACAACATTGTGTCTTCCGTATCATTCAAGTATCTTCTGACTAAAGAAGAAGTTGGCGAATATTTTACCGAGGCAGACAACGTTCGGTCAGAAGCGTGGTCCTATAGAGATGAATACGTATACGAAAATGGTAAGTTGGCCGAGATAATCAGAAAAAGTGCACTTGAAGGATGGAATGATTACGTGATGCAAAAGACTATTTTTAAGCACATCGGAAATCTTCGGATTGTTGAGTCTTTGTATCGTGAAAGTAGTGAGCATGATTCATTAATCGCTGATTCGGAAAAAGTGGTAGAAATATATCTTGATGGAGATATCCAGGAGCAATTTTCAATTAAAGGTCTTGATATAGGTAACGCATTATGATTCAACTGGTCCCTGTCTATTATATTATGTCAATTTCAAAAATAGTATTTTCTTACAAGAAAGATTATTACAACTGTATTTAGGAGCATTATTGAACTGATATTGCAATGATGTTCATTTTTATAATGGCCAAGCGCAGAAATGGATTAACATGACTATGAAGTATCTGTCTGTAATAGACTCCTCCAAAACTGAGCCATTTTTTGGCTTTCTCCATGTGCCCATTGTTTTTATTATTTTGGATATTGCGAGTGAAGAACTGAAGTTGTCTCATCCACAAAGTCGTTGGAGCCACATGTCTAAGAATGAGTATATCGATTATCAGAAACAATTGTGCTCCAAAATTGAGGAGAGTACAGCTCTTGCGCCTCTTCTCTGGGAATTTCGGAGTTGGAATCGCTAATCAATAATAACTATGTATCCAGATATTGAAAAACTTATCAACATCGCAAAAGAAAGTGGCGAGTTGACCGAAAAACAGAAAGAAATCATCCTCCGCAAAGCAGAAAAACTTGGAGAGGATGTTGATGAGGTTGAAATGGTTCTTGAATCGATTCGGCCGAACCAAGTAAAGAAAGAATCTACGAAGGTTGATGAGAAGAAAATGAAGTGTCCTAATTGTGGTGCTATCATATTAGAGACCTCTTTTAAATGTCCTGAATGTGGTTTTGTGCTTCAAGAAGAGAACAGGGCAAGCATTGAAGCTAGAGATTATATACAAACGCTTCAGCAGAAGCTTGTAGATGTTTCAAACACCGCATCAAGTCGTAAACGTGGTCTTTTTGATGAATCATGGAAAGAAATATATGAACAAAAGTTGAATATTATACAAACTTTCTCAATGCCAATCACAAAAGAAGGGCTAATCCAAATGCTAGAATTCTCATATTCTAATTATATCTCCTCTAGTTCTAGCACACAATACGATAATGATATCAGGCAAGCGTGGTATGGGAAGTGTATTCAAGCTTTCAATGCTCTTCAGCGACTATCTACTGATGATGATAGGGTTAAGGCCCTTCTTGAACAATACTCTACGAGCATAAAGAATGAGAAAAAGAAAATAAGTAGTGACAATAAAACAATGTTGTCTTTCGTGTTGATAATAGTACTAATGGTTTTTATTGCCTACTTATTGGGTTATATATAGATATTATCACAATATGCACATTATTGATTAAGGAATGGGACTATTCAGTAAAAAAAATGACCCAGCAGGGCATGTAGGTAAGCCTCGCGGGAGCAAAGAGGGCGAAATCATGGATATGATACGCTGTGATGAGAAGGATTTTCTCATCTGGAAATGGAGACCCGGAGCAGATTATGTTATCGGGGCTTCAAAAAAAGAAAACAGTATCCGTTATGGGAGCAGCCTTAGGGTGCGGCCTGGGCAGGCGGCAGTATTCCTTTATCAGAATAAAGGAGATTACGACATCATTATAGGGCCGTATGATGATATCGTCAGAACAGACAATATGCCAGTTCTTGCTTCTATAGTCGGGCTGGCATATAAAGGTGGCACACCTTTCCAAGCAGAAGTTTACTTTATCAACCTCTCACGAGGTATGGAATTGCCGTTTACAATTCCATATTTTCGCGTCATCCCTTCTGAACCTGAATACAAGGCATATGAGATTGAGGTTGCAGTTAAAGGCGCAATGGCGTTCCAAGTTCCCACAGACTCAGCAATGTTAAAATACTTCCTTGAGTCTTGGGGCACGGTCGATACAACTATCACCGAGTTCAACAATAAAGTTAAAACGTTATTAACTCAGGAGGTTAAACAGATTGTCACCAATGCGCCGAAGGATACCGGTATTTTCATTATGCACTTCAACAGCTTGATAGGCGAGATGGGGCATTATATCTTATCTCGTTTACAAGAACGGATAATGCAACGTTTTGGCGTATTTGCCAGCGATATTATCATTGAAGATATTCGCTATGATGAGGATAGTGACGGATATCAGCGACTCAAGCGACTCACGGAGGAGCAAGCACAACTATACAATCTCGAGAACGAGAAGACAACGCTCCTCAGCTTTGAGATTCAGCGTGAGACAATGAGAACGGATGCGGATATCCGCAATCAAACTGCAAAAGAAATGGCGCAGATGCAGATGGAGCATATGAGGGATATGACTGAGCGGATGCGCGAAGAGGGACAATTTGCCCAGCACATGCAGACGGAGCAGGCAGCTAAACAAGTTGGCCTAGGCAGCGAGTCTGCTTACATCAATGCTCATAGCATTAACAAACAGGCAGAAGTGCTCAAGACTGGTATGGAAAGTATCGGCCAAATGGGCAGCATGAACTTCGGTGGTGGTGATGGCCATATGAATCCCGCTGGTATGATGACCGGTATGATGATGGGCGCAGCGATGGGCCAGCAGGTCGGTGGTATGATGAACCAGATGGGACAGACGATGCAACAGGGAATGGCCGGAGCCGGAAAACCTCAAGCTACTCCGCCACCAATTCCTACCCCTCAGCAGAGTGTTTACTATCTTGCCATCAATGGCGCACAATACGGACCTTGTGATGTTGCAGCGTTGAGCCAAATGCTTGCAGCAGGGCAGATTAATGGTGACACACTTGCCTGGTGCGAAGGAATGCCGGCTTGGCAGCCGATGAAACTTATTCCAGCCCTGAGTACTTTGTTCGGGCCGCCTCCCGGTGCAGTTCCTCCGCCCATTCCCGGAGTTCCTCCAATCCCTAAACCGTAATTACCATGAGACAGTTAGATTTCAATACTTTGGATAAGCTTGTCGCTTCAGATCAGTGGCAGGCGTTGGCCAATCAGGCCAAGAGCAGTATCAAGGCAATGCAGACCGAGGTGCCACAATTCGGCATTCAACCTCACGTTGTCCTTCCAGTATTCCAGAACAAGGAACAAGAGCAGTATGTGCTCGCAACAGGGACAGAACAACGTGGGCCGTTCACATTGGCTCAGATCAGGGATTTGCTTAAGGCTGAAGCAATTACCCCTGATTTCTATATCTGGACACAAGGCTGGCCGGAATGGAAGATCATAAAGGATTGTCCTCACATTATTTCAATGATTTAATTATGGCAGAAGACAACGGAAGCTTCATCGAAAAGATGATGGAATTAGGCATCGGAATGTCTATGATCCAGCAGATGCCGGCAATGATTAATAGCGTTATGCCCCAGCCGAATGCGCAGGGGACTACACCGACACCGCCTCCGATAAAAGAGCAGAGCCAGACATACCTTGCTGTCGACGGGACGCAGGCTGGCCCTTTCTCTGACGAGGAACTGGTAAAACTGGCACAGAATAATCTTCTTACTCCTGAAAGCCTGGTATGGAAACACGGCATGAGTGCTTGGACCCCCGCTGCCCAGGTACCGGAGGTTAATAAACTGTTTTTCCTTGCTAAAATGAAGTAATATGAAGGTTGATGGTATAAAATTCATCCTGGCCCTTGCCATTGCGGTCCTTTTGGGGTTTGTTTGTGAAATCTTAGCGCCCGAAACCGAGAGCAGGAATTGGGTCTCATTGGCGGTTGGCTTTGTTTCCATAGCGAGTGTTATTATTCCAGCTATGGGTCTGAAATATGCAAATGCAAACAGGGGCGTGAATATCAAGGTCTTTTCCTGGATTATGGTCCTTGCGATTGCGGCTGCGAACATCATATTCTCTTGCTTTGAATACAAGGTTGACATTTACATTGTTGTCGTTCTTCTTCTTGCTGTTATCGCCTGGGGTATTATTTACGGAATGTACAGCGCAAAATCAGCAGAGAAGTAGCGATATGGAGTTGTTTCTAAGACATTGTGACCGGGCATTAGCTCCTGTTCCTGACATGGAGTATTACTCATGCGTCGGGCTTTGCGTATTTGAAGCGGTATTCTCGATTCGCTCCAGGTACGACTCTGTTGTTAGTCCTCTTGTTGATCGATTCTGTGCTTTGATGGGCATCCAGCGATATGCGCCCGATCCTCATTCTTTGCCAAGCGCGGAAGAGCAAGTTAAGGTGACTGTTTTATGCGACAGGCTTAGAGGCTATACCCCGCAGACTCTTGCGGAGGCCATTAACAATCGTCAGAGAACGAGTTCAAGGAGCGGTATCTTGAAAACCGAGGCTTTCCTTCGGTATCTTGAAGTGTTTCAGCGATTTGAAGTCAATACATATCAAGATGTGAACCGCCTCGCTGATGAAAACCCTGCTTTTGAACAAGCATTAAGGGGGATTAGAGGTCAAAACGTTGCTGTTGATTATTTCTTTATGCTGGCCGGGGATGAAGACGGTGTCAAGGTTGACACCCACCTCCGCAATTTCGTAAGGGACGCCGTTGGTCGTGATTTGACTCCGGAGCAGATAAAAGATCTATTCCGTAGGGCTGTTGTTCATTACCGGCAAAACGGGTATCCGGATATGACGGCTAGGCATCTTGACCATATTGTCTGGACGTGGCAAAAATCGAGATAAGCCAGCGCAAAGACCATGCGAATCATTGACGAACATATCGAATACTTTACGCCGAAGGAAGATCAGCTGAAATTATGGTTCGATGAGTTCAACGAACGTTTTTTCGGCGGAGACCTGGAGCGCATACCTTTAATCACCGATTATTTGGACGAAGGAGTGATGGCTTCATTCCGCTATCAGGCAAGGGAGCACGATGCTGTAACGCTTCGATACACTGAGCCTCTGGACATCAAGAAGTGCTATATACAAGTTGCCAAGAACCTTTTCGATTCGGAACCTGAATGGAGGGACACGCTGTTGCATGAGATGGTGCATTATTATGTAAATAAGCATGCAGAGACTTTTATTGAAGATCCGCACGGTGAAGAGTTCAGGCGCGAAGCACGGAGAATTAACAATGAGTCCGAATTCAGCATCTCGGCTACGTTTGAGCACGATGTCTTTTCGCCGGGCAAGCGTAAGCAAATGGATTTTCAGCAGGCACAGGACCGGCAACTGATTCTAGGCATCGTGCATCCGGAGGATAATGATAAATACAATAGGCTTTCCGGAGGAGATTACTATTCTTCCTTCTTGACCGAACCCGCGCACATATCGATGCTTGTTGAAAACTGGCGCCATATGACGGCCCAGATTGATTGGTATCAGATAGACGCCTGCACCAAACGTCTGCTTCTTTATGATATCGCCACCTGGGCCTGGGTTGAGATTACAATCGGTGCGACTCAACAAGATGCCATCGATAAATTGCTTTTACGAGGTGGTCAGTTTGAGACCACTTTCTTGGGAACTACCATTATCGATGGCGCGGCCATAAGCGGTTGGTGTCCCCGGACCAAACGGCCACGATATCGGGCAATCTACGCTCTGCGGGAAGAGTTGTGTTCCAAATCGGGAGCAAGGCATCTCCTCCGTTACGCCGACAAAGTCATCAAAGCCGCAGATTCGAGGCCCAGTTATAAGGGTGAGGTCTCTTTCAGCAAATCTCCCTGCAGGTTGGATTTTGACTCTAACTATGGACGGGTTCGCGTATTCTCGCCTCACGCACTGAGAATCAATCCTGTTTCTACAGATGGACTTGTGAAAGCCGTAACCGAACACGACCAGGAAAGTCTCAGTGCAGAGCTCTTACGGCTCATCCGTTTCAAAAACGATATCTGGTTGTAACAAATGAGCCTCGTTTTAGGTGGCGTGGGAGAGTGAGGCCAAATACTGTCTATTACAAGTTTAAGTTTATTTTATTGGACTTTTAATACACGCGATGTCAGCCACTATGAATTGTTTTAAACTTGACAATTTCTATTCGAATCAATAACTTTGTAACTATGCTAGTTAATCGTATACCCGAAGTCACTGCTCTTCTTGAGGCTGTTGAATGCAAGTACGGCCGAAAGGTCAGTACGTCTACCGATTTTGAATCGCTCTCGGTGGTGATTGAGCATGAGATAGGGGAGTATCTGTCGTCTTCTACGCTTAAGCGGCTCTGGGGCTACGTGAGCCTCAGGCCTACTCCGAGGATATCAACTCTTGATGTGCTGTGCCGCTACATAGGCCACCAGTCGTTTGCTGCTTACAGAGAGGCGCTTAAGAACTCAGGCGCTGTGGTATCGGCGTTCTTTTCTGCGCCTTGCATTTCTTCTTCCGAGCTTGAGGCGGGAGAGAAGTTGACGATTGGATGGGCGCCCAACCGCCTGGTGACACTCCGATACGAAGGTGATGATACCTATGAGGTGATGACAGCTGAGAATGCCAAGTTGCAGGTGGGCGATCGCTTCCGTTCCACTCAGTTCTTGCTTGGCTATCCGCTCTACATCGATCACATCCAGCGTCCCGACGGCACTACGCCCTCATATGTGGCAGGCAAGAACGGCGGCCTGAACAGGGTGGAAAAAGAATAAGAAATGATTTGCAGAAGTTCTGATTAATTCTCACCTTTGCACTAATACAAGTCTGCACACCGCAGTACCCTGAGTCTGCAACGCGAGTTTGGTTATATCGTACCAGGCTCGCGTTGTGCGTTATTAAGGCCGAAGGCTTAACCGTCATATCTAAATATTAGATATTATATTGTAATATTAGATAATTGTGTTATATTTGCAAAGAACCAGTGAAATGAGGATTATTGCCAAAAAGACTCTTACTCTCTACTATAGTGAGCGTAAGGATTCAGAAACAGCACTTGAGGAGTGGTATGAAAAAGTTGAGAAAGCCAAATGGAACAGCTTTGCCGACGTCAAGCAGTCTTTCAGTACTGCTGATTATGTTGGAGGGAACAGAATCGTCTTTAACATAAAAGGAAACAGATACCGATTGGTCGCATTGGTTCTGTTTAGGAATAAAATGGTGTATATCAGATTCATAGGCACGCATCAGGAGTATGAAAGAATAAAGGATATAGAAAGCATTTGATGGTATGACACGTATAGAAAACGAAATCCAGTATGAGGCTGCGATGAAGCGGATCGATGAGCTGCTCGTTGTTGTAAATGATGAAACACCGGATGATGATGTCCGTAATGTGGAACTGATTCTTCTTTCAAACCTTGTTGCCGACTATGAGGATGAACACTATCCCATAAAAAAACCAACCCTTATAGAAGTTCTAAAGCTTAGAATGTTTGAAATGGGATTGACACAAAGTGCCTTGGCATCCTTACTTGGAATGAATCAGTCAAAAATCAGTGAGTTGATATCCGGAAAGAGTGAACCCACTCTCAAACAAGCAAGAGTTATTTCTCAAAAGCTGAATATCTCTCCCGCAATTGTCCTCGGAATATAAGCGCCGTTGCCTTATTACTCAAACAACTCCGTGGCTTGACGGAAAAGTTCGTCGATGAGGCCATCGTCCACGGGCTCATCGGAAGAGGTGGCCGGTTGCATGGCGGGGGTGTCATTGGTGCGCTTTGGGGGCACGACAGAAGAAGGCTGGTCCATTGATGCGGTATCCGCAGGGCTGAGGGCCATTGTGTCAATGGGAATGGTAACAGGCTCCTGCTGCCCTGCAGGCACCTCTGCACGGGAGAATAAGCCACTTACATATGGATACAGTGCGAATGCGGCGACCAGCAGAATAAACAGCACTCCCGATATATACGGCCACTTGCTGCGCAGCGCCTTTTGGACTTCAGCAACAGAGGAGTAGCGCATGGCGGGGCGAGGCTCGCAGCACTTGCGTACTACAAGGCGGTGCCTGGGGCCAAGGGCGGCTATAACGAGCCCGAGGGAGTAAACCTCGCTGCGAACGTCTGCATCAGCGCCTTTTAGTACTTCCGGTGCAGTATAAATTACAGTCCCTGCAGGGATTTTGAGCACTGAATGGCCGGCGGAATCGGAGAGGCCGAAATCGATAAGCTTCACCACATCACCTTTGTGCGTTACCAGTATGTTGGAAGGCTTGAGGTCGCGGTGCAGGACTTGCTTGGAATGAATGTACGAGAGGGCGCTGCAGATTTGGTCAATTATGGCATCGCTGAGTGCCGCTCCCGGGTGCTCGAGGGTAATGACGCTCTCCAGCGTGCGGCCGTCTATCCACTCCATCTCTATACAATTGCCAAGGCCCTCCACGTGCTTGAAAGCATAATACTGGCAAATGTTTGGATGATCTAGGCCGTAGCCGATCTCGAACTCTTTGCGTAGAAGCCCCTCATAAGTGGGATTCCCTCTGAAAGTGGTCTTGAGGCATTTGAGAACACGGAATCGGCCCATGCTGTTTATGCGGTACAACTCACAAAAACCACTCTCGGAACTGTGTATCAGGTCGAGAAAGACTGATGAGCCTTCTTCAGGCTCTTGAGGAGAAGCGTAGAATGAAGATGAGTCTTCGGTTAGCACTTTCAAATATACGCATTTTTAGCTAGATTTGTATTTTGTGAAGCGTGTTTTTGCGGCCATATTCCTTATCCTGGCGAGCTGTAGACTTGGCGCGCAGGACCGCCGTTGGGACGCGGCGCTCGACCAATATCAGCAAATATGCGACGAGTGCATCGATCTTCGTGTACGCAGTGCCGCAGGAGATCGAATTCAATCATCGTCGGTTACTTCTTTACTTACGCGCTTGTCTTCTCTCAGAAAGACGCTCCTTGATGCTAAAGGGCAAATGTCTCCAGCGCAGCGGCTCCGCTTTGACTCTATCAGGCTACGCTACGAAGAAGTATTTGGCATAAAACATAACCCCCTGAATCTCCCTGCCCTCCAGGCAGTATCAGGTCGCGCCGAGGCGTTTAAGCAAGCTATGCTGGCGCCTCTGCATCCCCAAATAGTCGACCCCGGATACATTCCATCCCTTGTTTTTACTACTTATGGGTCTCCCTCATGGAGCCTGTTTTTCTTTACCGGTGTGCCTGATTTGTATTATGGGACCATGCTCAGGCTGTCTTTTGCCGGTAAGCCGTTTGGCGCTTATGCAAAAGCCTCGGTAAGCATTCCCTATAAGGTCGGTGCCTACGAGTGCCTCTCTGATGGCACCGTTGGAAACGGATACATCTGGACCAGTGGTAGAGAGAGTGTATCCAGATGGGCGGTGACTGCCGGCGCCACCATATCTGTTTCCCAGAACTTTGCCATCTATGCTGGTGCAGGATATGGCAAAAGAGATGTGCTATGGCAGGATGTCTCCAACAAGTGGGCAACCGTATCAGACCTCTGCAAGCCGGGCCTTGTAGCCGACGGAGGAATAATCGTCAGCGTTAAAAGGCTCAACTTCATGGCCGGAGTATCTTCCTTTGGCTTTAGGGCTTTCTCTGCTGAAGCCGGTATCGGGTATCAGTTTTAGAGGAAACTCAAA
>JAEEGL011338255.1_pt1 | contig 13213 bp, 11 predicted proteins | sample 9134231 | NCBI WGS metagenome assembly JAEEGL01 (sample SAMN16246548, study PRJNA631951) | gut metagenome | biome: gut microbiome; feature: rumen; material: fiber-attached | host: Bos | place: Iran: Karaj | collected 2018-10
GCTTTCAGCCACGCCATGCTTCTGGTCACGTCCGAAAGGCCGTCCGGCACGGGGTCGTCGTTTTCGAGCACCAGCCATTCGATGCCCGCGTCTTTGGCGGCTCTCACCACGGCGGCAAGGTCGTTTTCGCCCTCGCCCAGCGCCATGGGGGTGTGGCCTACGCCGTCCTTGATGTGCAGAGAAACGATGCGGTCCTTGTTTTCGGTAATCAGCTTGTAGTTATCCTGCCCCGCGGCAAAGGACCAGTAGGTATCGATCTGCACGTGGCAAACCGCCTTGATGCGCTCAAAGATGGTGCCGGGCTTTTCGGCGAACATGGGGGGCTTGAATTCCTCGGTGTGGTTGTGGAAATATACCTTCATGCCGCGTTTGGCGGCGGTCTCGTCCGCCTTGCCCATTACGTCCGTCACTTCCGAAAGGGCGGTTTCGGTGCTTGTATCGGCGCCGCCGATGCCAACGATGTCGCAGCCCAGCGTCTGCATGAAATCCAGCGTGGCTTCGATGCGCTCGGGACGCAGATCGTCAAGGCCCATGTGGGCGCCCACGCATTTCAGGCCCACTTCGTCCAGCTTTACCTTCAGCGCTTCGGCGGATAAGCCGTAGTATCCGGCGAATTCCACGCCGTCAAAGCCGATGGCCTTTACTTTTTCCAGAATGTTCAGCATGTCCTCGCCGCTTTTGATATGGTGCCGCAGCGAATATAACTGTACCGCAAATTTCATATATTTTCCTCCTTATATAAGGTCAGTACCATTATAATGCAGTTGCGGGAAAATGCAAGAAGGATTTGCAAATTTCAGTTTGTGGGGCTCGATGCCCCACAAACTGCAGCTGCAAGCTGAGGAGCTACAAGCTACAAGCAAAATTGATTGTGCAGAAAAATGTTGGTATCAGAACAACATCCGTACATTTCTAATTTGCTTGCAGCTTGCAGCTTGTAGCTTGCAGCGGTCGCGCCTCCGGCGCGGCTTACTCTTCGCTCTCGTCCATCTTTCTTACTTCTTCCATAAACAGCTCGTATACCGCGTCAATCACGCTCTGATCCTCCACGCCGATATAGGTATCGGTGGGGGAATCCAGCTCCTCGGCGATCTCAAAAATATACAACATGCCGTTATACGAGGGGCTGTCGGGTTCCGGCAGCATCACGGCGTAGTCCTTCCCCTCGTGCTCGATCACGGCCAGGATCTCAAAATTGTTCGCCCGGCCCTGTTCATCGGTAAAGCTCACGAAAAATTCATTGTCCTCAGGATGCTTCATAAATAACTCCTTTGTTGATTTTTACGATATCTCTGAAATCCAGCAGCGATTCCAGCCCGATGGCGTCCCGCAGGATCAGCCGCGCGTCGGCGGTGGTCACCTTGCCGTCCCGGTTCACGTCCGCGGCACGCAGGGGATTGCCTGTGTAGTGGATGAACCCGATGGCTGCCCTGAGCACATATCGCGCGTCGGCGGTGGTCACCTTGCCGTTGTCGTCCACGTCGCCCTTGCGGTAATACGGAGAAATATTGATCGTCAGCAGTTCCGAAAACTCCCCGTAGGTCACGGTGAGGGTCTGCGGCCCGATCTGCTCGGGATCGATGTGCTGCAGCCTGTAGTTTTTGATCTCTTTTTTTCCGCCGGAGGTGTTAACGAGGTATACCCGCATCTCCGTCAGATCGATGGGTTCGCCCAGAATAAACGTAAGCACCTTCGGGGGAATCAGCTCCAGCGAAACGGCGGTATCCAGCGCGTAGGTGAAATCCAGTGTAACGGATTTTCCGCCGTAAGAAACGGTAACGGTATTGCCCGGGCCCAGCACGAAGCTTCCGGGATCGCACGAAACCGTGCAGCTGTTCGGCAGAATCGTTTCGGTTATGCCGTTGTCAAACGTTGCAGAAAGGGTAAGCCCCGTCAGGTCGGGCGCCGCCGTATTGGAGTAGGTGACCATGCTGTTGGGGTAGGTGCCGATCTCCAGGCTGAGCAGCTTCTTCTTGGCTGCCGTCACCTTGAATGAAACGTTCACCTCGGGGTACTTGTAGTAGACGTTCACCGTATGGTCGCCGCGCCGGAGCACAGCGCCCTCGGTCTCGTTGTGGCAGCCGATCACCGTAAAATCGGGGTCGCTCAGGAGCTGCGCCGCGGTAAAGGTTCTGTCCGCGCGGCCGTCCGTGTAGCTTACCTTCACCTTCAGCCCCGAAAGAGAGAGCTTTTGCCCTTCGATATAGGCGGTTTTTTCGGGGGCGGAGAGCAGCGTCATGGCTTTGATGGGCACCTTGGTCACGGTGAGGGAAAAGGTGGCGCTGAATACCGCGCCGCCGGGGGCCGTATAGAATACGTATGCCGTCTTTTCGCCGTAAACGGAAAAATCGGGCAGATACAGGCGATAGCCCTTCACGGGGGCGTCGGCCTTGCCGTCGGTATACGCGGCTTTTATAACGAGCCCCGCCGGGTCGAAGGCCTCTTCGCCCTCAATATACGAGGTTTTCGTCGGCAGCGACGAAATATATATCTTTTTCACTTTTTCGGTGTTCTGCGCTTCGCCGCCGCAGTAGGCGAGCAGCCCCATATATACCCAGCCGGTGATGCCGCCGGAGCGCAGCGTGATCTTGCCGAAATCGTTCTGCGTTTCGCTTACCGTAACCACCGTGCCCTCGGGGAGCACGGCAATGGGAGCGGCCGCCGCGCTCGGTTCGGGCAGCACGTTGGCAAAGGCCGACGTTACCGCGTACTGCGCGCCGTCGGCGAAGGCCGGTAGTATTAACGTGAAGAGGAGCGCCGCCGTAAGAAGGCAGGCGAGAAGTTTTTGCTTCAATTCGATCTCTCCCATTATGAAATGCGGCCGAGCTGCCGCAGGATTTCCCGCGGCAAATCCAGCCCTATGGCAAAGCGCAGCGTCTGCCGCGCGGCTCCCGTTGTAGGGGTGCCGTTGCCGAAATAGTCCACCCGGCGCAGCTGGTCTTTCGTAAATGTATCCAACCCTACGGCAGCGCGAAGTACTGTGCGGGCGTCTTTCGTTGTGATGCTGCCGTCGCCGTCCGGGTCGCCCCAATGCTCCCTGCGCACGGTCTCATCGTCTTTTTCCTCGGGCGTGAGCCATTTGGCGTACAGCACCGTATCCCCGAGCCGATCCGCCGGTATGCTTGTAACCGGCTCGCCGCTGAGGGCGGCGTTATCGTACCACCCGCAAAAAAGATAGCCGTAGGGGGCGGTGAGATCGTATACCGGGGTCTCCTCGCCGTAAAGCCGGGTGAGGGGATTGTGGGTATTATCCACGTATACGAAATACCCGGGGCGGGTGGTGAGTACGTAGTTGATCTTAAATGTCCGCTGCGTCCAGTGGGCGGTGAGCGTGATCTCTTCGGTGTTCGCCGGGATCTTGCTCAGGTAGCCGCCGCTCTTGCCGCCGCTCCAGCCCGCGAAAACGTACCCCGGGCGGGTGGGGTTTTTTAAAACCAGATCGTTGTAGGGCATAAACGGAAAGGCGGGATTCGGGTTCTCGGCGTCCTCGTCTATGTCATAAACGATATGCGCCGTGGCGGGGCAGGAGAGAGCCTTCATCGTAACGGCGTCGGAGGCGTAGGTGAAATTGCCGGGCGTGTTCAGGGCAAGGCTGAATTTCAGCCGGTAAGTAAACGCAGTGTGGGTATACAGCCCGGTGCGCACCAGCGCGGGCAGAATATCTTTACCGAGCGAAACGTTGATCTTCGATTGTGTTACGGGATACATATCCACCAAAATGGTTTTTCCTTCGGTTTCCAGCTCCATCAGCAGAACGGTTTCGCGAACGACCCATTCCTGGCCTGCGGCGATCAGCATGGCGTCGGAATACTCGGCGCGCAGCTTTTCGTATACGGCGCGGCGTTCGGCTTCATACCCGGCCGCGTCGGGGCAGGAAACGGAGAAGGTGTAGGCGATATCGTTTTCCCCGGATACGGTTTTTTTTAGGCTGACCCCGGGCACGCCGAAAATCTCCGCCGCGTGCACCGCGGGGAGCATAATAAACGTGAATATCAGGGCAAGCAGAACGGAAAGCGTTTTTTTCATCGGTCAGGCCTCCGCTCCTTATTATAATTGTTTTTACCTGCCGCGTCAATGGGAAGTAAACGGTAAATTTCAGTTTGTGGGGCTCGATGCCCCACAAACTGAAGCTGCAAGCTGAGGAGCTACAAGCTACAGGCAAGATTGATTACGCAGAAAAAATGCTGGAATCAGAGCAACATCCGCACATTTCTAATTTGCTTGCAGCTTGCAGCTTGTAGCTTGCAGCTTCGCGCAAACAGCGCGATAAACTGCAATTTATGCAACAGAATCAACATCTGTGTTGCATATCCACAAATTTCCGCCCCGTCGTTTTCAACGGAATCTTGACAAAAATATGTTTTTTGTGTAGATTGTCGTAGGAAGACCATATAAAAAACAACAGAGGAAGATGTGTATGAAAAAGATCCGGATCCTGTCTCTGCTGCTGGCTGCGGTTATGCTGTTTGCGCTTACCGCCTGCTTCAACGTGAGAATCGTATTTCCCCAAACGGGCTCCGTAACCCAGCCCACGCAGCCCACAAACGCCTACGTGCCCGCGGACGCCTCCCAGACCGCGCCGAGCGAACCTGCCCCGAGCGAGCAGCTTACCGACGCCACCTTGCCTTCGGCCGAGACCACGCAGCCCGCTGTGCCCGATACCACCGCGCCGCAGCCGCCCGCAAGCGAAGCGACGACGGAACCCACCACCGAGGCGAAAAAAACGCCCGACCAGATGAATAACAGCGAGCTGCTGCAGTTCTACAACACCTCCCTGAACCGCATCAAGAGCGAGAAGATCGGCTTTAAGAAGAGCAAGCTCACGTCCATTCTGGATCTGCAGCTTTCCAATTCCGTGGCCAACACGCTGGTAGGCTTTGTAAAGGGCGCGCTGCTCTCCGATACCGCCGACGAAACCACCGTTGCCAGAGGGCAGGACAGCGTTTCCGTATTCTCCCCGTCCGGCAAAGCCTACGTTTCCACGCTGCAGCCCGGCGATCTCACCTCCATCTCCTGCGCGAAAAGCGGCGACCTTTACGTGATCAGCTTGGCCGTAAAAAGCGAAACCAACCCCACGTGGGAGGGCAGCGCCATGAGCCGCGGCTTTGACTTTATGACCGTGGACGACGTGGTGAATATCTACGCTCCAAAGGTGGGCGCCACCGTGGCCGAAAAGGATATTGAGGTGGTATTTTCCGATTGTACCGCCAAGCTCACCGTAACCGCCGACGGGCAGGTGCAGGCCTTCAACACCTACGTGAAGGGCGTTATGAATATGTATAACGCCAGCATCAAAAAGGGCGTTACCATCAACACCGACCTTGCCATTACGCTGGCCAGCACCACCGACTATACCGATTTTGTTTATTAATCCGGTTTTTTTCTTAAACGCACTTGACAATTTTCCGCGTTTGTTGTAAATTAATTGTTGTATAGCGTTTCTATACGGACTATTCACACGGAATCGATCCGAAAATATTGAAAGGGGTTTCACCTGATGAAGAAAAACATCCTCAGAGTTCTCTCTTTGGTCCTCGTGGCCGCCATGGTCGTAATCTGCGCGTCCTGCACGCAGACGATCAACATCCGCTTCGTGGATAAAGACGGCAACGATATCAACTTCGGCGCCGTTCCCGCAGCCAATACGGACACGCCCACCGAAAGCCAGCCCGCACCCAGCGAGAATCAGACGCCCAGCGAGCCCAGCTCGGCCGATACGCCCAGCGAGAGTCAGCCTTCCGCGGAAGACACCACTGCCGCTTCTACGCCGGATACCACCGCTGCGCCTACGCCGGATACCACTGCTGCGCCTACGCCGGATACCACTGCGGCTCCTACGCCCACCAGCACCGTTCCTTCCACCAAGGAAGAGATCTGCAACTTCTATGCCAAGGCTGTGAACGACATCAAGAACAACGGCTCCGCTTCCTACAACAAGAAGGAATTCCAGACCATCACCGACTTCAACGTCACCGGTTTCGCCCCGGCGGACAGCCTGATCAAGAGCATTGCCGGCAACTACTTCAAGGATGAGAGCAAGGCTGACCTGCAGGTCGCCGAAAAAGGCCAGGATTCCTCCAAGAGCAAGATGCTCGGCTGGAACCTTACCGATATGAGCAAAGTCGTTTCCGCTTCTCTGAACCAGAACGGCGGCAACTACGATATCACCATCAAAATGGCCGATGAAGATACACCGCACAAGGGCGGCGCCAGCCATCTTGATCAGGTTGGTTCCGTACTTCTTTGGGAAGACATTGAAACCGAGCTCAACGGCATCAGCCAGCTGAAAGAGTGGCAGGGCAACGTGAACGTGGTTTACACCAACTACACCATCACCGCCACCATCACGCCCGAGGGCAAGCTCGTCACTATGACGCACCATACCGACGTTGATATTCGCATCAAGCATGCCAAGATCGTTATCACCCTTGATAACAAGAACGTCGCCATGGAGAACACCGTAAGATTCACCGATTTCGTATATTAATTCTCAATCACAAACCGAAAAGGCACGCCGCAAGGCGTGTCTTTTTTCATCGAGATGATTGAAAATTACAGGTTATCAGGGAGAACAACATCCCGTAGCGCGGCTGACCACAGCCGCTATTGTGCAGAGACGCGGGTATACGGCGGTGTGCCGACGGATACCCCGGCGCTGTGCAACGTAAGGTAAATATATTGAAAGAGATTGGTTTTTGTCGTCCCTGCGCCGGGGTATAGCCCGCATTCGCGTCCTATACCCACGCCTTGTGCCGATAGCGGCTGTGGTCAGCCGCGCTACCGAAGTTATTTCGCGCCTGCGGCGCGATACACTGCAATTCAAGCCGCCTTTTCTTTTTCCTTTTTACACGGCGGCTTCATCGGGGTATAGGCCGCTCTTTTATTGATTTTTTTCCGGCGGGCGATTTCTTTTGCCCCCGCCCTGTTCCTGAAATACGTTTTTATGCGCTGCCCCAGGGCCCGTTCGGCTGCCAGCAGCGCTTTTTCTTTGGTATGGCAATAGATCACCGCGCCGAGCAGCGCGAATTCCCCAAGGATCAAAAGCCCCGTTTTAACGTCCATGTTTCCCTTCTCCGGTTGTGGTTTCGGGCTGAATATAGCACAACATCTTGTACCCTGTCAACGCTTTCGACAAAAGTAGAACCGGCTTTGCAAAAAACGCCTTTTGTTGCTGCACAACCCGAGCACCCACTTGAAAAATGAGGAATGAGGAATGAATCGTGTGTGGGATTATTGTTTATATCTACTTCTATTTTTTATTTGAACTTGCAGCATAAGGTGGAGCCTTGGTGTTTGCTCATTATAATGCGGCTGAAAGCCGCCGCCGAAATTTCTCATTTCTCATTCCTCATTCCTCATTACAAAAAACTTATATTTATTTCAATAATTTTTTTATTTCTGTATTTATTATTTGAAAAGTTTGTGTTACAATACTATATTGAGTTATCATGCAATGCTGAGGAAAGAACTATGTTTATTGATTACGCTAAAATAAAGATCCGTGCCGGCAACGGCGGCAACGGCGCAGTGGCCTTCCACCGCGAAAAATACGTGGCGTCCGGCGGGCCGGACGGCGGCGACGGCGGCAAGGGCGGCGACGTGGTGTTCATGGCGGACGACCATCTCTCCACCCTCACCGATTTCCGCTATCAGCGCTCCTACAAGGCCGAAAACGGCACGAACGGCTCCGGCAACCGCAAAACCGGCCGCAGCGGCAAAGATCTTGTGATCAAGGTGCCCCGCGGCACCGTGGTCAAGGAGGCCGAAAGCGGCGTGGTGCTGGCCGATATCTCCGGCGACGGGCCCTATATTCTCGCCAAGGGCGGCAAGGGCGGCTGGGGCAACCAGCACTTTGCCTCCTCTACCCGGCAAACGCCCCGCTTCGCCCGGGACGGCTACCCCGGCGAGGAATGGGAGCTGATATTGGAGCTCAAGCTGCTGGCGGACGTGGGCCTGCTCGGGTACCCGAACGTGGGCAAAAGCACGCTCATCAGCGTGGTGAGCGAGGCCAAGCCCGTGATCGCCGATTACCATTTCACCACCCTTACCCCCGTGCTGGGCGTAGTGCGCATGGACGCCGAAAACAGCTTCGTTATGGCGGATATCCCCGGCCTCATCGAGGGCGCGGGCGAGGGCGTGGGCCTCGGGCACCGTTTTCTGCGCCACGTGGAGCGCTGCCGTATGCTGGTGCACGTTGTGGACGTGGCGGGCAGCGAGGGCCGCGATCCCATCGATGATTTCAATATCATCAACGAAGAGCTGAAAAAGTTCAATCCGGAGCTGGCGGAATGCCCGCAGATCGTGGCTGCCAACAAAATCGACCTTGCCACCGATGCGCAGCTCATGCGCTTCCGCAAATTTATAGAGGATCAGGGCCTCGAATACTTTGAGATCTGCGCCCCCATCAACATCGGCGTGAAAGAGCTCATCAACGCCGTGGCCGCAAAGCTGGCCACGCTGCCGCCCATCAAGCGCTACGAAGCCGAGCCGGTGCCCATGGAAATTCTGGAGAGCAAAAAGACCTCCACCGGCTTTAAGATTACCCGCGACGGCGATACCTTCTACGTGGAGGCCGAGTGGCTGATCCGCATTCTGAACAAAACGGATATGGACGACTACGAGAGCATGCAGTATTTCCAGCGGGTGCTGGAATCCAGCGGCATCATCGCCGGGCTCGTGGAAGCGGGCGTCAAAGAGGGCGATACCGTGGTGATCTACGATCTGGAGTTCAACTATGTTCCTTAAAAAGAAAAAACCTGCGGCATCGCCCCTGCAGCCGCCGTCGGCGCTGCCTGAGATCCCCGCGCCGCCCGATTTCGGCGCGCCCGCGGGGGAGCAAAACGGGCTCACGCTCGCCTATCTTGGCGACGCCGTCTACGAGCTGATGGCCCGGAACTACATTCTGACGCGCTGCGGGGGGAAAGTACAGGCGCTGCACGAAAAAACGGTGTCGTTTTCCAACGCGGCGTTCCAGAGCTGCGCGGCAAAAACGCTGCTGCCGTTACTGGATGAAGCGGAAACGGCGGTCTACCGCAGGGGGCGCAACGCTCATCCAGGGCACGTGCCCAAGCACAAAACGCAATCGGATTACCATTCCGCCACAGGGCTGGAGGCGCTGTTCGGCTGGCTCTACGCGCAGAAAAAATATGACCGCCTGCAAACGCTGTTCGGCGTGATCGCACGCTGCAATGAGGAATTTGAAAATGAAAAAAGAAGCAAAGCAGAAAAAAAACGATAAAAACAATAACCCCAAAAAATTCGATTCCAAGCGCGTGGGTACGCTGGCGCTGGATATAATGCTCTGCGCCCTCGGCACGCTGATGTACTCGGCCAGCGTGGTATGCTTTATTCAGCCCATGCAGTTCGTGCCCGGCGGCCTTACCACCCTTGCGATTATGGTGAACCACTTCCTGCCGTTCCTTCCCGTAGGTATGCTGGTGTTTTTACTGAACGTCCCGCTGTTCATCGCCTCGTGGAAGGCCTTCGGCTTCCGTTTTATCGCAAAAACGCTTGGCTGCTCGGTGATGCTCTCCGTATTCATCGACGTTCTTACCCCGCTTGCAGAAAAGTACCCGTTTTTGCTGTATTCCGGTGATGAAAAGCTGCTCGCCGCGATCTTCGGCGGCATCATCATGGGCGTGGGTCTCGGCATCGTGTTTCTGCGCGGCGCAACCACCGGCGGTACGGATATCATCGGCAGGCTCCTGCGCCTGAAATTCCCGCATGTGAGCGTGGGAAAGCTCGTTATGGTGAGCGACCTCGTGGTCATTTCCTTGGCGGGCTTAATGTATAAAAGCTTTGAAACCGTTCTGTTTTCGCTCGTGATCATCTTCCTCAATTCCCTTGCGGTGGATTTCGTGGTGTCCGGGCGCAACAACTCCAAAATGATGCTCATTATGACGAGCAAGCCCGAGGAAGTGATGCGGGATATCATGACCGTGATCGACCGCGGCGTTTCGGTGCTCGACGCGGTAGGCGGCTACACCGGCGAAGCAAGAAAAATGCTGATGTGCGTGGTACGCGCGCACGAGGTCTCGCAGGTACGGCATATCATCGCAAAGTACGACGAAAAGCCCTTCATCGTGATCACGGATTCCAAGGAAGTGCTGGGCGAAGGCTTCAAGTCGTATAACGACACGCTCTGACGGCAGATCGCGTGGCTGCGGGAGCGGATGTTTTCTATGCTCCGCGTGGAATGAAGTGAAAATCGGAGGAAGAAACTGTGCGACGCAGAGAAATGCCTTTGGAAATAACCGAAACCGCCTTTGTGAACGAGCCCTTCGTGCGGCTGCGCGAGGCGGATGGGATCACGCTTGCACTGCAATATCCCGCTATGGGAATCTCCTTTGCCCCCGCAGCGTGTTATATGAGAAAGGGGGCGTACGAACGGCTGTGTAAAGCGGCGCGGCTGCTGCCGGAGGGGTACCGGTTCTGCATTTGGGACGCCTGGCGGCCCTTTTCCCTGCAGCAGTATCTTTACGAGCACTACGCCAAACAGATCGAAGAAAGGTTTCACCCTGCCCCTGCCGAGCGGGCTGCGCTGATCGCCGCTTTTGTATCGCCGCCCGTGGAGAACAAAACGGTTCCGCCCGTGCATACCACAGGCGGGGCTGTGGACCTTACCGTGATCGATGCGCAAGGCGCCGCGCTGAATATGGGCACGGCGTTCGACGATTTCAGCCCTGCGGCGCATACGGCCTATTATGAAAATCGCCGTCTGTTGCCGAAGGACGCCGCGATCCGGGATCACCGCCGCCTGTTATATAACGCCATGACCGCCGTCGGCTTCACCAGTCTGCCCAGCGAATGGTGGCACTATGATTTCGGCGACAGGTTTTGGGGCTATTACAAGAGAAAACCTGCTGTTTACAGCGGCGTATTTGACTTGGAGGAACTGTATGCGAATCAGGAATAATAAAGCGGATCGAAAAAACACGCTTTCCGTAGATGAGAAAATCAACCGACAGAGCATAAATAAAGGATACGTCCTGCTGTATCTCGCAGTGCTTCTGGCTGCCGTGGGGTTTGGTTTTGTTTCCTATTTCGTGTTTCATGAAACGCTGGTGGATATTCTGAAGGATACCATAGGAAATCTTGTTGGGGTGCTTACGGCGTTTCTGATATTTGATATCATCAACGATAAGCTGCAGAAGGATTCTTATTCCAAAGAGATGTCAAAAAGCATTCTCGAGGCGATCATGGCAAAACCGCAAACGCTCAGTTCGTTTACGCAGGAGCAGCGTAACGCCTTTATTCTTTCTACGGTGAAGGCAAGCGTAGCGGATCCGGATTGCGCCGAAATGATCAGCGACCAGTGTCTTACGTTTCTTTCCAACGGCAATTACGACGCCATTCGGCTGGCGTTCGATTATAAATTTGAATTGTATGAGAACCTGCCCTCCGCCTGTGATTTTCTTTCGTCTAAGTCGGATTATTATTACGTGCAGGAAATCTTAGGGTATACGATCCGTCTGTTCTGCGAGGATTCCTACTGCAGGAACGACCGTATACATATCGGCTTTTTATTCAACAACAAAGCGATCGACGACAGCTTCCATACGTTGTCCGCATCCACCGAGTTCAACCACTGCATCTTCCGCGAAAACCTCGATTTGAAACCGGAGGATATCGCTTATCTGCGTTCCCTTTCGCCGGAGGAGCTCCGGACGACCGTGAACCGGATGATCAAATTCGATCTGCAGATCGATCAGGAACCGGGAGAGCTTGTAAATATTGAATTGCGCGAGACCGGCATATTATTTACGTTCGGCATGCGTATCCCGCAGCGGGCGGAGCATAACGTGCGCATTATTTTCCACATGCCGAAGGCCTACGGCACACTGCTCCAGGTGGTGATTTCCGATCCCACGAAGGCTCCAAATATTACGGTGAGTTATCCCGAAGATAAAATGGAGGTAGATATGTATGCCTACCTTTCCAAGGGCAAGGAATCCTCTTACGAGATTGCTCACGAGAAGAAAAACGGAATTTACGATATCTCTTTGAATACGGAATGGATCTATCCCATCAGCGGATTGGTTTTTTTCCCTGAAAAGCGGCGTTAACACGCGTATCGGCGTTTGCCCCGAAAACCACGAAATGAAATAATCGAGAGGCTTCTATGAAACAAAAAAAGAACCACATTCGCAATTTTTCCATTATCGCCCATATCGACCACGGCAAGTCCACGCTGGCGGACCGGCTTCTGGAGCTGACAGATTCCGTTTCGCAGCGGGATATGCAGCAGCAGGTGCTCGATAACATGGATATCGAAAAGGAGCGCGGCATCACCATAAAAGCCCGCGCCGTCACGCTCAACTACAAGGCCGAAAACGGGGAGCAGTATGAGCTGAATCTCATCGATACCCCCGGGCACGTGGACTTCAACTACGAGGTCTCCCGGTCGCTGGCGGCCTGCGACGGCGCCGTGCTGATCGTGGATACCACCCAGGGCGTGGAAGCCCAGACGCTGGCCAATACCTATCTGGCGCTGGATCACGATCTTGAGATCGTGCCGGTGCTCAATAAGATCGACCTGCCTGCCGCGGACCCGGACCGCACCGCCGCCGAGGTGGAAGAGGTCATTGGGCTGGACTGTGAAGACGCGCCCCGCATCTCCGCCAAAACCGGCGAAAACGTAGCCGCCGTGCTCGAAAGCATCGTAAAGCACGTGCCTGCCCCCGAAGGGGACGACGACGCGCCTCTCAGGGCGCTGGTGTTCGATTCCGTTTACGATAACTACAAGGGCGTTATCGTTTACGTGCGCGTGATGGACGGTACCCTGAAGGCGGGCGAAACCATGAAGATGATGGCCACCGGCGCCGCCTATACCGTGGTGGAGGTGGGCCGCATGCGCGCCCTTACGCTGGAGCCCTGCGCGGAGCTCAGAAGCGGCGAGGTGGGTTACATTACCGCCTCCATCAAGAGTGTGGTGGACGCCCGTGTGGGCGATACCGTCACCAAAACCGAAAACGAGGCCAGAACCCCGCTGCCCGGTTATAAAAAAGTGAACTCCATGGTGTTCTGCGGCGTGTATCCTGCGGACGGCGCCGATTACGAGGCGCTCAGGGAGGCGCTCGAAAAGCTGCAGCTCAACGACGCTGCCCTCACCGTTGAACCCGAAACCTCCGGTGCGCTGGGCTTCGGCTTCCGCTGCGGGTTCCTTGGCTTACTGCACCTGGAGATCGTGCAGGAGCGCTTGGAGCGCGAATAC
>JAEEGL013213195.1_pt1 | contig 13213 bp, 10 predicted proteins | sample 9134231 | NCBI WGS metagenome assembly JAEEGL01 (sample SAMN16246548, study PRJNA631951) | gut metagenome | biome: gut microbiome; feature: rumen; material: fiber-attached | host: Bos | place: Iran: Karaj | collected 2018-10
AGCGCTGCAGATCCTCACTGTCCAGTATAGGGAGAAGTGCCCGGTAGACACCCATTTGTCCATAGGTACACAGGAGCTGCTCCCGCCCGGCATTCATCCGGCTGTTGAGCCGATGGACCCTGGCGGCATACATCGCTTCCCGCAGTGCCGCGTCCGCCTCCTCCGGATGGATGTGCACGGCGCTTACACCGATGGCGCAGCCGGGGAACTGATCCACTATCGCATGTCCGCAGGATTCCCATGCCGACGGATCCAGCAGATCCGCCGACAGGAAGAGGAACAGTCCGTCCTGATAACGCAGGACCCGGGAGGACTCCTCCTGACGGGCGTTTTCCCTGATCCGGCGATGGAGCTGCTGGACACTGCCGGGTTCAAGGGCTCGGCCGGCACCGGTATACAGGACGGCATACTGGTTGTAAAAGCGGGGGAAGAGAGTGCGGATACTGTTCTTCTTCGCCTGCAGATCCAGCTGCTGATACAGCAGGCTGCCCAGTTCCCTTTCGGCTGACTCGGCATATCTTGCCGTTTCGACACACTTGTTCACCTGGATGGTGAACCCGTCGAAATGCATCTGCATATCCGTCATGACCAGGATGGGGAAGTTCTTGGAATCCGCGTAGCGGAGAATGTAATCGTGAATGGGAAGACGGTAAACGTTCTTGATGATCAGAGCGCTGCAGCCTTTCCCGATTACATACTTTACCGCGTCCCGGATCAGAAACGGATCATCCTTTGCGAACATCAGCGACGTGATCACGATCTGTCCGGGGCGGAAGTTCCGGTTGGCGTATCTCTGATTCAGGGTCTTGTCCAGTTCATAGTCCAGGAAGGCACAACTGTCGACCGGCCTTGACAGGCCTTCCGCGCCGGCGATCACTTCCAGCGAACTGAAATAGTCAAAATCCAGAATATCTTTCACACTCAGATCCATTTCGTTCATCATCCTTGTTAATATTAATAAAGAATTACTAAGATAATTGTAATTATTCCAGAAAAAATAGCAAGAGTAATTTGAAGATTCTGTTCAGAAACACGAAAAACCGGCGATAAACATCAAAAATATCCGGCTATACGCCCAAAACAGCGGCAAAAACATTTATTGTATTGTCCCGGCTAAGAAAAAGAAGCGTGTAAAATAATACAATGATTAGCGCTTGCGTTTTTGAGAATGCTGGGCAAAAATAGAACCGTAGGCATATACAAAAGAAGTATCATTCTGATACCTCGATGAAGAGAGAAGACAGAACCGTCTGTGTATTTTAAGGAGGTCATTATGAGCGAATACGAAAACAAGATCCTTGATCTGGAGGAGTATGTGGCAAACGGCGAGCCGCTGCCTGACATCCAGGCCATCAGCGGCGAAAAGTGGTTCCCTGTAGACACCACACTGGCTGAAGACATGCCTGTTTACTGGGGCGGCGACTGGGGATGCAGTTCCGAGTGCAACAAGCTTCGTGCCGTTCTGCTGCACCGTCCCGGAGCCGAGGTGGAAAACTTCGACTATCGGGAAGTCCGTTTCCGCGCTCCCGTGGATCCTGAAAAGTTCCGCGCCCAGCACGACGTGCTGGCCGACTACTACCGCAGCCACGGCATCAAAGTCTACTATGTGGAGAATATGCGTCCGGACCGGCCTAACGCCGTGTTCATGCGCGATCACGTCTTCATGACCCCCGAAGGCGCCATTCTAGCAAGGCTCTGCTTCAACAAGAAACGCGGCGAAGAGCGCTATACTTCCGAGGCTCTTGGCAAGATCGGTGTTCCCATCGTGAAGACCATCTCCGGCCACGGCATTTTCGAAGGCGCCAATGCCATGTGGGTGGACCGCCATACGGTCATCCTCTCCCTGTCCGTCCGTGCCAACCGCGAGGGCTATGAGCAGATGGAGACCGAACTGCGCCGGATGGGTGTCACCGACATCATCACCATGCAGATACCCTACGGTCACGCCCATATCGACGGACTGCTGAACTTCCCCAGCAACGACACCGTTCTGATCCACGCCTGCCAGGTGCCGTACGTTGTGGTGGACGCCCTCAAGAAGAAGGGTTACAAGGTTCTGGAGACTCCGTCCCTCACCGAGACCAAGTACGGCTACGCCACCAACTTCGTGGCTATCGAGCCGGGACATATCGTCACCAGTGTCGGCGCCCCCCGTACGGTGGAACTGCTTGAGAAGAACGGCATCAAGGTCGACGTGCTGGATCTGTCCGAGCTGAACAAGGGCAGAGGTTCCGTCCACTGCATGACCGCCTTCCTGAAGCGCGACGAGCAGTAAGGATCCTGCGGCAGAAGAATTGGAAAACTGTTTTTCCTCCGGTATGAGCGTTCTGCCGTGCCGGAGGAAAAATATATCATCGGAGGAATGCAATGAAAGTCTGTTTCTTTGACCGGAAAACGCTGGAAAAGCGACTGAAAATGACCGACGTCCTTACTGTCGTGGAGGGCGTTTACAGATCGAAAGCCTCCGGCAGCACTGTTGTCTGGCCGACGGTTACCCACCACTTTGAAGACAGAGGCGCCGTTATGGATATCCGCTCCGGCTATGACCGCGGCAGTGAGGTGTACGGCGCCAAGATCCTGGGGACCTTCCCGGAGAACGAGAAGCGGGGGCTTCCTCCTTTCAGCGGGATCCTTGTGGCCATGGACGGTACGACCGGCCTTCCCAAAGGGATCATGGACGCCTCGTTCATCACGTCCATGCGTACCGGCGCAGCAGCTGCCGTCAGCGCCAGAGCTCTCGCGAGGCCGGAATCCGAAACGCTGTTCGTTCTGGGCACCGGCCGCCAGTCTCTCTTTATGATCGGGGCGGCGCTGACCGCCATGCCCGGTATCCGGACGGTATTCTGTGCTGAGCCCATGAATCTGGAAGCAGCCGGACCCTATGCCGCAGCCTGTCCGCAGAGACTGAAGGAGATGTTCGGCCTGGACGCCTCCGGTGTGGACTTCGTTCCGGTCAGGGACCTGGCGGAGAGCGTCGGAAAGTCCGATATCGTCATCACCATTACCCGGGCAACCAGGCCGGTCATCCGCCGCGAGTGGGTCCGTCCGGGCACTCATTTCAGCTGCATCGGAGCGGACATGCCCGGCAAGGAAGAGATCGATCCGGCCATCCTCCGGGACGCGGTAGTCTATGCCGATGACATCGACCAGTGCGTCGGTGCCGGAGAGTGTGAACTGGCGATCAAGGGCGGCTTTATGACCCGCGAGCATATAGCCGGCCAGATCGGGGAGGTACTTCTCGGGACGAAACCGGGACGCACCGGCAAGGAGGAGATCACCGTTTTCGATGCCACGGGGCTGGCGCTTCTGGACCTGGCCGTTGCCAGAAAAGTTGTGGACGAGACCGGCGAGGATCCCGATCACACCATTGATCTGTAAGGGGGAAAGGGCATGAAGATCGACGATTTCACGCTGGAGAACTGGCTCAACCCTGCCTGTGACAGCGAGAAGAACAAGTATTATCTGGGAGGCAGCTGCGTCGCTCCTCTGACGGTGGAGGAACTGTTTGAACTGACAGGGGAGAGCATCGAAAGCTTCTTCGAGGACCTCAGGAAGATGAACCTGGGATATCCCCGCTTCGAGGGGACGCCCCGCACGAGGAAAGCGCTCTCCGGACTGTACAGAAATGTCGCTCCTGACGAGATCATTCTCTGCCACGGAGGTACCGGCGCCAATGCCACCGTCTGCTACGCTCTGCTGGAAAGCACGGACAATATCGTGTCCATTATGCCGAACTATCAGCAGTTCTTCTCCATCCCGCGGTCTATCGGAACAGAACTCAGAGAGGTGGATCTCAAGATCAAGGACGGCTACAGACTGGATCTGGCAGAGGTCCGTGCAGCCGCAGACCGGAACACCAAGGCAATCATGTTCACCAACCCCAACAATCCGACCGGCTCGGTGCTGAGACTTGAAGAGATGCAGGAACTGGTGGAGATCGCCAGAAGTGTGGACGCCTGGATCGTCTGCGACGAGATGTACCGCGGGCTGGACGATTCGTACATGCCTTCATTCGCAGATCTCTATGACAAGGCGATCGTGACAGCCAGTTCCTCCAAGATCTATTCCATGGCCGGTACCCGGGTGGGATGGATCGTCTGCCACGATGCGGAGATGCGGAGAAAACTGTTCAACTGGCGTTCTTACGACTCCATCTGCGGAGGTGTTTTCGACGAGTGGATCTTTGCCATCGCGCTGGAGCACGTGGACAGGATATTCGAGCGCTCCCGCCGTATCGTGAACGCCAATAAGGCGGTCATAGACCGGTGGATCGAGAAAAATCCCTATCTGCATCAGTATGCGGAAGCCCACGGAACCACCTACCTGGTCCATTACGATCTGGACGTCCCGGCGGAGAAGTTCTGCGATGACCTGCTGGATCAGAAAGGCGTTCTGGTCTGCCACGGGGACTGCTTCCAGATTCCCCACACGTTCCGGATCACTCTGTCCCATGCCGAGGATCTTGAGAAGGGACTGTCGCTGATCGACGAATACATCGGGGAACTCGTAGCGCAGGGCAAGGCGCTGACCAGATGAGCGGCATGTGAATGGATAATCCCCCGGGGGTCCGCCGGCCGGCGGATCCCCGGGGGAACTGTTTTCAAAAAAGGGACTGCGGCAGACATCCTGCCGCAGTCCCTTTCAGCTGCGAGGTTCTCCGATCAAAGACGGAGGAACTTTTTTCAACCGGCGATGATCAGCCCTCGACGGTGCAGTACATGAAGTACTTGTAACCAAGAGGATTGGAGAAGAAGCCCTTCACGGTCTTGCTGATCATGTAGATGTCGGTGTAGAAGTAGATGGGGCAGATGCAGCCGGTGGACATGAGCATATCCTCGGCGCGGTGCATCAGCTGATAACGGACAGCATTGTCGGTGCAGCCCTTGATGGTCTTGATGAGCACATCATAGGTCTCTGCCCAGGTGCCGTTCTCCACCTTCACGTCGTAACCGAGATCGGTCAGATCCAGGCTGTAGGCAGCCACGTCGGCGTGAGTGCCCTTGCCGAACTGGACATCGTTGTTGCCGGAGATGGTGGTCCACATATCCAGGAAGCAGATAGGATCGTTGTAGTCAGCGACCCAGCCGTTACGGGCGATGGAGTAATTGCCCTCTTTACGGGTGTTCAGGAAGGTGTTCCACTCCTGGTTCTCCATGTTCATGGTGATGCCGATGCTGGCCAGCTGAGCCTGCAGGTACTCACCGATGGCCTTGTGGCCTTCGGAGGTGTTGTACAGGTAGGTCATGGAGGGGAAGTCGGTGAACTTGCCGGAAGCCTCGTCGAAAGCATAGTACTTCTTGAGGACCTCGAGGGCCTGATTGTAGTTGCTTTCCACGGCGCCGGAAGAGACGTCGTAGTAGCCGAAGAAGCCGCTGTTGGAGCCGGCGGTCTTGTAGAACTCAGTGCCGTCGGGGTTGGTCATGCCCATAGCCACGAAGGAGGAGGCGGGAACCTGACCGCCCTGAGCGATCTCCTCAACGATGTAGTTGCGGTCGAACAGCAGGCTGATAGCGTTGCGGATCTCGGCACGGGCGTTTTCAGCCTCAACACCGGTCAGGGTGCTGGTGGCAGGCAGGATGTCCTCGGTGATGTTCCAGCAGACATAGTAGGTACCGATCTGGCCGGCGATGACGTACTCATCGGGATAGTCGGCCTTCAGGGTCGCCATTTCATTGGTGGGAACGTCATCGATCAGCTGCCAGGTGCCGTTTTTGAAGTTGGCGACCATGTTGTTGGAGTCGTCAGACAGATAGAACTCGATCTTGTCCATCGTGATCTGGTCGGCATCAACATAGTTGGCGTTCTTCTCCAGGGTGATCACGCTGTTGTGATCCCAGCCGGTGATGGTGTAGGCGCCGTTGCAGACATAGGTGGCAGGCTCTGTAGCCCAGGCTTCGTTGGCCACCACGTCCTCACGCACGGGGAAGTAGGTGGGGAAAGCCAGCAGTTCATCCCAGTAAGCGACAGCGTTGGCCAGAGTGACCTCCAGGGTCTTGTCATCCAGGGCCTTTACGTTCAGGGAGTCGGTGCCGTAGCCGTCGACGACCTCGAACATGTAGCCGTAGTCGGCGCCAAGAGCATCAGAAGCGGCGCGCTGCCAGGCAAAGGCGAAGTCGCCTGCGGTGACATCCTGACCGTCGGACCACTTCAGACCGTCGCGCAGAGTATAGGTGTAGGTGACGGTGCCATCGGCATTGACAACGCCTTCTACCAGCTCTTTGGCGGCGTCGGGGGCGATGACCAGATTGCCGTTGCTGTCCTGAGCCCATTTGGCCAGGCCGGAGAACAGGTGGGCGATCATGGTAGCGCCGTCGACCGCGGAGTTCAGAGCGGGATCGAGGGTGTCGGGCTCGGAGGACAGGCAGACCGCAAGACTGGAGCCTTCTTCAACGGGGGTGGTACCGCCGTTTCCGCCGCAGGCGACCAGAGCGACTGTCATGACCAGAGCCAGGAACAGTGCAAGAAACTTTTTCATTTTATTCTTCCTTTCATGTATTTTTTCAAAATATGCATGGCGCATACTATGAACGTTGATCAGAGTTCGCCTACACGGTGGCAGGCAACAAAGTGACCCGGTTCGACTTCCCGGAATTCCGGCATGCTTTCGGCGCAGCGCTTGACCGCGTGGGGGCAGCGGGTGCGGAAGGGACAGCCGGAGGGAGCGTTCAGAGGACTGGGGATATCGCCGGAGAGGACGATACGCTTGTTGGCCCGGGCGACCTTCGGATCCGGCTGGGGCACAGCGGACATCAACGACCTGGTGTAGGGGTGCAGAGGCTGGTCGTAGATCACAGCCGCGTCGGCCAGCTCCACCATCTTGCCGAGGTACATGACGGCAATGCGGTCGCTGATGTGGCGTACTACCAGGATGTCATGGGCGATGAAGAGATAGGTCAGCCCCATTTGCTCCTGGAGTTCCACGAACATGTTGATGACCTGGGCCTGGATGGACACATCGAGGGCGGATACGGGTTCGTCGCATACGATGAATTCGGGCCGGAGGGCCAGGGCGCGGGCGATGCCGATGCGCTGGCGCTGACCGCCGGAGAACTCGTGGGCATAGCGGGAGGCGTGTTCGCTGTTCAGACCGACCCGATCCATCAGCTCCAGGATACGCTCCTGGCGTTCAGCCCGGCTGGCATACATCTTATGGATATCCAGTGGTTCGCCGATGATGTCGGATACCGTCATGCGGGGGTTCAGAGAGGAGTATGGATCCTGAAAGACCATGGTGGCCTTTTTCCGCAGTTCCTGGATATCCGCCTTGGTCCTGATGGGCCGGCCCTCGAACTCGATCTCACCGGCAGTAGGCTGATAGAGGTGCAGGATCGTACGGCCTACCGTGGTCTTTCCGCAGCCGGATTCGCCAACCAGCCCCAGGGTCTCGCCCTTTCGGATGGCGAAGGACACATCGTCCACCGCTTTCAGAGGCCGGGTGCGAAAACCGCCGACGTTGATATTGAAATACTGCTTGAGGTGGCGGACGTCTACCAGGGGCTGTTCATTCTTCGCAAAAGTTCCGCTCATTCCGCCCCACCGCCTTTCTCCTCAAGTTCGACTGTTCCGTCTTCGAGACCTTCCTTCACGTTCATCCAGCAGGCGGCAAAGTGAAACTCATTGAGCCGCATCCGCTGACAGCGCTCCCTCAGACAGACTTTCATGGCGTTGTCGCAGCGTGGCGCGAAGGGGCAGCCATCCGGCATGTTCAGAAGATCGATGGGGGTTCCGGTGATGGGCTGCAGCTTGCTGCCGGCAGTGTCCGCCGTGGGGATGGAGCGCATCAGGCCTTTGGTGTATTCGTGCTTGGGATTGTAGAAGATCTCATCAGCGGTGCCCTGTTCACAGATGGAGCCGGCGTACATGACGATGACCTCGTCGCACATCTGAGCGACTACACCCAGATCGTGGGTGATCATGATGATGGCCATGCCCAGTTCCTCCTGGAGGGACTTCATCAGGTCCAGGATCTGAGCCTGAATGGTCACGTCCAGGGCGGTGGTCGGTTCGTCGGCGATCAGGATGTCCGGTTCGCAGGCAAGAGCCATGGCAATCATGACGCGCTGGCGCATGCCGCCGGAAAACTCGTAGGGATACTGCTTCATCCGTTTTTCCGGCTCATTCACATTTACCAGGCGGAGCATCTCCACCGCACGGTCCCAGGCTTGTTTCTTGTTCCGGCTGGTATGCAGCAGGATAGCCTCCATCAGCTGATGCCCGATGGTATACGTGGGGTTCAGCGAGGTCATGGGATCCTGAAAGATGATGGAAATCTTGTTGCCCCGGACGGTTTTCATCACCGCCTCGCCTGCGCCTACCAGTTCCTGTCCGTCCAGTTTGATGGAACCTGAAACGATCTTTCCGGTGGAGGCCAGGATCTGCATGATGGAATAAGCGGTGACGGACTTGCCGGAGCCGCTCTCGCCCACGATGCCAAGGACCTTGCCCCGGTCAAGGTTGAAAGAGATGCCGTTTACGGCTTTCACCTCGCCGGCAGGGGTGAAAAAGGAGGTGTGAAGGTCGCGGACCTTCAGCAGCGGTTCAGTCGACATATTCTGCGCTCCTTTCTCAAGTTCTCAGCTTGGGGTCAAAGGCATCCCGCAGGCCGTCGCCGAACAGATTCAGTGACAGAACGATCAAGGAGATGACCACAGCCGGGATGACCATGCGGTAGGGATAGGAGGACAGGCCGTTCAGGGCGTCCGAAGCCAGGGAGCCCAGAGAAGGCATGGGGGCGTTGACGCCCAGGCCCAGGAAAGAGAGGAAGCTCTCGGTAAAAATCGCGTTGGGGATCTGCAGAGCGGTGGAGATGATGACCACGCTGATGCAGTTGGGCAGCAGGTGCTTGGTGATGACCCAGCCGCCCTTGGCGCCGGCAGCCCGGGAAGCCAGAACATATTCCTGTTCCCGCAGAGACAGGATCTGACCGCGGATCAGACGGGACATGCTGACCCAGTACAGAACGCCGAAGACGATGAACAGGCTGATGATGTTGGTGCCGATCCGCTCAAAGACAGTCCCCTCCAGAGCAGGGGCCAGGGTCTGCTTAAGTACCGAGGCCAGCAGAATGACCATCAGCATGTCCGGGAGGGAGTAGATGATATCCACGATCCGCATGATGATCAGATCCACTTTTCCGCCGCAGTAGCCTGAGATGGAACCGATGGTCATGCCGATGATCAGAACGATGATACTGGCAAAGAAACCGACCGCAAGAGAAATACGGGTGCCGTAGACCACGCGGATGAAGTAATCACGGCCGGAGGAATCAGTGCCGAAAATGTGGGGAAACACCTTCTCGCCCGCGGCGATCCGTGCCTGCTCTGTCTTGCCGTAGGTAAAAGGTGACAGATTGTTGTAGCTGGCATCCACCGGCTTGCCGGCCTGGACACCCAGCATTTCCTCATAGGAGTAAGGCCAGAACACGGGAATGAGCAGTGAAGAGAGGGTGATCAGCAGGATAACGACAAGGCTGACCGTGGCTACCCGGTTTTTCAGGAGCCGCTTCACGCCGTCCCGGAAGAAGGTGGAGGAGGGCCGCATCTGCACCATGTAGGCCTTCTCTTCCTCCGTTGCTGGGATGAAGGCATCCACGTCCACGTGCATGGTAAATTTTTTATCCACGATGATCCCCCCTTATTCCAGATTGATCCGCGGGTCAACGACTTTGTACAGAATGTCGCTGACCAGGTTCATCACAACGATCAGAACCGCCAGCACGATGGTGGTCCCCATGACCATGGGATAGTCACGGTTGGTAATGCTGCTGACGAAAGCACGGCCGATGCCCGGAACTGCGAAAATCCGTTCTACAACCAGGGAGCCGGTGACGATGTAGGCCAGCATGGGGCCAAAGTAGGTGATCACGGGAATCAGGGAGTTCTTAAGGGCGTGACCGAAGATGATCTTCGCGCCGGATACGCCCTTGGCCTTGGCAGTCCGGATGTAGTCCTGACCGAGGACATCCAGCATGGACGAACGGGTCAGCCGGGTGATGTAGGCCATTGGGTAGAGGGAAAGGGTGATGATCGGCAGGACCAGGCCGCCCCTGGCAGCTCCGTTGGCCGGCAGGATCATCAGATTGATGGCAAACAGCACCAGCAGAAGTGACCCCATGATGAAGGAGGGCATGGACACGAAAGCGGTGGTGATGACCATGATGATCTTATCGATCAGTTTGTTTCGACGCAGAGCGGCAACAGCCCCCAGCACGATGCCGACGGCGCCTGCCAGCGCAGCGGCGATGACGCCCAGCTTGGCAGAGGTCTTCATGCCGTCCGCAATGATGTCGATGACCATGCGGCCGCGCTGCTTCAGGGAGGGGCCGAAATCAAACCGGGTGACAATGTCCTTCAGGTATGTGAAATACTGTACCAGCAGAGGCTTGTCGAGACCGTACTTGGCCTCCAGCGCAGCCTGAGCGGCGGGACTGATGGCCTTTTCACTCATGAAAGGACCGCCGGGAACCGCATGCATGACGAAAAACGTCACCGTGATCACGACCCAGACAGTCAGAATAGCCAGACCGATCCGCTTCAGGATGTAAAACAGAGTCTTTGAGTTCATGGCTGCTCGCCTCCGCAGAAAGATGGATATACCTATAGCATTATAATAGATGCAGTATAAAGCAATTATGTAAATAATGCAACACCCATGACGATAAATTGTCGATGGTGACGGAATATGGGCCGGTTTTTCCCTCTCATTATGTGCAAACAGATGGTCAAAACTGCGAGACCGGATCATTTTTCATGACAGGCTCCCGGTATATGCGAAAAACAGGGAGGGAAGGGGAGCAGAGAAATATACGGAAGACGAAAAAGGGGGGGTTACCCGGAGGAAAGAGGTGTGTTACAGTAGTATCATCTCAAGAATAAGGAGCAACTGCAATGAATGAAAGCAAGAGAAGGATACTGGCGTTTCTGCTGGTACTGGCACTGACCTTCAGCCTGTGCGGCTGCGGCGGCGGAAGCCAGCCGGCCCCTGCCCCGGATGTGAAGCCGGATGGACAGGAGGAACCGGATGAACAGGTGACGCCGGACGGTCCCTATACCATAGACAATATCCGTCAGTATGTAGTAGGCGTGGACGAGCCTGTGACGCTGGAGGACGGGTCCTCGCTGATCCAGATCAGTTTTGACAATGCGGCCACCACGCCGGCATTGAGACCTGTGCTGGATGAGGTGAGCGCCAAACTGAATCTGTACGGCTCTATCGGCAGAGGGTTCTCGCCCAAGTCCAACTACTCCACCGATCTCTACAACGAGACCCGTGACAAGGTCCTGGAATTCGTGGGAGCGGATCCCATGTACTATACCTGCTTCTATGTCAACAACACCACGGACGGCCTGAACAAGCTGGCCTCCGCGCTCATTGAGAACGAAGACCAGGTGGTCCTGGCGACCCGCATGGAACACCACGCCAACGATCTTTCCTGGCGTGAGCGCTGCAAGATCATCTACGCGGAGGTAGACGATCAGGGCAGGATGCAGTATGACGAGATCGAACGGATGCTGAAGGAGAACCATGTCGATTATGTGACCGTTACCGCGGCGTCCAACGTGACAGGCTATGTGACCGACGTACACAGAGTTGCCAGACTGGCGCATCAGTATGGCGCCAGGATCATCGTAGACGGCGCTCAGATCGTAGCCCACCGCGAATTTTCCATGATCGGTGAAACGCCGGAAGAGAACATCGATTTTTTTGTGTTTTCCGCTCATAAGATGTATTCGCCCTTCGGAGGAGGCGCGGTGGTCGGGCTGACGGACGTGCTGGACGAACACATGCCGGAGTTCTACGGAGGCGGAACCATCACCGTCGTTGGTGACGACTGGCAGAGTTACCAGTACGCCCCCGCCCGGTACGAAGCCGGTTCTCCCAACTATCCCGGCGTGATTGGGATGGGAAAGGCCATCGACGTCCTGCGGGAAGTGGGATTCGACGCCATACAGGAACATGAGCAGGCGCTGAACCAGCGGCTGGTGGATGGACTGAAAAAGTTTGATACCGTGGTGATTTACGGAGACTCTGATGATCTGAGTGACAGGGTCGGCGTCATCTCCTTCAACTTTCATGACGTGAACTCTCTTCACCTGGCCCGCAAGATGTCCGAGGTAGCCGGAGTGGCTACCCGCCGCGGCGCTTTCTGCGCTCACCCCTACGTGTGGAGGCTGCTGGGGGTCAGCGATGAACAGGCCAAGGGATTCCTGCACTGCGGTGACAGCGGAACTCCCGGCATGATCCGCGTGAGCTTCGGCATCTACAATACGGAGGAAGAGGTCGACGAGTTTCTGAAGATCCTGGAGGAGTGCCGCCAGCTCTGTCTGGATGAACCCACAGCCTTCAACCCGGAATACTGATGACAGATAAAAAAACAGGCTGCCGCAAAACAGCGTTTTGCGGCAGCCTGTCTGACATTCGGTTTTATTTTCCGGACAGGACCCGGAACGATTCCGCGAGATTCTGGTGACGGATGCCGGTGGCGTCGAAACGGACGGTGCGAAAAGCCAGCTGCATGACCGGCCCTGCCCCGAAAGCGCAGATGATGGTCCCGATCCCCACGGGGCCGCCCAACAGCCAGCCAATCAGGGTGGCGGTACTGAGAAGGGCGATGCTTACCGCACCGATGGGGAGAAACCGCAGCCGTTTGGCCAGACCGACCAGGAGCGTGTCTCTCGGGCCGCAGCCCAGGGAAGCCGCCATATAGGCATACTGGGTATAGGCCAGAATGAACAGCCCGACGATCATCAGGGGGATGCCGGCCAGCGGGGAGCGGCAGAGAGGAACCGGGTGGAGCCAGTTGAAAAAATCCACTGATTTGCCAACAACGAAAGCGTCGATGAACATGGCGAGCCCGACAGGTTCCTTCATAAGGATGTCAATGATCAGGATCGTGACAGAAACGGTGATGGAAGCGGTTCCATAGAGGATGCCGAGCGATCTGGACATCCCGAGGTTCAGTACATCCCACGGCGCGGCGCCTATGTTGGCCTGGATCGTCAGGTACAGGCCAAACCCGTTCAGGAAGAGGCTGACCGCAGCGATCAGCATATTCAGGAGGATCGCACCGGCAGTGCGGTTTTGGCGCAGGTCTGTTTTCATCCTAATCACGGGCATTCCTCCTTTGCAAATAGTTTTGAATATCTCCGAATAACCTCTTGATCTGAAAAAAACGAAAAGCGCCAAACATGTTAAAAAATGCCGGAAATCGGCC
>JAEEGL013353686.1_pt1 | contig 13213 bp, 10 predicted proteins | sample 9134231 | NCBI WGS metagenome assembly JAEEGL01 (sample SAMN16246548, study PRJNA631951) | gut metagenome | biome: gut microbiome; feature: rumen; material: fiber-attached | host: Bos | place: Iran: Karaj | collected 2018-10
TAGACTACGAGATGCCCATCGCGAACGGACCGCAGGTTCTGCAGATGTTAAAGAGCGATTCGGAAACCGATTCGATCCCCGTTATGTTCCTCACGGGCCATGGAGAGAAGGAAAGCGTTATGTCGGTCATTGACCTTAAGCCGGCCGATTATCTTTTGAAGACGATCGGTAAAGAGAATCTGCTGAAGAAACTCGATGAATTTTTCAAAGTAAAGTAGGAGCAATTCGCGAGTTTGACACGGTAATTTCGCGAAAACAAAACCAGAATTACGGAGGTATCACAGAGTGACGAAACTTACAATTCATGAGAACGAAACAAAGGGGACCATAAGCCCCGAGATCTACGGTCATTTTTCGGAGCATCTCGGAAGATGCATCTATGAAGGAATATATGTTGGAGAAAACTCGCCGGTTCCGAACGTTAAAGGGATGAGAAAGGATGTGGTCGACGCTCTCAAAGATATGGCCATTCCCGTGCTTCGCTGGCCCGGCGGCTGCTTTGCCGACGAATACCACTGGAAGGACGGCATCGGCCCGAAGGATAAGAGAAAGCGCATGGTCAACACAAACTGGGGCGGCGTTGTCGAGGACAACAGCTTCGGAACTCATGAGTATTTCGAGCTTTGCGACCAGCTGGGCTGCAAGACCTACATCAACGGCAATGTGGGCTCGGGAACAGTGCAGGAGATGTCCGAATGGATCGAGTACATGACCTTTGAGGGCGAGTCGCCTCTTGCTAACGAGCGACGTGCGAACGGACGCGATAAGGCATGGAAGGTTGACTGGTTCGGCGTTGGTAATGAGAACTGGGGCTGTGGCGGGAACATGGTTCCCGAGTATTATGCCGATGTCTACAGACGTTACCAGTCCTTCGTAAAGATGTATGACAAGGATAATCCCATAAAGCGTGTGGCCTGCGGACCCTCCGACTTTGATTATGAGTGGACCGAGAAGCTTTTAAACAGGCTGTTCACGCACTGCTTCGATCATCTTCACGGTAATCTTGACGCGCTGTCACTGCATTATTACACACTTCCCCACAACTGGGATCACAAGGGCAGCGCGACCGATTTCACGGATGAGGAATGGTTCATCACGCTCTTTAAGACACTCAAGATGGACGAGATAATCACGAAGCACTCGAACATCATGGATAAGTATGATCCGAAGAAGATACTGGCACTTGTGGTAGATGAGTGGGGCTGCTGGTATGACGTCGAGGAAGGCACGAATCCCGGATTCCTTTATCAGCAGAACACGATCAGAGACGCGCTTGTTGCCGGAATCAACCTCAATATCTTCAACAAGCACTGTGACAGAGTACGCATGGCGAACATAGCCCAGACCGTCAATGTCCTTCAGTCCGTGATCCTGACAGAGGGTCCGAAGATGGTTCTCACACCCACCTACCATGTGTTCAGGATGTTCAAGCATCATCAGGGATCGGAGCTTCTCACAAGCTTCCTCACCGGTGTGGGCGAGACGGGACTCGGTGAGAACATGGTGCCCGAGGTTACGGAATCGGTTTCGAAGAGCAAGGACGGGACTATAAACGTTACACTCAACAATCTTTCGCTTGAAGGCGAGAGGGAAGTGCTGATCGCGTTCGACGATCTCAAGGCTTCGTCGGTTGAGGCCAAGGTCGTTACGGGAGCCATGAACGCTCACAACACCTTTGATAAGCCCGAGGTTGTTACGACAGAGAAGCTTGACGATGTGAAGATCACGGACGAAGGTATCGTGGTGAAGCTTCCCGCAAGGAGCGTAACGCTCCTCAGAGTAAGATAAGAGAGAAACGCATGCCAAGAAATTGGTGTGTGAGAGAAAGACGAGAGATGTATGATACTGAAAAACAGGTGAGAAAGCCCTGCAGGCTTTGCCTTCTGAGGGATATCGATCCGGCACAGTACGAGGCCAAGATCAAGCGCCTTATCGAACTGCTGCCGGTCGGGGAGAAGGCAGCGGCCGATGTCTACGAGTCACGGCTCGCCACTTGTACGGAGTGCAGTTACTTGAAGGACGCCTTTTGCGGTGCATGCGGATGCATGGTTGAACTCAGGGCCGCCAAGAAGGCGGACAAGTGCCCGTATGACAAATGGGTAAGGTGATCATGAACTAACAACACGCCGGATACGGGTTCTATAGGGGATCTGGTGTCGAAGATAAAGCTTTGAGAAATATCAACATTATATATTATATAGTAAAAATAGAAAAGAAAATTATACGAATTTTATGTAAGTTACGTGCAGTTGAAAAATGAAAGTAAGAACTTGCAAATAAATTAGTATAGCAAAACGAGGAGGTAGCAGTATGAAGAAGATGATCAAGCTTGTTGCTATGATATTAACTATCGTGTCGATAGTGACAGTGCTTCCTGTAATGAGTGAGGAGGCATCAGCAAAAAAGGGCACCAAGAAGACAATGCAGGTGATTGATAAGAAGCACAAGTGCTTCAAGTACTTCGTCAAGGATAATAATATAAAGGACTCGAGGTACGTAAGATACGGCTTGAGTGCAAACGAGCTTAAGTTCGAGAATGCCAAGGAATTTAATGAGTGGTTCGATAAAGAAGGTGGTCTGCACTATATTGTAGATGGGTATGACTATTTTAACGCTAGAGCCCCAGAGGACAGAGAAGCACAGCACTTAATAGGTGATTGGGTTGACAACGTGTGGGAAAAGAAAGTAAAAGAGGAAATTTTTGTTTTCCAGCCATTCGTACCTCAGTTGCAGCTTAAGCCTGACTATTCTCTTCGTTATTACAGAGGAAATTGGCATACAGAAAATTTGCTTAGAGATAAGAATGGTGATGCGTATCCTTTCGATATACTTTTTAAGAATATATGGACGCACCTGGATCATATTCCTTTGTGTTGTCCGGACGCAAGTCCAGACTGTGCCATCTGGATGCACTGCTACGATGACGATTACGAAGGCACTTTCCAAGTATGGATGTTACCTCGTGGGCAAGAGTTGGGAGACTTTCCGTGGGCTATGAACGGAGCAGATGGAGATTACTTATGGTTCTGGCCGGAAGAAGGCGCTAACGTATGTACAATAACTATCGGGCATTCTAAAGAAGAGCCTGAGCTTATGGCTACATGCTTAGAAGATTTCTGTGGAACACGTATGTTCAGCGATAGAGGCCCGGGAAATGCTGATGATTACGATTTGGAATGGATGTTAGCAGACTACATGCCTACTAATCTATTTAAGGTAACATACGATATAATTGCACAGGTACCACGATTTGTAGACACTAACAAAGTATTACAGGATAGTAAGTACAAGAACACTGTGTGCTATAAGCTAGCAGATGATAGTGACTACGTGTACAAGATAGGTGAGGGCGTTGAGCTTGTATCCTGTGATGGCAGGACTGATATAGACAAAGTGACTGCAGAGTTATTAGACACTCGTAATAGAGATGAATGCAAATGCTCTAGCTTTAAGACTACTCCTTGGAACAAGGAATATGTGGCTAAGAACAATATGAAGTTTGTACCCGGTATTTGGTTTCTACCTAAGCGTTGCAAGACGCGAGACTTCGCAATCCACGAGTGGTTTGATAAGTCTCGTATAAATAAGCTTAAGAAGGAATTTGAAACACTCCCCATGACCAGAAAGTTTTACGGCGCTAAGGACTGTAACATCGTGTTTTACAGAACAGTCGCGAAGGTAGAGGTACTATTAGAGAACTACCTTAGGGAATTTAAGGGTTCGTATACGGAAAAATATCAACTCGTATACACAACAGGTGGGTATGCACTCGCTCGCATAAAGGAAAAGTACTACAAAGATTTAGTGAAGCAGTTTAGTCCATCAGATGGGTACATGCGTGGTTTGGGAATAATAGCACTTAGGTGGCATAAGGACGATCCTTCTGAGATAGGGTACTGTGAGGCAGATACTCGTGATATTGACGGGAATAGCTTTGTAGACCAGCAATTAGGTGGTATCGATTTCACAGTTCCTTATGCGGAAGAGCTTGCAAAAGAAGCAGAGCAGTACACTAAGAAGCATAAGGAGCTCGGCTATAAGTTCGTAGCAGAGTACGGAACGCTGTTTGAATAAAGGAGGCTTAAAGTATGAAGCTATATAAATGTCTAATGCTTGATGAATCCATGCCTGAAGAAGAGCCTTGCATCGTAGCCGTAATGGAAAGCGAACAAGAACAGTGTTTCTATTACGCCGACAGGTATCGTGATGAAGCAAGAAAGGCACTCTTAGGCGGAAGCGGGTACTCTAGCATCGATGTCGATGACATTGAGTTCTGGTTCCCGTACAGTTGTGAAGGAATAGACTACTGTGAGGAAATAAAGCAGGGCATGGCTCAGATGGCTTTGGATGCTTGGTATAGTAAATTTGAGCGTAGTGTAAAAGTAGCATGTAAATAAGTATTAATAACAGCTCGAGTTTAAGTGTTCGGGCTGTTATTTTGTTGTGAGGATGGCGTAGTGCATAAATAAAACTACGGCGAATAATTTAAGTAGTTAGCGTTCAATAGCTACGGCATAACTATCTTAAAACAGTATATCAGTGCTATAAATTGTAGTGGCAGTGTTAGATATGATAAAGCTAAATTTCATTTTTCTTGTTTATGTGAATAGTGCGTTAAAGAAATATATCCTAAACTTGCATGCGACCAACATGGGTAATAAGCATGCAAAAAAGAGTGATTAAAAATATAATTGTAAATTAGTGCAATTTTTGATTGACCGTCATAGTGTTAAGATATCGGTTATCATGGTGTAGAACTCCGTTACCGTAAGCTTGGTGGTAAGAGGCATAGTTTTAATCAAGGAAATCAAAATATAATTAATATGACTTCTTTCATTTATGGTTATATTGAACAAATTGCACCCCTGATTTTTGTGCTATGTTCCAAGTATCATTTTAATAAGTATCGTGTTATGATTCAGACGTAGGGTAAGCAACCCTACGTCTTATCTTTTTCACACTTAAGTTCATTTGCAGGGGATTCCCCGCATGTTCCCGCATGTTCCAATGTTGAAATCGCTTGTAGAATACCGAGAGGGGTAATATAATTATGGATGATAAGCAGACTACTAAAACCAGTATCTTTGACGATGTCTTTATGACCATGTTCGAGAGAATGCCGAAACTCTTTATTCCGTTAATTAACGAAGCATTTGGCACGGATTATTCGGACGATGAGGAGATCATTAAGCTTAGGGATGAACATCATTTCCCGGAAAACAGGATAATCACAGATTCCTTTATGGGGATCCGTGATGCCAGATATCATTTCGAATGTCAGAGCAAGGATGACTCTTGTATGATAATCCGGATGTTTGAGTATGACACAGCCATTGCATTGGAGTCAATGGAATCCATGGAGGACGGGGTTACAGAAATCAGGTATCCAAAATCGTGTGTTATTTATCTCAGAGAAAAGAATGCCCAAAATAGAAGAGAGGTTCTTCGAGTGAGATTTCCGGATGGATTCGTGTACCCCTACCATCCCGAAGTACTTGAAGTATCCGCATACAGTCTTGATGAATTGTTTGGGAAAAAGCTTTTGGTATTCTTGCCTTTTTACCTGCTCCGTTATGAAAGGACAATAAAGAAGGATGATACGGAGAGTGTTGAATTTCAAAAACTTATAGAAGAAACAACGGAATTGATCGAGCGACTTGATAGCTTATACGAGATTCTTGAAACGGATTTAATAGATTTGATTAAGCGTATAACAGACTACATATGCAGGGCATCAAAGAATTCGAAGGAAAGGATGGACGGTGTTATGAGAGGAAGGGTTTTAGAATTAAGAAGTGATGTATTAAAAGCGGAAGGCCGCGCGGAAGGTCGCGCAGAAGGCCGCGCAGAAGGCCGCACAGAAGGCGAGACCAAAGTATTGGCCGAATTGGTACAGGATGGTATTATCGACACCAAAACTGCTGCCAAGAAACTTGGTGTAAGTGTAAAGAAGTTTAAAGAGTTGGCTGCGGCACAGTCGTTTGTGCTGTAAACCGGGAAGGTGGCGTGGAAGAACCTCTCCAAAAAGAGAGGCTTCAGAGTGAAGAGCAAAGAATCAACACGTGAAACAGAAGAATTATGAAACATAAAGATATATATTATACTTGACGAACTTAATAAAGACGCATTTTGCAAGAGATGGTCTTTAGCAAAAAATAAATATTTATGCTATAAGGGGGTTAAAATGAAGAAACGTGTCTTGTTGCGAAAGGTTATGGCGATCATTGCATCGATCTGCGTTGTGATGGGAGTTCTGCCTGTCTGGTCGGCAAGTGCCTACGATAACAAGCCGGGCACGCCTTCGATCACTGTGAAGATGGTGAACGACACCGATGTCAAGGTAACTATCGGGAAGACGAGCAACGTTGACTTTTATGAGGTCTGGGTGACATCAGATTGCGGATATATGGGTTATAAGAATGAGAATGTTCGTTCTCCGTATAAATACAACGACTACAATCCGGGAAACTACATCAATGCTGCGAAGGTGGAAAAGGACGGGACCGCTGTCCGCTCTGTCACTGTGAAGAACCTTACAAAGAGGAAAGTGTCTGTCAAGGTCAGGGGTGTAAAGTATAGTTACTATCATGATGGGAGTTTTGGGGGGTATTACGGCGATTATAGTAAAGCCAAGATCGTTACCGTCAAGTCCTTGAAAACAGGCTACAAGACCTCCTACAATTTCTCGAAAGCAAAGAAGGGTGACATCATCAAGTTCGGTTCCTACGAGCAGGATTATCCTGTTAACGGTAAGGACCCGATCGAGTGGATTGTCCTTGACAAAAGGAAGGACGGACTTCTTGTCATGAGCAAATATGCTCTCGATTGCCTTCCCTACAACACGGAGTTCGTAGACACAACATGGGCGGAATGTACGCTCCGAGAATGGCTCAATAAAAAGTTTTACAATGCTGCTTTTAACTCTGTCGAGAAAAAGATGATCAGGAGCGCGGCAGTAAAGAACGAGGATAATCCCGTCCGCTCGACCGAAGGAGAAAAGGATACGAAGGACAAGGTTTTTCTGCTTTCGCTTTCGGAAATAGTGAACACAAAATATGGTTTCGACTCTGACAAATCCGCTTATGATATCAACCGAAGATGTGCACCCACGGATTACGCGGTTGCACAGGGGGCATGGCATAGTTCAAGTTATGTTACCACTGATAACATTGGGGCCTGCTGGTGGTGGCTGCGTTCGCCCGGCGCTCGCGGTGAATACGCCACGGGCGTCAGCTATAGCGGCTGCGTCCGCGTCGACGGCGACGTTAACAACTACTACGACACCGTGCGTCCCGTTTTGCTTATCAATCTGAAATCTTAAATCTTTTAATCTAAACAACGATAATGTTTGATGAAGTGAAACAGTACAGAACGTAATTAACGATTGGCATTAAACACGCCCGGAGCCGGTGGGCGAAGGGCGCGAAAAAATTTTTTTACATGGCACATTCAGGAGAAAACGAGCTTTCGGTGATAGTAAAAGCGAAAGAGCTTTGTAAGTATGATTTTACGGTCACCCAGAAATCTCCCAAACAGTACATGTTTACATTTACAGGAAAACTGCAGAATCTATCCATATCGATAATTGAAAACCTTTACCGTGCAAATGAAATGATATGCCGCTTGCACGCGGAGATGAGGATCATTACAGAAAGAGGATCGAATATCAGCGATGTGCCATGACAGATATTAAGCTGCTCGCAAACGTACCAAATCGTTTCAAAAGTAGGGAAGGAGATTGAAAATGGTTAAGAAAAACATGTTGCAAAGAGTTGTTGCAGTCCTGGTACTGATCTGTGTCGCAGTCGGATTGTTGCCTGCCGGCTCGGCAAGTGCCGACGATAACAAACCGGGCACGCCTTCGATCACCGTGCAGATGGTGAACGACACCGATATTAAGGTAACTATCGGGAATACGAGCAACGTTGATTTCTATGAAGTCTGGGTGACATCAGATTGCGGGTATATGGGTTATAAGACTATGAATTATTATCATCCGTATGAATACAACGATGACAATCCGGGAAATTATATTAATGCCGCAAAGGTCGAAAAGGACGGAAGTGCTACCCGTTCCGTTACCGTGAAGAACCTTACAAAGGGGAAAGTGTCTGTCAAGGTCAGAGGTGTAAAATATAGGTATTACAATTATGGGAGTTTTTTGGATGACTCATATGATTGGTATTACGGTGACTTCAGCAAGGCCAAGACCGTTACCGTCAAGTCCTCGAAAACAGGCTACAAGACCTCCTACAACTTCTCGAAAGCAAAGAAGGGTGACATCATCAAGTTCGGTTCCTACGAGCAGGATTATCCCATTAACGGTAAAGATCCGATCGAGTGGGTTGTCCTCGACAAAAAGAAGGACGGACTTTTTGTAATGAGCAAGTACGCTCTCGACTGCCTGCCTTATAATACGGAGTATGTAAACACAACATGGGCGGAGTGCACTTTGCGTGAGTGGCTGAACAAAAAGTTTTACAATGCAGCTTTTAACTCTGTCGAGAAAAAGATGATCAGGAGCGCGGCAGTAAAGAACGAGGATAATCCCTACTGGGAAACCGAAGGAGGAAAAGATACGAAGGACAAGGTTTTTCTGCTTTCGCTTTCGGATATAGTGAACACAAAATATGATTTTGACTCTGATGGATACGTTGAAGACATCAACCGAAGATGTGCACCCACTGATTACGCGGTTGCACAGGGGGCATACCAGCACAATTACTTTTGTACCGCTGACGACATTGAATCCTGCGTGTGGTGGCTGCGCTCGCCCGGCGATGACGGTGACGGCGCTGTGGGCGTCCTCAGCAACGGCTACGTCCGCGGCTACGGCTACGACGTCGACATCGACCGCGCCGCCGTGCGTCCCACTTTGTTTATTAATCTGAAATCTTAAATCTTTTAATCTAAACAATGATAACGTTTAGTAAAGTGAAACAGTACAGAAGGTAATTAACGATTGCGATTAACGCGCCCGGAGCCTCCGTGCGAAGGGCGCGTAAATAATTTTTGGTTATATTGAACAAATTGCACCCCGGATTTTTGTGCTATGTTCCAAGTATTATTTTAATAAGTATCGTGTTAAGATTCAGACGTAGGGTAGACGTAGGGTAAGCAACCCTACGTCTTATCTTTTCACACTTAAGTTCATTTACCGGGGATTCCCCGCATGTTCCAATGTTGAAATCGCTTGTAGAATACCGAGAGGGGTAATATAATTATGGATGATAAGCAAACTACTAAGACCAGTATCTTTGACGATGTCTTTATGACCATGTTCGAGAGGATGCCGAAGCTTTTTATTCCGTTAATTAACGAAGCATTTGGCACGGATTATTCGGACGATGAGGAGATCATTAAACTACGAGATGAACATCATTTCCCGGAGAACAGGATAATCACAGATTCCTTTATGGGGATCCGTGATGCCAGATATCATTTCGAATGTCAGAGCAAGGATGACTCATGTATGGTAATTCGGATGTTTGAGTATGACACAGCCATTGCATTGGAGTCGATGGAATCCGCAGAAGACGGGGTTGCAGAAATCAGGTATCCAAAATCGTGTGTTATTTATCTCAGAGAAAAGAATGCCCAAAATAGAAAAGAGGTTCTTCGAGTGAGATTTCCGGATGGATTCGTGTACCCCTATCATCCCGAAGTACTTGAAGTATCCGCGTACAGTCTGGATGAATTGTTTGGAAAAAAGCTTTTGGTATTCCTGCCTTTTTATCTGCTCCGTTATGAAAAAACCATTAAGAAGGATGATACGGAAAGTGGTGAATTTCAAAAACTCATGGAAGAAATAAAAGAATTGATCGAGCGACTTGATAGCTTATACGAGATTCTTGAAACGGATTTAATAGATTTGATTAAGCGTATAACAGACTACATATGCAGGGCATCAAAGAATTCGAAGGAAAGGATGGACGGTGTTATGAGAGGAAGAGTATTAGAATTAAGAAGTGATGTGTTAAAAGCGGAAGGTCGCGCAGAAGGCCGCGCGGAAGGCGAGACCAAAGTATTGGCCGAATTGGTACAGGACGGTATTATCGACACCAAAACTGCTGCCAAGAAGCTTGGTGTGAGCGTCAAAAAGTTCAAGGAGATGGCTGCTGCACAGTCGTTTGTGCTGTAAGAAGAGGGGATATAATGAATTACATTGAGGTCAGTGGACTACGTAAGACGTTCACTGTGAGGAAAAAGAGGGAAAAAGGGAAGCTGTTGCGCAAAAAGGAAACTGTAGAGGCGTTGAAAGACGTCTCTTTTTCCGTGGAGAAGGGAGAACTGCTCGGATATATCGGACCGAACGGAGCGGGCAAATCGACGACCGTTAAGATCCTTTCGGGGATCCTGACACCCGACGGGGGAGAAGTTTCGGTCGGGGGAAGAGTTCCGTGGAAAGACAGGAAAGAATATGTGAAGCACATAGGCGTTGTTTTCGGACAGAGAAGTCAGCTTTGGTGGGATGTGCCGATCATTGACAGCTTCTCTCTGCTGAAGGATATCTACAGAATCCCGGCTGACGCTTATAAAGACAGGCTCGAAGAGCTCACCGAGGCGCTTCAGATCGAAGAACTCCTCCGGACACCGCTGCGGCTCTTAAGCCTCGGACAGCGTATGAAGGCAGAACTGTGCGGGTCGCTTCTTCACAGACCGGAGCTTTTGTTCCTCGACGAGCCGACTATCGGACTTGATGCAGTGAGCAAGCTTGCTCTCCGTGATTTCCTCAAGAAGGAGAACGCGGAGCACGGAACGACTGTCATGCTCACGACGCACGACATGGAAGACATCGCGGCACTCTGTTCGAGAGTCATGGTGCTCGGACACGGCAGGAAGCTCTTCGACGGTAAGCTTCAGACGCTTCTCGACCGGTACGATTATGACCACAAAGTGAGCGCGCGTTACGAAGACGAGGATTCGGGCAATATCGACCACCTCATAGCCTCCATGTACAAGGATCTTGATCTATGAAAGCATATTTAACGGTTTTTCGAATGAGAAACAGGATGGAGCTGCAGTATCGGGGCGCCATGATCGGCGGGATCATATGCCAGATGTTCTTCGGACTTATCCTGATCTCTCTTTACAGGGCACTTTACGCCGGGAATCCCCAGGCTATCCCGATCGAACATGTTGCCTGCTATGTCTGGATGCAGCAGGCCTTTTTCAGGATGCTCGTTTCGACCGATCCCGACCTGCTCGACAAGATCAGGAGCGGCAACATCTCCTACGATCTGTGCAGGCCTGTGGATATGTACTGGTTCTACTACGCACGCATTATGGCACAGAAGCTGATGGGAAGCCTGATGCGCGGTATCCCCATGCTCATCTTTGCGGCGGTCCTGCCGGAGGGGTGGGGACTGACGCTGCCCATGTCGATCACCGGGTTGATCACGGGACTTGTCGGTCTTTTCCTAGGACTTGTCTGCATGAGTGCCCTTGAGAACATAACAATGGCATTTACCATGAGGACCCTCGACCCGAGAGGAATGCAGTCTCTCATGAATCTTTTGATGATAACATTTTCGGGAAACCTTCTTCCTCTGGCACTTTTCCCCGACAGCTGGCAGAAGGTCATCACACTGCTTCCTTACGCCCAGCTTCTTGACGGTCCGATCAGACTATACACGGGTGAATATGTACCGGCCGATGTACCGCGCATCCTGCTCGTGCAAGGCATTTGGGCCGTGGCTTTGATAATCACGGGCTACGCCATGTGGAATGCAAACAGGAAACGCATCATTGTTCAGGGCGGATAAAACTTAGAAAAAATCCCAAAGATAATGATTATGACTCAGTCAAAAAATACCGCGAGGAAACGCATTCGATAAATCGAATGCAAAGAGATATAACCATGAATACCATTCATCTTTACCTGCGTTCGATGGCGATGCTTCTGAAGAGCCATCTGCAATACCCGACTTCGTTTTTCCTGCAGACTCTTGCCCAACTCGTTATGGAGGGCGGAGAACTGCTTGTTGTCATACTTGTGGTTGACCGATTCCAAAATCTCGGGGGATGGGAAGGAGGGAATCTCTACTTCTTCTTCGGGCTCATGTCGGTTTCGTTTTATCTGACCGAACTCTTCGGAAGAGGGATCACCGGTGATTTCCCGAGCATGGTGCGCACCGGGAAGCTTGACACTCTGCTTGTGAGACCGAGAGGCATACTCACTCAGGTCTTCTGCAGTGGCATGGATCCGAGACGTATCACCTGTATCGGTGTAGGAGTGGCAGCTCTTGTTATGGGCAGCATTAAAAGCGGAGTAGAGTGGTCGTTTCCGAAGGCTCTCGCTCTTGCTGAATCGATCGTCATGAGCTGTCTGCTCATTCTCGGTCTGTTCATGATAGAAGGCATCCTGTGCATCCACAGCGTCAAGTCTGTGGAGCTTGTGAACGCCATCACTTACGGGGGCAGAAGCGCCTGCCAGTATCCCATAGACGTTTTCCCGCGTCCTTTAAGGATACTTTTCTCGGTCGTGGCACCCTTCGCCATGACCATGCACGTACCGGCAGCTTACATCCTCGGAAAGCCGCTTTACGGCTGGCCCGTATGGACAGTGTTTGTGACACCGCTTTCGGGGATAGTTGTCTTCTTTATCATGACGATCCTCTTCCACAGGGGTATTAAGTTTTACAGATCGACGGGAAGCTAAATTTCCTGTTGACATTGAAGTTTTAAAGTGATAAAGCACAAATAATATTACAAAGAAACCGTTGACGCGGAGATAACGGGATTGATGCCTTTACAGAGAGCCTGCACTGCTTCGATCATCTTCACGGTAATCTTGACGCGCTGTCACTGCATTATTACACACTTCCCCACAACTGGGATCACAAGGGCAGCGCGACCGATTTCACGGACGAGGAATGGTTTATCACGCTCTTTAAGACACTCAAGATGGATGAGATAATCACGAAGCACTCGAACATCATGGACAAGTTGCGGAGAAAGAAGTTCTGATCGCGTTTGATGCGCTTAAGGCTTCTGCTGTTGAGGCCTCCGTTGTTACCGGAGCAATGAACGCGCACAATACGTTTGATAAGCCCGAGGTTGTTACGACGGCTAAGCTTGATTCGGTAAGGATCACAGAAGAGGGTATTGTTGCTAAGCTTCCCGCAAGAAGCGTGACACTTCTCAGAATTAAATGATCTGAGATAATGTCGGAGAAGGAAACAGGAAGATGGTTCAGATAAGATCATGCATA
>JAEEGL010477169.1_pt1 | contig 13212 bp, 8 predicted proteins | sample 9134231 | NCBI WGS metagenome assembly JAEEGL01 (sample SAMN16246548, study PRJNA631951) | gut metagenome | biome: gut microbiome; feature: rumen; material: fiber-attached | host: Bos | place: Iran: Karaj | collected 2018-10
AATATTATGTAAAGATTATAATAAATTTGATTTATATAATTTATTAGAAAAAAATTATAATGAAAAGAATTTAATATCTGCTGCTTCAAATAAGCAAAATAATATTAAAGTAAATGGAATTGAACCTGAACATAGTTATTCAATTATTCAGGTTAAAAAATGGAAAGAAAAAGGGTATTATTTAATAAGATTAAGGAATCCTTGGGGAGATGATGAATTTAAAGGAGATTGGTCAGATAAATCAGAAAAATGGAATGAAGAAAATAAAAAATATTTTAATTATATAGATAAAAATGATGGAGTTTTTTGGATAAGTTTAGAAGATTTTTTAAAATATTATAATGAAATAATGATATGTAATATTTTATATGGAGGTTATTTTAAAAATTTTTATTTTGAAAGCAAATCATATTTTAAAGATCCATGTATATTTAATTTAAAATTAACTAAAAATTCGAAATTAAGTTTGAGAATAATTTTTAAACATTGGAGATTTAATAGAGAATTAAATAAACCAATTAGACCATTTAGTTTAATATTAGCAAAATATAATTTAGAAAAAAATATTGAAAAAATTTATTCTTCTTGGAGTAGTAATAAAGATGTTGAATTAATAGAAAATTTAAATGAAGGTTATTATGTATTATTTTTATATTTACAATACGATGAAGTTAAAGAAGATACTAAAAATTTAAATTATACACTACAAATATTTTCTGATAATAATTTTCAAATAGAATTTTTAGGTTTAGATAAAAGTAATCTATTTTTACAAAATTTGGTTTTAAATTACTATTCAAATAATGAAAATCTTAAATTAAGTGAACAATATTTTTATGGAAGTTTTAATGAATTAAAAGGTATTAATGTTTTATTAATATATAATTTAACTTCAGATAAATTTATGGAAATTAATTTATCAGTTTATTTAAAAAATATAAAATTACTAAAACCTTTTGATAATATGGGCCAAAATTTTAAATTAATTTTGCCTCCTCAAGAAAAAATTGCTATTTTTGGAATTAGATTAAATAATTCATCAACTAGTTTTAATATTCCTTCTAAGATTAATTTAAAAAGTGAAATAAAAGATATTAATCAAAAATTTGAAAAATATAAAAATAATTTAGAAGATTTTTTAAAATTTGATATTAATGAAAATTCCCCTGAATCAATTAATTTAAGAGAAAAAGATTATAGATTTGTAACTAAAGAAAAAATAAGAAGCATTCCTTTATTTAATCAAGAAAAATTCATTGAAATTTCTAATGAAATAATAAGAAGAAGTTCTTTATCTTTTGTAACAAACAATAATAACAATAATGACAATAATAATAACGAAATTTTAAATAAAACAGCAGATAATATTTCAATAAGAGAAAATAATAAATTACCAAACAATAAAATTCCAATTCAAAACAATAATAATAATAATAATATTAATAATGAATCAAAAGAAAAAAATTTAATAAATAAATATCCAAATGAATTTAAAATATTAAAATCTTTTTTTAAAAAAGATAATAATCCAAATGTGAAAAAATATTTCGATAAAATAGATATGGAAACAGGAACATATATAGGAGAATTAGATATGATATCTCATAAAGCAATAGGTAGAGGAATATTTATATATAAAGATGATAAAAAATATATAGGCCATTGGTATAATAATTCAATGGAAGGAGAAGGTGTATTATTAGATAAAGATTATAAGAAAATTTATTTAGGAAATTTTTCAAAAGGTTTTTTTGAAGGAAAAGGGAAATTTTTTATACATGAAAATGAATATTATGAAGGGAATTTTATAAAAAATAAAATTGAAGGAAATGGAATTTATGTTCTTAACAATGGAGATAAATGGGAAGGTAATTTTGTAAATGGACATAAAAATGGAATTGGAATTTTAAGTTTAAAAAACGGAGAAAAATATTATTGTGAATATGAAAAAGATAATTTTATTAGTAAGTATAAATACAATAAAAATAATGAAAATAATTATAATAATTTCGATATAAAAAAAAGTGTTTATATTGAAAATAATTATAACAATAAAGAAAATGAAATAATTGAAGATGAGGAACATCTCAATGATAATAATATAAAAGATTTAGAAAATAAATATGGTTTTATAATGAATATAATTTTTTCAATTAACCCTCCAAATTTTAAAGAAAATTTTAAAAAAATAAATTTTTATAATAACATAGAATATATTGGAAGTATAATTAATAATAATATTAAACATGGAAGAGGATGTTATTATGATAATAATAATTATTATATAGGATTATTTATTAATAATGAATCAAATGGATTTTTTAAAATATTTGATCATAATAAGTTAATTATATTTAAAGGTTTTTTAGCAAATAATTTTTCTATAGTAAATAATGTTTGGTCTAAAAAATATCTTAATAATGGCTATTGTTATAAAGGTTCGTTTTTAAATGGAATTGAAGACGGAAATGGAATTTTAACTTATAATAATGGAGAATGTTGGAGTGGTCCATTTAAAAATGGAAAATTTAATGGAATTGGAAGATATTTTAGTAAATATGGAAAAATAAGTCAAATGATTAAATATGAAAATAATATTTTTATAAATAAAGATTCTAAAATAAAAACTGATTTTATTGATTCAAATTCAAATAAATTTTTTAATGAATTACAAAATTATAATTTTCCTATTCAACAATTATTAAATTTTCCTAATAATAAAAAATTTTATAATAATTTAATTTGGATTTTTAAAAAAATAAATGATATAACATATATAGGACAAATGGATAATGAAACTAAAATATTAAATGGAAAAGGTGTTTTTATTTATAGTGATGAAAATTTATTAAATAAGATATGTAAATATTATGTTGGATTTATAGAAAATGGGGAAATGAATGGAAAAGGAAAATTATTTGATATTAATAAAAATTTAATTTTTGATGGAAAGTTTAAAAATAATAAAAAAATTGGTTTTGGAAAATTATTTTTAAAAGAAGGAAATTTTATTGGTTATTTTAAAAATGATTGTTTTGAAGGAAAAGGTGTTTATTATAATAAAGAATTTAATTATAAATATGAAGGATATTTTTCAAATAATAAAAAAATAAATAATGGATTTTTAATTTCTCTTAAATTACAAACAATTCAGGAATTAAAATATAAACAAGGAAATATTATTTTTCAAAAAGAAAAAATTTCATTTAATTCAGGAATTTTTTTTGAAAAAATGAACAATCAATTTAATTTTCTTAAAAATAATTTTGATTATTTTACAAATTTAATATTAAAAATAAATCCAATTTCAGAAAATTTAATTTTAGAAAGAAAAATTATATATGAAAATAATAAAATGTATATAGGTGAATTAAATCAAATTGGTTTTAAACATGGAAGAGGAGTTTTATTAAATTTATATACAAAAGAATTTTATATTGGATATTTTTATAATAATGAAAAATTTAATTTTGGAATAATTTATTATGATATTAATAATATTAAATATAAAGGAAATTTTAAAAATAATAAACCATATGGAAAAGGTATTTATTATTATAAAAATGGAGATATGTTAGAAGGGGAATTTAATGAAATAGGTTGTGGATTAGGAAATTATTTTATAAAAGAAAAAAATGTTTATTGGAAAGGAAATTTTTATGAATTTCAAAAAGATGGAATTGGTGAATTATATGATGCAAAAACAAATACAATTATTAAACAAGAAAAATATGAATTAAATAATTTTATTGAATAAAAAAATAAAATTTTTGGAAAATTTTACATCTTACATTAACAATTATATTATTATTTATATATTTAAAATTTTAATTATTATAATTTTTTAATTTTATTGTAATGAATTTATATAAAAAAATAAATTATTTAATTTTTAACATTAATTAACAAAGAATTTTTTAAAATTTCTATTTTAATAGAAATTTCTATATATACAAAGAATTTAATTATATTAATTATCCACAGAGTTTAGACTCATGTGGTAAATATATATAAAAATGAATTATATTACAAATTTAAAATAATTTAACACTCTTTCTTTTTTAATATTTCTTTGATTTTTATATAAAAATGAAAATACATTTTATTTAATAATTCACTATAAATTGAATTAACAGGAATAGAAATTTGATTTTCTATTAATATATATGTTATATTTTGAGCTATATTAAATAAATTTATAATAATATTATAATTTAAAGCTTTTTTACCATTACATAATTTATAAATATTAATTTTAATATTTTCATTATTAACAATTATTTCATCAAATATATAAAATAATATTAAAGTTGTTTTTTTATTTTCGATTTTTAAACTAATTTTTTTTCCATCTGTTATTTCTTTATTTATACTAATTCTATATTTTTTTTCTTTAAATCCGATTTTATTTAATACTAATGAAATATTATGAGTTAAAAAATATAGAAAATCATTGATATTATGATTAAATATACAGGAAAAATAAATATTATAATTTATTTTACAATTATTTATATTATTATCAATTTTTATTTTAGATTTTTGAATTAGTTTTAATAGTATTTGTAATACATAATAATCTTCTAAAGTTTTTAAATTATCAAATTTTATATAATAAAACAAATATGATAAATTTTCACAAGTATTATAATAATAATTACAAATTAAATAAACATTATATTTAATTTGTTTATTATTTATACTTGTTATTTGGTAAATATTTTTATTTAAATATTTTTTAGTTTTTAATTTTTTAAATTTTATCCAATTATTTTTAGAAAAGCAACTTTGTTTTTTTATATTATTAGTATATTTTTTGAAAAATCTTGTAGGATTTCCTACAATTTCGATAAAATTATTTAAAAATAATTGTGATTTAATATAGAATAATAATTTTTTTTGATTTGAATTAAAAGTTGAAGATAGTTGAATTTGTTCCATTAAATTATTATTATTTTAAATTATGCTTTTTATATATTATAAAGATTTTTAATATATTAAAAAAATTATATAATAATAATTATTTAATATAAAACATTTTTTTTATCATACAAAATTTTTAATTTTTATTCTAGAATAATTAATAATTTTTTTATTTGATTAATATTAAAAATATTTTTATTTTTAATTTAATAAAAATTTTTATTTAAATTAAAAAAATAAACATAAAAATAATAAAATTAGAAAAAATATTATTAAATAAAAAAAACTTTTTATTTTATTTAATTTTATATGTATTATATTATTTTATTAAAATTAAATATATTTAGAACAAACCTCCAAATCCCAAATCTTCTTCTTCCTCTTCTTCTTTTTTCTTTTCTTCTTTTTTCTTTTTATCTTCTTTACCTTTTCCTTTTTTATCATCTTTTTTATCATCTTTTTTTTCTTCTTTAGCTTCAGTAGCAGGTGCAGCTGAAGAAGCTGAAGCATTTAATAAAGCATTAATATCACTTGAAGCTAAATATTTAGCAAAAAATTCAGGATAATATGCTTCAACTTTATTACCTGATGCTTCAATAATTTTATTAATTTTATCTGCTGTTATATCAATTTTATCATCGAATAAAAGTAATCCAGCATATACGCAACATAATTCATCATGTTCGGCTTGTGAGACTGACATTTTAGATATTAAATAAAATATATTAAATAATTAATTTTTAAATAAATTATTAATAAATAAAATTATAAATCAAAAAACAAAAGTAAAATTTATATTTATAAAAAAAATAAAAATTAATTATTATTTATATAATTATTATTAAAAATTTTCATTTTCTTCGAACTCATTTGTTATTTCAGTTAATTTTTCATCGAAATATGTTTTAAAATGAATGTATTCTTCATTTTTACTTTGAATAAATTTATCTATTAAATATTGTGAAACTTCCTCACAATCAGTTGGATTATCAAATGTAATTTTAATTTCGGTTTTAATGTCAGTTTTAAAATCTGTTACAACAATAATTCTATTTATTAATTCATCATTTTTATTAAAATACATTGCTAAATTACTTAATTTATATTTATATTTAATTTTAAATTCATTTTCATTAATCATTTCTGAAAAAATTAAAAATATTTTATCATGAAATAAAAGCAATAATTCACTTGTGTCTAATAAATTATTTTTTTCTATATAATAAACTTTTTTTTTTATAGAATTTTTAATAGAATTTAATGAATAAATTTCACCAATTTTAAATTTATCTTTTATTTTTAAAGGAAAATTTTCTTTTATTAAATTATTATTTTTATTATTTAACATATTTTTTAAATCATAAATTTGCATAAAATTTAAAAGATAAGTGTTTAAATATTGATTATTATGTAAATTTAAATCATATTTTAAAATTTCTGGATAATTTTCAATTTCATTATTGATTGGTAAAATTATGTAAGGTTTATTAATTAAAAATTTTAATTTGTTATTAAAATTTTCTTCATTATATTTTTTATTAAAATTTTCCCATGTTAAATAAAAAATATTATAACCATTTTCTCTATATTTTTTTTCACTTGAAATTATTTGAATTATTTTATTTATAATAAAAAATAAGATTTTATTTATTTTTTTAAATATTTCATTTGTTGGTTGTAATGAAGTTTCTAAATTTTTATTTATAAATGAATCTTTAATATTTTTTAATATAAATTCTAATGTTAATTCTCTGTAAGGAGGATCATTAAAAAATAAATTAAAATTATAATTTAAAAAATTTATTTTATCATTTTGTAAATTAATTATACATTTTTTTAAAAAATAATTATTATCATATGTAAAATTATTTTTAGAAAAATTAAATTCTTCTTCTGAATTATTATTTTGAATATTATTATTATTTTCATTATTTAAATCATAATCAATTAAATTAAAATTATTTTGTTCTTGTTTAACAAGCGAATCAAAATTTTCAAAATTCGTTTTTTTTAATAAAATTTTACTAATATTTGAATGTCTAATTTTATAAAATAATATTTGTATTAATAATATAAAATTATCATCTTTAGAATTTAAAAAATTAAATAAATTTGTTTTAATTTCATTTTCTTTAAAATTATCAAAATTATTTTTTTTATTTTCAATATTATATTCAAAATTTTTATGAATTAAACACATTATACTAATACTATGAATATCATTTTTATTTTCTATCATATCAAAAGTTCCTAATTTTATTCCCGTACTATAAGTAAGATTTTTATGATAACTTGACATTAAATCATATTCATTTATTGTTAAATATTTATTTATTATATCAACTAATTTATCTTTAACATCTAAATAAGTTTTATTTTTATGTTTTTTATATGTGCTTTCATATTTTTTTATTTTCTCATAAATTTCATTTAATTGAGGAAATTTATCACCAAAATTTATAATATAATCATTTTTATTTTTTTGAATATTTAATAAGAATTTATGATTATAATGTAAAGAAATAAATGTTGAAAAAAGATTATTTTGTTGGTTATTAAATTCTTTTGAATAATAATCATTTCCTGTTTTTGAATTTATAAAATGATAAAAATCTTCATTTATTTTCTCAAAAAAAATTATACTAAATAAACAATTATTAAAATTTTCATTTTTTATATATTCAAATAAAATAATAAAAATATATAAAACTACATTTATTGAAATTTTAGGGCTACTATTTATTATAGAAAAACAAAGCACAGGCAATATAAAATAGGTAAATAAACAATTATTTAAAACATAATTTATTTTTATTAAATTCAATGAAAAAATATCTTGAATATAATATAAAGCATCTATAATATTATCATAATAATTAAGAACTTTTTTAAAATTATCTTTAAAAGCATTTTCATCAAATATCATCACATAATCTCTTAATTGACATGCTAAATTAGCAAAAAAAGAAATTCCAGGTAATTTAATAAAATATTCTTCTATATATTGACTTTTAATTTTTAATATATTTAAAATAATATTTCTAACAACATTTCTAACCATTCCATCTTTGTAATTATAATATTTTAAAACACTCTCAATTAAAGGAAAACAAAACGTATCTCTTCGAAAAAATAGATGAATTGTATTTTCATCTAAACGAATTGATAAACTTTTTATAAAATTTATATAATACGATAAAAATTCATCTCCATATAATGAATAGTCTTTTGTAATAAGGAAATTAATAAAATTATTTGAAAAAATAAAATATAAAATTGATTTTGTTTTAAGATTTATTATTAATATTGAAAAAGATTGAATTATATTAAAATCAATTGTATAATCATTTAATTTAGATAATTCTAAAAATAATTTTAGAAAATCATATGAACAAAATGTATCAATTATTTCAAGATTATTACTAATTTCAGCTTCAATAATAAAATTTATAGTAATTTCAATTAATTTTGAATATTTTTCGGTTTTATGATTTAATTTATGATGATAATTATTTTTAAATTCTTCTAATTCATTATAAATTTTTATTAAATTATCCGATGAAATATCATTATGTCCAAATTTTAATAAATTAGGTAAATTTTTAGATGACATTAATATTAATAATATAATTTAAAATATTAAATTTTTAATTAATTTATTGACAAAAATATAAAAATAAAATGAGTTTATCACCAAAAAATTCTTATAATTTTCAAAATAAATCTCCTAGTTCAAGAAATGATAATATAAATAATTTAAAAAATGATTTAAATAATAGTTATTCAATTTGTAATCAATATAATAATAGAGAATTAAATCCTTTTTATGTTAGTCAATTAAAAACTAAAATTTTCGATTTAGAACAAAATTTACGAAATTATGATGAATTACAAGAAAAATTTAAAAAATCAAAAAATGAAAATGAAATTTTATCAAAAAATAATATTGATTTAGATTATAAATTAAAACAAAAAACTGAAAATTCTTTAAAAAATATTTCAAAATTGGAAAATGAAAATGAAAATATTAAAAATAAATTAAAAGAAAAAATATTAATTAATAAACAATTATATGATGAAAATCAAACATTACAAAATGATATTTGTGATAAATTAAATATAATTTATGATTTTGAAAAAAAAATAAATGATTATGAACAACAAATTAATGAATTAACAAGAATTAATAACGAATTAGAAAAACAAATAAATTCTCTAAATGATAATTTAAATAAAAGTGAAAATACAATAATAAAATTAGAAAGCGAACTTAAAAAATCAAAAAAAAATTTAGATGAATATATTAATGCTTTAAATAATTCTGTTAATCAAAATAATGAATTATTAGATAAAATTGATAATTTAACAAAAGAAAACAATGATTTAAAAGTTAAATTAAAAAATAAAGAAGATAATGTTGAACAAAATATAAAACAAATTAATGATTTAAATAATAATTTAAGAGATTTAGATAATAATAATTTAGAATTAAATTCGAAAATTTATAGAGTAAATAATGACCTTAAAAATTCAAATAATAATTATAATTTTGAAAGAAATTTAAGACAAAATTGTGAATTAACTATTAAAGATTTACAAAATGATATAAAAAATAAAACTAATTTAATAAAAAATTTAATGGCAAATGAAGATGAATATAAAAAAGAAATTAATAGAAAAGATAATGAAATTTATAAATTATTAAATGAAATAGATAAATTTAAAAATCATATTTTATTATTAACTGAAAATAATAAAGAATTAATGGATGAATTAGATAATGTTAATTTAATTGATGATAAAATAAGAGAATTAATAGATAAAGATTATAAATAAATAATTTAAATTTTTTTTATTTAATTTTAAAAAGTATCATTAAAACTAAATTTTATTAATAATAATAATTTTTTATATCTAATATGAGTTCTAAAAAATATATTTCAACGGAAAATGCTCCAGCTGCAATTGGACCTTATTCACAAGCTATTATAGCAGGTGATTATTTATATGCCTCTGGTCAAATAGCCATTGATCCAAAAACTGGAAACATTGATGGAAATGATATTAAAACTCAAGCTAAAAGATGTTGTTTAAATGTAGGAGAAATTTTAAAAGCAGCTAATTTAACATATGACAATGTAATTAAAACAACATGCTTTTTAAAAGATATGAAAGATTTCAAAGATTTTAACGAAGTTTATGGCGAATATTTTAAAAATAAACCCGCAAGAAGTTGTGTTGCAGTTAAAGAAATTCCAAAAGATGTTTTATGTGAAATTGAAATAATTGCATATATAAAACAATAAAATATTTTAAAATATATTAAAATTTTCAATATAAAAAATTAATATATTTTTATTTTTTTTTTTTCATAAATTCTAATTCAGGACTATTTTCATTTCTAGCTGTTAATACTTCACAACCATCATCAGTAATTAATATTGTTTGTTCAAATTGGGCACTTCTTTTTCCATCTTCTGTAACAGCAGTCCAATCATCTAACCATTTAACATCTTTCCAACTTCCTTCATTAATCATAGGTTCAATTGTAAAAATATGCCCAGGTTGCATTGTTCCATGAGCTTTATTATTTTTATAATGATAAACAGTTGGAATAGTATGAAATAATTTTCCTACACCATGACCAGTATATGATTTAACAACACTAAGATTTTGAGATTTTATATAATCATCAATGACATCTCCTATTTCATGATAATGTGTTCCTGGTTTACATATAGCTATTGCCTTTTGAAGAGCTTCATATGTCGCTCTTACTAAATGTCTTCCTTTTTTATTAACATCTCCTACTAAATATGTTTCGTTTAAATCCGCATGATAACCATGATGATATATAGTAACATCTAAATTCACAATATCCCCATTTTGAAGAGGTCTATAATCTGGAATTCCATGACATATTACTTCATTTACACTTGTACACACACTTTTTGGGAATTTATAATAATTTAATGGAGAGGGATAACAATCATTTTCAATACATGCTTCATATACCACTGTATCTATCTCATCTGTTCTAACACCTATCCCAACAGCTTTATGTGCTAAATCTAAAATTTTTCTTCCTAATTTTCCAGCAACTCTCATTTTTTCTATTTCTTCATCATTATAAACTGGAATATTTTTTGAACGGTCAAAACTTTCTTCAATTAAACTTCTTCCTTCAGGATGTGTTGCATAATCAGGTTTTTCTATATTATCTGGCACAGTTCTTTGAGCAGAAGTATGATATCTACGAAGTGGACCTGTATAAAAAAATCCATCATCATATGGTTCATCTATATATATTAAATATATTATATAATTTTATTTTACATAATTCATGTATTTTTCTATGTTCTGTCCAATATGATTTAAAACATTCTTTTCCACAAAAATAACTTTCTTTTTTAATTCCTAATTTAAGACAATTTGGACAACGAAGTTTACCTTCATTTTTACAATCTGGGTTATTACAAATATGAGTTTCAACATTTTTTTCCTCTTCTTCTTTTTTTTCCATAAATAAATATATTTTTATTAATATAATTTTTAAATAAGTTTTATTGATAATTTATTATTATTATTAATAAATGGGCTCAAAAAGTTCTAAAAAAAAATTAAAAGATATATATGGAAAATCTTATATATGCAAATATTGTAATGAAACATTTAAATCAGCAACATTATTAAATAAACATAGTATTGATTGTGCTCATAATAGTTCAATAGCTTTGACAGAACCGGATAAAGAAATATTATTTAATGATAAAAATTTTAATAAACCTTCAAATAAACCTTTTTATGAAAAAGTAACAAAACTTAAAAATTATATTAATTCAAAAAAAATTTCTTGGCAAGTTGATTATGATAATTTATCAATAGATAGAGAAAATTGTTTAAATGAATCTATGGAAAAATATATAAATAAATATATTAATATTTGGAAAGAAATACATATATCATTTAAAGGAGAAGATCCTTATGACGCGGGGGGTATTACAAGAGAATGGTTTATGGTGATTATTGAAGAATTAGAAGGAAAAAAATTAAATTTATTTGAAAAAAGTGATTGCGATGAATATTCTTATGTTCCTTCAAAAAATTTAATTAATGATGAAAAGACATTAAAATATTTTAAATTTATTGGAATTTTAATTAGCAAAGCACTTATTGATAATATTACAATAAATTTATGTTTTAATAAAATTATTTATAAATTATTAATAAACGAAAAAATTTTATTTGAGGATTTAAAATTTATTGATACTCAACTTTATTTATCAATTAAAGAATTAAAAAAATTAGATCCTGAACTTTTAAAAGATTTATGTATGTATTATGTTTATAATTATCATGATTTAAATGGAAATTTAATTAGTGAAGAATTAATTCCCGGAGGAAAAGATAAATTAGTTGTTAATTTAAATGATTATGTAGAAAAAAGAATTGATTTTATGACAAAAAAATATTTACCTTTTATAAATGAAATTAAAAAAGGAATTACAGATTATATTCCAATTCATTATTTAAAGGAATTTAATTCAGCCGAATTAGAATTATTAATTTGTGGACAACCTTTAATTGATATAGCTGAATGGGAAGAAAATTCAATATATAAAGGAGCTTATAATAAATCACATAAAGTTATTAAATGGTTTTGGATGGCTTTATCACAACATACTCAAGAAGAATTAAGTAAATTTTTACAATTTTCTACAGGAAGTAGTAAAGTACCTATAAAAGGATTTAAATTTTTAGAAAGTAATAGAGGTGAAATATCTAAATTTTGTATAAATAGTATTGAATATAATAAAAAAGGAAATAATTATATAAAAGCCCATACTTGTTTTAATAGAATTGATTTACCTATTTTTAAATCAGAAAAAGAAGTTATTGAAAGTATTAAATTTGTTTTAAATAATGAAATTGTTGGTTTTGGTATTGATTAAATAAAATGCCAAATTTGTATAAAAATTTGAAAAATTAAAATATTATTGTTAAAATATAATATGAAATATAAATTTTTAAAATAAATAATATATAAAAAATTTTTTAATTTTATTTATTTAAAATCTAATTATAAATTAATATTATAATAAATAATTTATTAAGTTAATTTAAAGTTAATTTTTATTTTAATGATTTTTTCAAGTTAAAAGCTTAAATAATATAATTAATAATAATTTTAAAAATTTAACATTAATTAAAATAAAAAAATTCTTTTTTATTATTTATTATTTTTATATAAAATTAATATAATATAATATTTTAAATAATTATAATAAT
>JAEEGL011251681.1_pt1 | contig 13212 bp, 9 predicted proteins | sample 9134231 | NCBI WGS metagenome assembly JAEEGL01 (sample SAMN16246548, study PRJNA631951) | gut metagenome | biome: gut microbiome; feature: rumen; material: fiber-attached | host: Bos | place: Iran: Karaj | collected 2018-10
AAAAACTAAAAATAAATTATTCAATTTATGGGGATTGGGGATTGGGGATTGGGGATTGGGCCCAATCCCCAATCACCAATCCCCAATCCCCATTCAAAAGATTTTAATTCTGTTATTCTATTAATGATATTTATGATTTTTATTTATATAATTTTTTAAATTTATATTTATAAATATTTATACTTAAAAAAAAATGATTTTTTATTTTAATAAATAAATGATAGGATTTATAACATTTTACCATATAAATATTTTCAAAGATTTCTTATTATCATCAATAATATCTTTTAAAAATAGATTACAAATAAAAATGATCTTCTTAATAAAAACACAAGAGAATAAATAAATAATTACTTATGTACAATGTAAATTAACATTTTATACAATTCAAAAAGAGAATAAAAAAAAACTAAATTAAGTACATATTATTTGTATTTACCTTTACCTTAATAATAATAAAAAAATCTTTTTAGTTTAGATTTTTTTGAATAAATTCACAAATCTTAATAGAATCATTATAAGATAAATTATTCAAAGTAAAAGTTTTATAAGCTTTTAATAAAATTTCAAATTTTATGATTCCTTTGAAAATATTATTGATTTTAAAATTTGATAAATCTAAATTAATATTGTATAATTTTTTAATTTGATTTCTGATAGAATTTTCAAATTTAATTTGATAATTATTAATCATATCAAAATTAATATTATTATTTAAAATAAGTTTTTTCAAAGTTACATTTTTATTCAAATCAGATTTTTTTTTTTTTGTTTTTTGAAAATAAAAATTGTGAGTTTTTAAATAATTTCTTAACATAAATAAGAGAATAATAACTAATAATAGTTTCTTTTAAATTTAGTTCAAATCTATTTCTTAAAACTTTTCTCAGAGTTTTAATAATAGAAGAGTAAAAATGATTTTTCATTTGTTTTGGATTTTTATCTGGAAATAATTGACTTAAAAAAGTCCATTTATTTCCTATTATATTATGACCTTCAAAAAAGAAGAATTCTTCTTCAATTAACCATGATGATTCATCTAAATTTAAATCTAAATTTAAATTATGAGAATAATTTAAATTTGGATTATTTGAAGATGAGGAATATATACTTTCATTTGATTCTTCTTTTTTAAAAGATTCCATTGTTTTTTTTCTTTTTATTAATTTTTATTTTATTTTTATTTTTTAGTTTTGAAAATTTTGTTTTTTATTATTTTTTTTTCATTCTATTATTAAAAAATATTAAGTTATTTTTCTTTTATTAAACCAAATATTTTATATTTTTTAAAAAATTCTTTTTTTTATATTCTATAATAGCAATATATTTATAACATTTATTTTTATGGTAAAAATATATATTATTTTATTTACTAATTATTTTTATATTATGAGGGTTTATTTTTTTCTTCTATTTCTTGATTTTCAAAATATATATTACCATTATTTTCTTCATTTTGATTAACATCTAAAATCCCATTTTCTCTTAAATTTTTTTTTTCCTGTTCTTCCAAATATTTTTTATTTGTGATTTCATTTAATTGTTTTTTATCATTAAAATCATCTTCATTGATTTGAATATTTTCATCTCTTTCTTTTTCTTCATTTTCTCCTTCTTCTTTATTATTATTTTCATTTTCTTCATTATTATTAATATTATCTTCAATTTCATTTTCTTCATTATTATAAACATTATTATTAGTTTCTTCTTTTTCTTTTTCTTTTTCTTCCTCATCTTCAGTTTGATTTTGTATAACATAATTATATAAATCATTGATTTCATTATTCACTCCTAAAGGATTTTGATTATTTAAAGAAAAATCTAAAATTTCTTCAATTTTATCACACATAAATTTCAATCTTTCTTTAATATCTTCATGAACTCCATAAGGTATAATATTATAAGATAAATTTTTTAAATTTTCTTCTTTTTCACTTAATTTTTGAAAATATTCTTTGAATTCATCTTCATTCATATGTTTTTTTTGTTTCATATATTTTTCATTTAATTCTTTATTTAAATCTTCTAGATCTAATGTTATATTATATGTTTGTGAATTATAATCATTAATAACAGTTTCAATATGATCATTATCACAATTTAAATGTTCTAAATAGTTATTATAAATATTTAAAACTTTATCAATTTTTTCATTTATAATAGTATGTCTTGTTTGAATATCATATATATTAGTATTTTTTTCTAATTTCTCATTATTTTCTTGAGTTTTATTTAAATTGATTGGGATTTCACTTTGTAAAGTAATTGCATATAATTTAACACTTTCAACTAAATTATCAATATCAATTTGTGTTATTTTATGTTTTAAATGAATTTCATTTACTCTACAAGAATTACAAATAAATTCTTTACAATTTCTACAATAATTTCCAATGTAATCCCTATTACATAAACATAATAAATTTGATTTATTATATTTATTTTTTTTTTTATCTGAAGATTCTATTAGAAATTTACTGTTTGAATCTTCTATTTTAATTTTTATTATATTTTTTCTTTTAAAAAAGTCTCCAATTAAATTTCCCTCAAATTGAGTTAAATCTTTATTATTATATTTTAATTTTATTTCAGGACCTATATTATTTTTAAATAAATCCCTAGAAACTTCTTTAATAAAATTTATAGGTTTATAAGGAGGAATTTCTGAAGATTTAGTTTTTCCTTCATATTCAATAATAACTTTTACTTTTTTTAAATTATAATAAACAGACATTTTAATATATGATTTTTTATTTTTATCATATAACAGTTTCCTCAAATAAATTCTTATTTTAAAAAAAATAAAATATTTTTATATAACTTAAAATATAAAATACAAAAATGGGAGAAGATGGAGATTTTGAAGAAGATTTAATTAAAAAAGTAATATTAGATGTTCTTGAAGCAGATTGTCAAGCAGAAAAAAATTTAAATGTAACTCAATTTAAAGAATTTACAAGAACAATAATAGATGATTTATATCGAGAATTGCATAAATTAAAAAAAATGTTTAAATATTCTGTTACTGTTTTACTGCAGCAAAAAGTTGGAGCTGCTTTAAATTATGGAAGTGCGATGTATGTTGATAATACTGCAGATGGTCAAGTTACTCATTTTTATAATGATAGTAAATATTATGATTTGGTTATTTCTATTGCAGGATATAAAATAACTCAAAAATCTTAAATAATTTTTTATTTATATTATTTTATTTTTTGATAAAATAATAAGAAAAAAAAATAAAATTTCTTTTTTAAAAATTCAATAATTATTTATAATCTAATAAACTAAATCTAAAAGAGAAAACTTTATATTATTAAAGAAAAACATGTGAATAAAAATCAAAATAAAATCCTATTTTGATATTAAAAAATAATGACCATATTTTATATACTTTTTAATTAATTATTCTTTTTATTTTATCATAATTTTTTTTATAGTATTCAATTTGAATGAAATTTTTATATGAAATCAATTTAATTAAACTTTTAAACTTTTTTTTCTTAATTTGATTATCAATATGTCTTTTATAAATTTTTTTTCTTATTAATAGTAGATTATCAAAGAAGTATTTTCATCATTTCTTTTAAATTATCTGTTGTGAAAACATAATTTGGATCAACTTTAACTAAATTATCTCTATTTTGAACATTTAAACCCAAAATTTTATTTATTTCTTTTTAAACTTCTCTATTATCTAAAGATTGATAATCAATTAGATTTTTTATATTAATTTAATAAATTTAATATATAAAAAAGTATATATTTTTCCAAAAAATAGACAAAACACTTCAAGTAATCAGTCATTTGATTCAAAAGAATTATTGGAAAAAGGGACGGACATAGTGAATTGTGTCACAGATGTGATTTGGATTATGAATTTTTTTTCATCAATTTCTTCTTGGACTCATTAATTAAAATACTATAAAAATTTACCAGAAGAATATCAAAAAGAATTTGTCGATCTTGCAGAAAAAAGAAATAAAAATGGAGATAAATTTTATCCTAGTTAAAGAATATCTTGCATCATAAAAAAAGGCAAAAGATGACAATATCATTTGTGTAATAAAAAGTGAAAGGCTTTATTTCAAAAGTGAATGGACTGCATATATTCCTAAGGATGAAAAAGAATTATCATCTTTTAATTTTAGTTAAACCATTATTATCATTATTATTGTTAAATATATTTTAATACAATATTGAATTTATTAAAATTTATTATCACAACAATTCTTAAGTGTTTTTTTAATTTTAAAATAAAGGATAATTATTATAAATAATAAATTTGAATTTTATTTTTATAAAGATAGATATATAACTTTTTTTATTTTTTTTGTTTTTTTGAATCTTTCTTAGTTAAAATTAAATTTAATTCTTCATTTAAAAAAATCTTTATTTTCTTGTGGAATATAAAAAGGTTCATTAATATTTTTCTTATATTTTCGTTGTTTTTTTCATTTGAATAATCTATTATTTTATTATCTATTACATTCCTAAGATATTCAAATGTATCAGGTATTTCCATCTTGATAATATGTATTTAATCTTAAAATATAACAGAATAAACTAAACTTCTAACTTTTTGTTTATCAGAAATTAACCCAACTTGTTCAATTTTTTTTTCATATCTTCTATAAGGATTAAAAGCTGCAATAAAAGTTACATTATCTTTTAAATTTTCTCCTTGAATTATTCCTTTACACATCATTTCACTTATTAATCCAATAGAATTACATGTATTTATTTCATCAAGAAACACCCAAATTTTATTTGTCTCATTTTTAGTTCTATCTTCAATTAATTTATGCTCTTAAATTATTTCTTTATTTAATATTCCTGTATGAATATTTAATGTTAACATATCATTTCATTTTAATTGAGATATTATCCTTATTAATGATGTTTTTCCACATCCTGTTTCTCCCATTATAATTATTGGAACTTTTGCCCTTTTTTTTTAATGTAATTAATAATAATTTAATAAAGTTCTTTTAATTGAATCAGTCTATTGTTTTATCAACTTTTTCATTGCTATATTTTATTTTTTTAAATTTATAATTGTTTTTTTTGAATTCATATTAAATTGATTTTTTCCTAATTTTAGATTTTATTGTTTTAATTAACATTTTATGTATTCTTCTCTTGAAGATAAATTATTTTTTTTACAAAATTAAATCAAAAGTGAAATTATTTTAGTTGAATTTTTTTATTTGTATTCATGTTCAATTTGTTGATTAACGAATATTAGTTCAGTTTTTTTTTAGAGAAGAAAAAATATTAAAACTTACAGGAAAAATAAATAATTTTTCATCATTACTTCTTTCCATTTATTGGTAATTTTATTAATAAATTATTGATAAATTAAATAATAATAAATATTGAAAAAGTTTTTTTATGAAATAATTATTTTAATCATATAGATATAAGGTAAAAACTTTTAAGATAATAAAAATATTTTTAATTAGAAAAAACCTAATAATAAGAATATGACAAAACATTATTGATTTAAAATTTTATTCATTAAATCATTAATACCTTTCATATTTTCTTCAGCAGGATCAAATTCAGTTAAGACATTATAATCAGTTACATTATTTTCAAAATTACCATTATTATTATTATTTTTATTTTCTATTTGTCTGTTTCCATAAGCACTATTAATTTTCGGTAATACAACATTTTGACTAACATTATTTTTATTTTTTTTTGCACTTTGTCTTATAGAAATATTATTTTGAGAAAGATTCATTCTATTTTCATATTTAATTGAATTAATAAAACTTCTTAATAAAGAAATTTCTTGTTCTTTTTCATATATTTGATTTCTTAAATTCTTATATTCAGTTTGCTTTTTATTTAATTGATCTTGTAATTTTTTAATTGTTTTTTTATGTTCTTCAATAACCCTTATAATAGATAAATATGATTTATCTAATTGTTTATATTTAATATCTTTATCTTCTAATTCTGAATTCAATTGAGCAATTTCATTTTCTAAATTTTTAATAGTATTTTCTTGTTTAACATTAAAATTTTCCATTTCAATTTTATCTTTTAATAAATTATCAAATTTTTCTCTATAAATTCTTAATTCTTCATCAATAGATTTCAATTTTTCATTTTCATCTTGTAAACTTTCAATTTTTTTTTGTAATTGTTCATTTCTTTGCAATGAACTTTTTAATAATTTTGATTTCGATTCTAATTTACCATAAATCTCATTATCTAATCTTTCTTTTAATTGTAATACACTTTGCTTTAAATTTGATAATTTTTGATTTAATTTATTATTTTCTTCTTCTAATGATTTATTTTTATTTATTAAATCTTCTTTTGAAATATTATCATCACCGCTTTCATATTTTGATAATTTTTGTTTATTATTTTCATTTTCTTCATTTAAATTTTTTACTTGTTCTTCCAATTTTAAATTAGTCTCTTTTAAAGATAAAATTTCATTTTTCAAAGAATTAATTTCTTCATTTTCTTTATTTTTTTCATTTTCATTGTTTTCATTATCATTAATATTATTATCTTCTTCTTTTTCATCATCATTTTTTTCTTCATTTAAATTTTCATTTTTTTCTTCATTTAAATTTTCATTTTTTTCTTCATTTAATTCTTCTTTTTTTTCTTCATTTAATTCTTCTTTTTTTTCTTCATTTAATTCTTCTTTTTTTTTATTTTCATCATCATTTACTTCATTCACATCAGTTTGACCAGTAGGACTTAAAATATTATCATCTAATTCTTCATTATTATTTTCATTTTCATTATTTTTTTCTTCTTCTTTTAAATTTTCTTTAGTATTATCAATATTTTCATTATTTTTTATTTCTTCATTATTATCTTGAAGATTTTGTTCTTCTTGTTCATTATTTTCCTAAATTAAAATATAAAAAAAATATTATAATACCATTTTTTTATTTCAGTTTTATTTTATTTTTTATATTTTTATTATATTTTAATCAAAAAATAATCAAAGAACAGTGTAAAAATTAAAAATAAAAATTGTAAAAGTTTTTAACTTATTTTTTTAAAAGATTTTGAAATCAAAAATTTATTATTTAAGGCCCTTCAGGATAATCATTCCATCCCCCATATTTTTTCCTATAATCTTCACTGTAATATTTTTCATCTAAATTTGACATTTCCATATTTTCATTTTGAGTGAAATTATTAACCGTAACTTTTCCTTCTAAAGCATTTTTAAATGTAAAATCAAAAATTTTAGATAAATTTCTTTCACATGTTATCAAACATTTTTTCATTGTTTTATCAATTTCGCTTTTATTCTTACAATAAATAATTCCTGTAATATCATCGATTGAAATATTAAAGGATTCATTATCAATTAAATTTATTATTTTTTGTTCAATTTCTATTTTATTTTGATTTTTAAATAAATCACATAAATATTTTATATCTACTGCAGAACAAATTTTTAATATTTCTTTTAAAATATTATCTTTAATTAAACTTTCAATTCTTTCTGAAAATACAGATAAAATAAGATCATTAGTTAACTTTTCTTTTTTTAATTTTTCTAATTCAAAAATAACTTTTTCAAAATCACAATTTTCATATGAATGTAACAATTCAAAAATTTCAGGATGTAACTCATTTAATTTATAAACAAGAGTTTCATTTTTAGTTAACACTTCTTTATAGAAATTTTCATTAAAATTAACTAATAAAATAATAACCATATACAAAGCAATTTCTTCTTCTTTAAACATTTTTTCAAAAATAATTTCAGGAATATTTTTAGCAACATTTAAAATATTGGTAACAGCATCACTGAAATTTCCTTCAAAAAAATTCATTAAAAAAATATAAATATTATAATCAAATAAATGAGGTTTTTTCATAATAAAATGTAAATTTTCTTTACATTCATTATATTGTTTCAAACAAACAGAAGCAATAAAATGTCTAGTAATCATATCATCTAAATCATAATCATTTACTTCTTTTAAATTTCTAATATATCTGTAAAAACATTTATTATATCTTTCAAATTGACCACTGTTAAAAAATACAGTTGCGTTTTTTAATATTTCATTTGCTTTTTCTTGAACATCTTTAGTTAATAATTCTCTAAAAAAACAAATTTCGTCAAAATTTAAATTCACAGTGTATTTTTCTTTATTTTCTTTTTGGAAACTTTGCTTTATACCTACAATAGATGCATCAGGATAAGGATTTGGAATATCATATATATCATTTGGTAATGCATACCAATAAATTGAATTTATATAAAATCCAAATATTTTTCCTGCTTCAGTTAAATTTAAAGATCCATTCAATTTTTTGTTACCCCCTCCTTGAGCTTTCACTGAATATCTTAAAGCTAAATATTCTCCTTCTATTCCTTTTGGAAAATCCATTTATTTCTGTTTTTATATAATTTTTTTGTTTAATTATTATTTGTATAATTTTATATTATTTATTTTTATTTTTTTTAAAATTCATTTTATATGTTTAATAATGATAATAATATTGAAATTAAAACCAGACAAAAATCTAAAAAAAATTCAACACATGATAGTATGGTTGATTTAGATATTAAAAATGCTAGTTTATGGAAAATAAATAAATTAAAACATATTTTTGAAATATTTTTATATTTTTTATCATTAGGGATTTTATTTATAATTCAAGAATTTATATTTCCTAATTTATTTATAATTTTATCTTGTCAATCTTGCAAAATAAATGAAGCTCAATATATTAAAATTATCACAAAAAGTAATAAAATATATATAATTTTATTAAGATTTGAAAAAAAAATAAAAGAGAAAAATGAAAAATCAAATGATTTGCCAGAAATTAAAACAAATAATAAAAATATATATGATGATAATAATGAAAATTCATATAGAAAACTAATTAATCTTCAAATAATAATAGAGAAAAATCCTTATTTTAAATTAGAAAAAATTTCTTTTAATGAACAACAGGAAAAAAGTCAATTAAATCCTTCTATAAATAAAACTTTAAATTATGATATATATTTTGAATTGTTTGAAAATATATATAAATATAATGAAAAATATAATTTTTTTTTCCCAGTTTTTTTCTATTATAATTCATTTTCAAAGAATGAACTTTTAGAAATGAAAAAAGGAATACCAGATTTAATTACTTATAATAATTTAAGTAAAATTTATCCTAAAAATGAAATAAAATTAAAAGAAAAAAATATTATTTTAACAATACTATTAAAATGTTTACAAATTAAATACATTTATTGTTACTTTTCAATAACAATATGGATAATTAATGAATATTATATATATCCAATAATAATTGGGAGTTTAATATTATTATTAGTAGTTACAGCGTCAATAAGAGCAATACAAAATTTAAATTCTATTAATTCTCCAATATCAAATAAAATTTTAGTAAATAGATTTGGAAAAAAAATAGAAATTAATCCAAAAGAAATTGTTCCTGGTGACTCTATAATATTAAAAAAAGAAAATAATAAAAAGTTTATAATAATTCCTTGTGATGGAATAATATTAGAAGGCTATTGTACTGTCAATGAAAGTGATTTAACAGGTGAAAATTCTTTAATTTTAAAAAAGGAATTAGATATTAATTCTAATAATTTATATGATAAATTTGATTATAATAAAGATAAAAATAGTATTTTATATCAAGGTTCTAAAATTTATTCTTTATATTCACATGAACAAAAAAAAGAAATAATCACAGTATTAGCAACAAATACAGGATCAAATACATACAGAGGAAATATGATAACAAATTGGGAAAAACAAAAACCAGAAAATCACAATTTTAATTCTGATAAATTGACTTTTGGAATTATAATTTCTATTATTTGGATAATTTCAATAATTTTAGTTTTAAAATTTTATCAATATAATTTTCCTAAAGATGGAGATAATTATATGAAATTAAAATATGAAATTAATAAAGGAAATTTTCTAAATTATATTAAAAGCGTAAAAATTTTTGATTTTAAATTGAAAGATAAATTATTTGAATGTATTAATAATATATCAGTTGTTTTACCTCCAGCTTTAATAATTTCAATTGAATTTGGACGATTTTATTATTGTGTTATATTAAGGCATGAGAAAATTTATAGTTTATTTGAACAAAAAATTGATTTAGCTGGGAAAGTAGATATTATTGTTTTAGATAAAACTGGAACTTTAACAGAAAGTTCTTTAGAAATTAATTGTTATAAAAGCACAATTTTAAATAGTAATGGAAATGTAATATTAGGAAATGAAGAATTTACTCCTGTGATATTAAATAAAATATATAAAAAATTTTGGAATCATATTTATTCAAAAAAATTACAATGTGAAATAGAAAATCAAAAAATGGATTATTCTTATCAAAATTCTTTATTATATAATATAATTTATTTTACAGAGTGTGTTGCAAGTTGTCATAATATAATTAAAATAAATGATGAATATTTTGGGAATTCTCTTGAACAAAAATTATTTTCTGCAATGAAATGGGAATTAAATCAAGAATCACATTCAAATAACAATATAATGTATATTCAACCACATAATTCATATAAAATAACAGAAAATTCAATATTTAATGATTCAATATATAAAAATAAAACAATTAAAATGCAATCTGAATTTTATTTAAAATATTTAGAAAGATTTGAATTTAAATCTGATTTTCAATCAATGTCAGTTGTTGTTCAAAATTCAATTGATGAAAGCATTAAAGTTTATACAAAAGGTGCACCAGAAAAAATTAAAAAAATATGTTTAAAAAATACAATTCCTTTAGATTTAGATATTCAACTAAAAAAATATACAGGAAAAGGTTTTAGAGTTCTTGCTTGTTCTTATAAATTAATTAATTCTTTTGATAAAAGAAAAAATAATATTTTTGAATTAGAAAATAAAATGACTTTTTTAGGTTTAATTGTTTTTCAAAATCATTTAAAAAGAGATACTATAATTCATATTAAAAATTTAAATGATTCTCAATGTAAATTAGTTATTGCAACTGGAGACAACGTTTTCACTACAATAAGTGTTGCTCAACAATGTAAAATTTTAAATAAAAATGATGAATTGTATAGATTAGAGTTAATGGAAAAAGAAAATAAAAGCTTTTTAACTCTAATATATAATTCTCCTAATATTTTTAAAAATGTAAATAAACAATCAAGTGAAAGTTCTTTTGAAAGTGAAATAGATGATTTTTATTTTGAAGAAAATAATAAAGATTTTGAGAAAAAAATAGAAGAAATTTTAAAAAATCCAAATTCAAAAATATGTTGTAGTGGTTTATCCTTAATATATATCTTAGAAAAAATAACAGAATCAAAGAAAAAACAAAATTTTATTCAAAATCAAAAAGATTTAAAATATATATTAAATTTAGAAAAATTAATTAGAATAAAAGGAAAAATTTTTTATAGAATGTTACCAGATAATAAAAATTCATTAATTTCTTTTTTTCAAAGTGATGAAAAATCAATTGTAATTATGTGTGGAGATGGAGCAAATGATTCAAATGCTTTAATGAAAAGTGATATAGGAGTTGCAATAAATCAAAAAAAAGGAACAAATTTAATAAGTCATTTTTATACAAATAATTATTCAATTGGTTGTTTAGAACATATAATAAAAAATGGAAGAGCCTGTTATGAAAATCAAATTATTCTCAAGAAATATATGTTAATTTATAGTTTAATTGAAATTACAAGTGTTATTTTTCTTAGAATTTTTTATCAAAGTTTGAATGAGATTCAAAGATTATTTAATGATATTTTTGCTATTTTAATTCCAATTTTATTATCTTCTAGTACAAAATCCACAGACAAAATTTCTCAGACTAAACTTCCTAAAAGTATTTTTAATAAAAATTTTATTTTCAATTCTATTGGAATTATAGTTATTGAAATTTGTGGTTTAATAAGTTTTGGATTAATTATTAAACAAAACTCTTTATTTTGGGAATATGATGTTTTACCTAGGAATACTGTATGTATTTTATCCAGTTATATTTTTTTTTATTGCTTTTTTCAATATTTAAATTTATTTTTTTTACTTAACATCCATTGTATCCATAAAAAAGCTTTTTATACTAATACTATTTACCTTTTATATTATACTTTAACTTTATTTTTTTCTGTATATTTAATTTGTTTTTCTGAAATCCCTCCTTGGAAATTAAAATTATTTTTATTTGAACCAAACAACATTAATTTTGAAAAAAGATTAGAATTTAATAGAATTTTTACAATCATTTTTACCTTTGGTGTTATTATTCTTTGCTTTTTTTATAAAATTTTTGTGGGAAAGTTTTTTAAGAGATATGATGAAGGATTTAATTTATTTGAACATAAAAATAATGAAATTATTTCAAGATTAATTAACTAATTTTTCATAAAATAATTCAAAGAAAAATATTTTTTTTTATTAAAATTGTCTTTATATTCCAAAATCTTTTGTTTAAATGTAATAAATATTTTTTCGGTTCTTTTTGAATTTAGGAAATGCAATTATTTTTTAATATATAAGTAAACAGTCTATATTTACCTTTTCCATATCTTTTAAATTGAGAAAAGAATGAATTTTTTTTTACAATACTATAATTATATATTAGAAAAATTAATATAAATGATAATGATGATAAAGGGGAATTTTATATTGAAAAATTAATCACTATTTTTTAAAGGTGAAAATGAAAATAAAATATTAATAAAAGATGAAAAAAAAAATTATCAGTTAAAAAAATTTTCAAGCATCAAATTAAGTCAAATCTAAATAAAAAGCTTTCTTTTTTTATATAAAAGAATGAATTATTTAAGTTAGAATCCACAAAAAGAAGAAAGGGAAAGAAAGATTTTTTAATTCAAAATAAATGATTCTTTCACCTTGTTCAAAGAAAGAAAATTTTTTTCTTTTAATGATTCTTTTATTTCTTATATGCCGCTACATATTTAAATGTACAAAATAAAACCAGAAAAATCATCACCTCTTTTCTTTTTTTCATCTTCATTTTCTTAATCTTTTAAACCTATATCTATTCTTTTTGAAATATTAAAAAATGATAGCATCAAATATCATATATATTAATGTTAAAATTTATGAAAAATTAAAAATAATTTTTCAAACAATTGCATAAAGTTTTCTCATTTTTATTATGTTATATTTTAATAGGACCACAATTTAATCTTTTAAATTGACAAAG
>JAEEGL011622270.1_pt1 | contig 13212 bp, 13 predicted proteins | sample 9134231 | NCBI WGS metagenome assembly JAEEGL01 (sample SAMN16246548, study PRJNA631951) | gut metagenome | biome: gut microbiome; feature: rumen; material: fiber-attached | host: Bos | place: Iran: Karaj | collected 2018-10
CGATCCCGGATCGCCTTGAGGATCATCAGGGGGAAGCGCATGCGGTTTTCCAGACTGCCACCGAATTCGTCCGTCCGTGTGTTCACAATGGGGGATAGGAACTGGGCAGGGAGCCAGCCATGGCCGAAATGCAGGAGGATGGCGTCAAATCCGGCCAGGTAGACGTATTCCGCCGTATCGGCATACTGGCGGCATACTTCCTCCATCATTTCCCGGGTCATGGCCAGGGAAGTCACGCCCGGATTCATCGTCGGAGCCTCCACCGGACCCATCGCACGACGGTTGTTGTATTCCGGCTTGGTCTTGATCCCGCCGTGGGTCAGCTCTGCGCTGGCAAGGGCTCCGTGCTCATGGATCGCGGCGGAGAGCTCAGCGAAAAGCGGCAGGTTATCATGGGTCTTCATCATCTCCGGAACATGGTTTCCGCCGTCGCCTACCGAAACCTCGCCCAGGTTCACGATCGCTGCGCCACCCCGGGCTTTGTGCTCCAGATACGGCGCGTAATACTCGGTCGGACGGCCGTCTACCGTTTGAAACAGCATATTCGGCGCCGACATGATCCGGTTTTTCAGGAGAACGTTTTTCACGCGGAGGGGAGTGAACAAATGGGGAAACTGAGTGTTCATGCTTGATCGCCGTCCTTTTTTCAGAATGCGGACCGGGAATCGGTCCGATGCTACTGCTGATTATAAACAGGATACCATAGGAAGGAAGGCATTGCAAGAAAACGCCCTGTGCCTGAGGCCTGGTAAAAAGAATGAGAACGACAGTTCTGGGTATGAATAAGAAAAAGCTCTGAAACAAAACGTTTCAGAGCTTTCCTTTGGCAGCGGGAGAAGGATTTGAACCCTCACATACGGAGTCAGAGTCCGCTGTGCTACCCTTACACAATCCCGCTAGACACGTTTGTCATTATACCCGCTTTTGCGGATTTGTCAAGGGAAACGGTAAAATTATTTTTGCCGGCATAACCGGGAGACCATTCAGCGATCAGAATTTGTGCGGGCTTCCTCCCGGCGCTGCTTCCGGCGCATTTTGCGATACCTTGCCCGAATCACATTGTACCGGATCACCAGGACGGCATAGATGACAATGATCGCGATGATTCCCAAAACAATATATTTCCAGAAGGGCTTGGAGAAGGTCTCCTTGAGCTTGTGCTGAAGCACGGAAAAGCGGGATACGGAGATGCTGGTGTTAGCTACCAGCTTGAACGGTCCATACACCTTACCGGCATCGTCCGTGACAGTCATTTCTCCCAGGACCTGCCCCCGTTCCACCGGAGCCTGCAGGGGTTCCGCACCGGGCTGCTCGCTGTATATCTTCACATTTTTCTTGTAATGATCCGCAATGACCAGATCATTGGGGAGGAAGAGGGAAAGACTGCCGTCTGCGCAGACTACGACGGTATCCGATCCTTCACCCAGTTCAACTTTGACTTCATGGATCGGTGCCATGGGATTGACGATCTCCCTCAGACCATAGTTCTGACTGAACCACTGGAACAGGGAGCGGGTCTGCACAAAACTCTGGATATCCATGAAACCGCTGTCCGATTCTTTGGAGATACAGCCCAGTACGATGGATACCACGTAGGAGTCGTCTGTTTTCACCGCAGAGGCCAGGCAGAAGCCTGCTTCATCCGTATAGCTGCTCTTGATGCCGCTGGCATAGGAGTAATAGTACCGGGTATAATCCGACCGGAGGATATAATTGCCGTTGTTGAGGTGACGGGAGCCGGAAAGGTTGGTTTCAGGAAGATCAACGGAAATGGTATTGACGATGTTCATGAGCTCATCGTGCTTCACAAAAGCGGCAGCGATGAGGGCCATATCCCGGGCGGTGGTTTGCTGACCTGCGTGGGGAAGACCATGGGTATTGCCGAAGTGAGTGTTTTTGCAGCCAAGTTCTTTGGCTCTGGTATTCATCTGCTCCACAAAGCGGGACAGGCTCCCTTCGCCAACGTATGTACCGATGACATTGCAGGCGTCGCTGCCGGAACCGATGAGCGCACAATACAGCAGATTCTGCAGGCTCATCTCTTCACCCGGCTCGATCCCCTGGATCGCTGCATCCTCGGATATGTCCGTCCGGACGGCATCTGTGGCTGTGACCATGTCCGCGTAGTCGATATCACCGGCTTCAACTGCTTCCGCAGCCAAAAGCGCAGTCATCATAACCGTCAATCCGGCTGCATAGACGGGATCATCCGGATGCAAAGCATAGAGAAGGTCTCCGCTTTCCGCATCCATCAGCACGGCGGCACGGGCGTCCACCGCCGGTGGCTCGGTCGCCGCGGAAACGGGCATGGATAGGAAAAGCTGCAGAACAAGCACCGCAGCCAGCAGCATGGGGAGCAAAGTATAACGCTTCGTTTTATTCATGGCAATCACCAAAAAAACATGCTAATCTACTGTAAATATAGCAAAGATGAGACTTGAATTGCAAGAGAAATTATGAGATATTATTGAAGTACTGGTGGCAAATGTGACCAAAAGGAGAGCGTATACCGATGCAAAGGGGCAAAACTGCCTGGATCCTGAAGCATTTTTGCCTGTTTGCGTTGACTGGCATCCTGTGCCTGGGTATCGGGTTGTTTCTCGGTCGTATGCTCCTGCGGCAGAGAACCGGGACCCTGGCCGTTGAGGTCGGACGGTCGTCGATCGTCGAACTGACCCCATCCCCGGCTCCGGAGGGCTGCCTGAACCTGAACACGGCATCGGTAAAGGAATTGGCTGAGCTTCCGGGGATCGGTCCCGTCCTGGCAGAAAGGATCGTGGAATATCGGAGGACGATAGGGCGTTTTCGCTACCCTTATGAGATTACGGATGTAACCGGAATTGACGAAAAAATCTATGCGGCGCTGCGGGACAGGATCACTGCAGACTGAGAAAAGAGAAAAGGATGGTTTTTCATGCGAGTTTTGGTTGTGGATGACGAGAAGCTCCTGGTCAAGGGAATCAAATTCAACCTGGAGAACGACGGCTATGAGGTGGAGACCGCTTACGACGGCGTCGAAGCGGTGGAGAAGGTGCGCAGCCAAAACATCGACTTGGTTATTATGGACCTGATGATGCCCAAGATGAACGGATTGGATGCCTGTATGGAGATCAGAACGTTCTCCAAGGTGCCGATCATCATGCTCACCGCCCGCAGTGAAGATACGGACAAGATCATCGGTTTTGAATACGGCGCGGACGATTATGTGACGAAGCCGTTCAATATTCTGGAACTGAAAGCCCGGGTCCGGGCCTTGCTCCGGCGCCGGGGTGTCAAAGACGAGGAGAGTAAGGGCGGTATCCTGGAAAGCGGCACCATCCGCATCGATCCCGAATGCCGGGTCGCTTACCGGGACGGGCAGGAGGTCGAATTGACCGCCAAGGAATTCGATCTGGTCGAACTGCTCATGCGCAACCCCGGAAAGGTCTACAGCCGGGAAAACCTCCTCAAGCTTATCTGGGGCGCCGAATATCAGGGCGATATCCGCACGGTGGATGTGCATATCCGCCGGCTGAGAGAAAAGATGGAAATGGAGCCTGCCTCTCCCAAGAAGATCATGACCAAGTGGGGTGTCGGCTATTACTTTAAGGACTAAGTGGAAAAAACTAATGCTGCAATATGGCTTACAGCTGAAATATGCTGTAAGCTATTTTGCAGTTATCCTCCTCTGTCTGACTTTCATCAATGTGATCCCGGTGATTCGCTACCGCGACCTGCTCTTTGAAAGCAAATGCAGCACGATGCAGAACCAGGCCTCCCTGATCGCGTCCTCCCTCTCTTCTCTGTACACGCTCCATTCGGACGAAGTGCAGAAGGTCATGGAACTGCTGGACGAAGAGAGAGCCGCCCGGGTGATCGTAACGGATGAGGAAGCCCGTATCGTCTACGACTCGGTGGATGGTCCATCGAGCCGTGGTCGTTATGTGCTGTTTTCCGAAGTGATCCTTGCGCTGGAAGGTAAGAATGTATTTTCTGCCCGCCTGCGGGACGGAGTTCTTACCGGTAAGGCCTGTGTTCCTGTAGTGACCCGGGGGAGCACCATCGGAGCCGTATACCTGTATGAGTATGATGCGGAACAAGCGGCGCTGGTAACCGATCTGCAAAGGACCCTGGAGAGCATCAGCGGGGCAGTGATCGCCGCAGCGCTTCTGCTGGCTGTGATCCTCTCTCTGCTCATGACCGGCCGGATCCGCATGATCCTCGGTACCATGCACAGTTTGGGAGAAGGGGATTACCAGGCCAGAGCAAAGGTGCGGGGCAGCGATGCGTTGGAGCAGCTGAGCCGGGAAATCAATGTGCTGGCAGACCGCCTCGAGCAGACGGAGACAATGCGTCAGCGATTCGTTTCCGATGCTTCCCATGAACTAAAAACCCCGTTGGCGGCCATCACGCTTCTGGCGGACAGCATCGTTCAGACGGATGGAATGCCTATGCCCACGGTGCGGGAATTTGTTTACGACATCGGGCGGGAAGCGGAGCGCCTTCGTCGGGTGACCCAGCGCCTGCTGGAGCTGACCAGGCTGCATAACCCCGCCGAGGTCAGACGCGAGCGCGTTGATCTGCAGAGACTGACGGAGGAAGCACTGAAAATGCTCAGGCCCCTTGCGCAGGAGAAGAATGTAAGGCTGGAGAGCCGCTTGGACCGAGGCTGCGTGGTCATGGCAGACTCGGATGAGCTGCATCAGGTGGTCTTCAATCTGGTGGAGAACGCCATCAAGTACAATGTGCCGGATGGACAGGTCCTTGTGCTGTTGTATCCCATGGAAGGGGAGGCCTTTCTCCTGGTAGATGATACGGGCATTGGAATCCCGGAGGAGAAGCTGCCTCATATTTTTGACCGGTTTTATCGTGTGGACGATTCCCGGACCGGAGGAGAAGAAGGGAGCAGCGGGCTGGGACTGAGCATCGTTAAGGAAACTGTTGAGAAACACGGCGGCAGAGTCAGCGCAGAGCGCCGGGAAAGCGGCGGCATGCGTTTTTCGGTCAGTCTGCCCCTGGTGAAGCCAAAAGGACGGGGAGAACGGACATGAAACGACTTATTTCATTCTTGCTGTTCCTGATCTTCCTCACAGGCTGTTCATCTGTGGATAACAAAGAGGATGAGCCCAGCGTTGATGTGTACTACCTGACTCTGGCTGACGGATCTGAAAGCGGCAGCGCCGTAGGCAAAGTTACCTATACGGCCGCCCATCGGGGCGACCTGCTCCACGAAGCCCTGGTGCGGCTGACAGAGGATCCTGAGGAGAAGATGAAAATGCATTCCGCGTTCCCTCAGGATGTGCATATCAATACTTATAGTCTTGAGGATCGAGTGATCACCGTCGACCTCACCGCTTCCTATCTGAATTTGCCTCCTGTACAGAAGACCCTGGTACGCTGCTGTCTGGTGATGACGCTGTGCAATCTGGAGGAAGTGGATCGGGTGACCATTTCCGTGGAGGGAAAAACCATGGAACCGGGACTCACGCGGGATATCCTGTTGTGGGAAAGCGCGTCTGAGAGCGATTACCAGGCGGAGCTTGAGCTTTGGTTCCCGTCTGCGGACGGCAGCTGTCTCCTTTCAGAGCGCAGACAGCTGACCATCGCCCAGGATAAACCCCTGGCTGAGTATGCGGTGGAAGAACTAATCCGCGGTCCCCAAAGAGACGATGCGGCTGACGCCGTTCCGGAAGGGACGGAGCTGCTGAGCGTGCATATCTCCGGCGGTCTCTGCACCGTTGACCTGTCAAACGCTTATTACCAGGGAAGACCATCGTCTCCCAGAGAGGAAAGGCTGATGGTCTATGCGTTGGTGAATACCATGACCTCCCTGCCGGGGGTAGATCTGGTGCTGATCACGGTGGATGGAAGACGGTTGGAGGAATACACCTACATCATGCTTTCCGAGCCCCTGTCTGAAGCAGAGGAATTCACCTACCCTGTACTGATGAAGTGGGGATGGTTCGTGGTGGAACTGTATCTGGAGGCGGCCAACGGCAAGCTGGTTGCGATCCCGGTGCCCACAGATGACCATGAATATCCCGATACCCTTTCCATGACCGGCCGGGCCATTGATATGCTCCTCTCCCGGGATCGCACATGGGGATACCGCAGCCCGTTCCCAGAGGGCACAAGGCTGCTGGGCGTAGAAGCCCAGGATCGGATCTGTACCATTCAGGTGAATATGGAGTTCCTTGCCGGGGATACCCGTCAACGCACTTTGGCCGCAGAATCTCTCGCGGCCACCGCCATTGGCGTGGGCAATTATCAGGGGGTCCGGATCAAGGTGGAAAACGAACTCTATGAAAACGGAACGCTGTTCCGCCGAGAAGGAGAATGGTTCGTCGATGGCTGAAAAGAATTATCTGCAGCCGGTCCTGTCCAAAGTGCAGGTAAATGCCATGAGCAGTCTGGCTTTGGCCCATGTGGGCGATGCGGTCTTTGAACTGATGGTGCGGCTGTATCTGGCGGAAGAGGGAAACGAGACTTCCGCAGGTCTGCATAAAGCATCGGTGGATATGGTAAATGCCCGGGCTCAGTCCCGGGATGTACAGCAAATACTTCCCGTACTGACAGAAGAGGAACTCGCGGTTTTTCACCGGGGGAGAAACGCCCGCGTGAATTCTGTCCCCAGACACGCAAAGGTGGGAGAGTACCATAAGGCCACCGGTCTGGAAGCCTTGTTGGGTTATCTTTATCTTTTGGGCAGATCGGAGCGGGTCAACGAGCTTTTTCAGATGATTTTGGAGGGCTGTTATGCCGGTTGATTCGCTCTTTCTCTCCGCTGCGGCGGCAGAGCTTCGTTCACGGCTTCTGGGAAGCCGCATCGATAAGATACAGCAGCCGGAAAAGGACGTCCTCTTCCTCTCCATGCGCGGTCCCGGAGGACCTTGCAGAGTACTGGTGAGCGCCGGGAGCGGAACGGCCAGAGTACATGTAACAAAGGGCGGAAGGGAGAATCCTGCTGAACCGCCCATGTTCTGCATGTTACTGCGGAAGCATCTCACCGGCGGCAGACTCACTGCTTTGGAGCAGCCGGATATGGATCGGCTGTATCTGATGCGATTTGCCTGTTTGGACGAACTGGGCGTTCCATCAGAAAAGACCTTGGCTGTAGAAATGCTCGGCCGGGCGGCGAATCTGATCCTGATCGACGGGGACGGCAGGATCATTGATTGCCTGCGTCGGATCGACGCGGAACAGAGTTCCAAAAGGCAGCTCCTTCCCGGCCTCTATTACACCCTTCCGCCACGACCGGAAAAACCTGATTTCTTCCGCTTGAGTGCGCAGGAACTGGACCGCCTTTTAGCCGGCGCAGATGGCAGCAAGCCGGGGGACCTGTGGCTGGTTTCTGCGGTCGCCGGCCTGTCCCCGCTGTTGGCAAGAGAACTGGTCTGCCGTTCAGCCGGCGCTTCGGACAATCCCGTTTCTTCCTTAAGCGGAGCGGCTCTCCTTGAATCCTTGGCATCTATACGAGGGGCGTTTCAACCTGTATTGCTGAAAACCGGCGAAAAACCTTCAGACCTGTACTGTACCGCGCTGCGGCAATACGGCTCCGCGGTGCAGCAGGAAGTGTATCCGGATTATTCATCTCTGCTCGATGCATTCTATACGGAACGGGAGCGCCTCGAGAGACAGAATCAGCGCAGTCAGGCATTGGTTAAGATGGTCAGGACCAGACGGGACAGAGCGGCAAGAAAACTGACGCTCCGAACAGAGGAACAGCAGGCCACAGCAAAACGGGATACCTGGAGACAGTGGGGCGATCTGATCAAAGCGAACCTGTACCGCATGACCCGAGGACAACGGGAATTGGAAGCGGAAAATTTCTATGCAGAGGCAGGCGGAACGGTGTGTATTCCACTGGATCCGAAGCTTTCGCCGCAGCAAAACGCAGCCCATTATTATAAGCTGTACGCAAAGGCCAAGAATGCGGAAAAGGTCCTGGCAGGACAGATCCAAGAGGCAGAAGAGGAGATCCGGTATCTGGAGAGCGTGTTGGAGGAACTGAATCTGGCTGCAGGGGAGAGGGATCTCGCAGAGATCCGGAGAGAACTGACCGAACAGGGATATCTGCGGGAGAGCGACGGAAAACGCAAAAAGCAGCCTGCGCCGCAGCCGATGCGGTTTATTTCCTCCGAAGGCGCCCTGATCCTTGTGGGTCGGAATAATCTGCAGAACGACTGGCTCACACTGCACCAGGCAGATAAGCGCAGCATGTGGCTGCATGCTCAAAAGACCCACGGTGCGCATGTCGTTGCAGTTTGCGGCCCGGAGGACGGCAATACGCTGCGGGAGGCTGCCTTGCTGGCCGCCTGGTACTCCAAAGGGCGGGACAGCGCCAATGTGCCGGTAGATTACACGCCTGTCCGCTGTGTACGCAAACCGGCAGGAGCAAGACCGGGCATGGTGATCTATACGAACTACCGCACCCTCTATGTCACGCCGGAGCGGTCTGCGGTGGAGAACCTGCAGAGAAAAGGCTGAAGATAGTACGGCCCGGGGCAGCATCAGCTGCCCCAGGCTGTGATTATTCCGCCCAGATCCTGCGGATATTTTTCGTTCTTCCGGCGCAGGCGTCCATCGCCGCGCTGAGCATGGAAGCAACGTCTCTCCGTGTCATGGGAAGTTCTGCCCGAAAATCGGAAACGCAGATATCGCAGGCCGTCAGATTGTCCACCGCTTTTGCGGCCCAAACCGGAACGTTTTCTGAAGCGGATACGTTTGAGGAATCGGTGATCAGCAAGAAGTTGTTCAGCATCACAGCCGCTTCTGCTGCGGTAATGATGCGATCCGGGTCGAAGACGATGCGGCCGTTATTTCCCGCGCTGCCCTGGACTACGCCGCACATGAGCGCGGCGGAAACATATGGCTTCAGCCAAAGCGCGATCTCCTCATCGTCAAAAAAGCCGGTGCGGGTCACTCCATCCAGCGGCTGCATACCCGTCATGGTGGCGCACATGGTCAGGAACTCGCCCCTGGTGACCTGCCGATCGGGGGAGAAACACCAGGAGCTGCCTACCCGCTCACCGGTAAACACGTTTTCCTCGGCCAGACGAAGAGCAGCATAGGCCAAGGGGTCTCCGCCCAGGTCCGAGTAGCAGATTTTTCCGGATTGCTTATCGATGTGCACGGTGACCAGCGCTTCAGCGGATACGTTGCCGTGAGTATCCACTGCGATATAAGAGAAGCTGTCCTTTCCCTTCCGGCGAGGTTCTGGGGTATAGACAAAAGCAGCTCCATCCAGGATCAGAGTCCCTTTTTTCGGCTCTGAGCAGAGACGGAAGGTCAACAGATCGCCTTCAGGGTCCACAGCTTGCAGCGTGCCGCCGACAGAGGTTTCCTGGTAGGTCCGCAGTTCCAGATTTTCGGCGATGGGCGCCAGATTCGCCGCTTTTGTTTCCTTCGTCACGCTGACGGTCTCCACCTCTACGGCCTCTGCCGTACCAGCCATCATAAGCAGACAGAGAAGACAGGCAACTATGGATCTGAATTTCATCAATAACGCCTCCCACATAGAATATCATCGCTGGTATTCTTTGCGGGAGGCGGGATTTTATACCGCTGATTTTCCGGTATTCTTATTTTTTGAGGATTTTTTCCACATCCTGATATACGGCTTCCCGGATATCGTCGCTTGCGATCACATAAAGGACGTAGGCGCCGTAGACTTTTACCTCAGCCTTGTCCAGCTTGGGCTTTTCTTCCGGCATATATTCCTTCATCCAGCTGTCACGCCTGAGCTTCAGATAGCCTTCCAACGCGTCCTTCACATCGGATACCTTGCCGTTTTCCGGCGTGCGGAACACGCCGTATTCATCAATGTTGACCCCCTTGGCATTCAGCTTCACGACGTACCCGCCGAAGCTGTTGGGATCCAGATGCATGGCGCCGGAAATGTAACCGGAATTCATTTCCGCCAGGTCGTCCCCCCCCATACGGGAGTCAATCACAGCGATAAACCGACTCAAAGGCACATCATCCCGGTATTTGGCTCCGCAGGCGCAGAGACAAAACAGCAGACTCAGAAGCAGAAGCGCAGCAAGCAAACGGTTGATTTTCATGATTATTCCTCCGTATCGGGATATCCGTGGGTCCGGATGTAGTCCAGAACGACCTGGAAGCCGATCTCGTTCAGATGCAGTCCGTCTCCGTTCTGGTATTTGTCGATCATGTAATCGTTTTCTCCGATGAGTACGACATAGGTGTTCAGAAACTTCACTCCCGTCGTCTCGGCGACAGACAGGATCCAGGTATTGGCCTCACAGATCTTTTTGTTATTGATATCCTTCTGGTATTCATAATTGGACGCGATGGGGAAGATGGACTGGAGGATGATCTGGGTTTTGGGACTGATCTCCTGAATGGAGGTCACAAGATCGGTGTACTCGCTGATGAAGTAGTCTTTATCCATGAAGGAGATGCCGTTGACTCCCAGGGTGATGATCATACGCTCCGGCTTTTTCCTTTCCACCGCTGTACGGATACTGATCTCCGCCTCATCGTCCGGATACCAGATATCCACAAAGCCCTGATAAGAGAGGGTCAGCGTGCCGTTGGAGGGCGTCCAGACCTGTTTGGTCTTTTTCCCGTCTGTCAGGACGGCGTAGGCTTTGAGTCCGTATGTGGTGGAGTCGCCCAGGAAGACGATGCTGTCGATATATTCCTGACCCATATCCCCCGTGCCTCGGAGAAGGGCAGGGGAAGTGGTGTCGATCTGGGCATACTCGCTGTTGGCGCTTGGGGTCGGGTCCGGGATGGGATCAAAGCTGATCTCGGGAGATGGATCCGGATCATCGGTGGCCTCCGGGGGATCATCTGGCTCCGGGGGCGCAGTGGGCTCAGCAGTCTGCTCCGGTTCGGGGGTAACTGGAGGTGTGGCTGGAGTACTCGTTTCAGGCGGATCCGCAGGCTCCGCTGAGGCGGTAACCGCCGCAGGAGGATCGGCGGGTTTTGCACAAGCAGAGAGGCATAGCAAAACCATCAGCAGCAGGAGCAGGCATGTGAGCAGGCGTTTCATGGGTAGGGTTCTCCTTTGTTACTGTGGGTCACGGCTCCGGTCAGGAGACGTTCGTGTAACAGTATAGCACCTCGGCATAATGCTGGCAAGGGGAAAGAGACTTAGTTTTCCGGCAGCCGTGGTCCGGCAGGATCCCATGGCAAAAGGAATTCCGGAATGCCTTCCGACACACTCCCCAGGGTGAGAGGTGGCAGGAACAGAACAAGCCCCCGATCAGAGACATAAAAGTTTTGCGGAGAAAAAAGGCTGCCGGCCTGCGCGGCCTGCCGGGGATCATACAGGCAAAAACCGGAGCGGAGCCGTTCAAGCGCTTCTGATCGGATCCAGCCCCGCAGGCGACGCCGGAGTCCCAAAACCTTCGGGAAAAAAGTGCGGAGTGGGAGGGGGACACCTGCGCTCCGGGACCAGACAGTCCCGAAACGAGCAGCAGGGATGGAACGCCCGTTCCTGCGGAAGAGTTCCAGAGTGAGACTCAGGATTCCGGGCGTCATGAGCCGTACCTGATACTCCAGGTCGAGCTTCAATGGATGATCCTGCGTCGGCAGATCAGGCACCAGTTCCTCGGCACAGAATCCTGCCAACTGACGAAACAGCCTGTTGTAATAGGCGTTCATCAAGACTGCGCCTTTTATTTCAGGCAGTCTGGCGTCCAGATCAAGCACGGTGTTCCCATCCCGAAGGAAGCTGCGGCGAATCCTTCGGGTGGTGATGATCTCCTCTTCGCCGTTCGTCTCCTTCATCGACGATCATTCCCCTTTCTGCTCTGTTTGGAAAAGTATATTACCGTACCGGGACGCTTATGCAAGAGACGCCGGGATCTGACTTTAATACTTTACAGAAATAGATTCCTGTGATAATATAAAATATAGCGATATAAATCATCAGAACAGTATATGGAGGATATAACATGAAGAAGAGCAACCGGCGGATCCAGGATTCTGACATGTATAAGGCAATCCTCACGCTGAAAACGGAAGAAGAGTGCAAAGCGTTCTTTACCGATCTGTGCAGCATCACTGAGCTGATGGCAATGGAGCAGCGGTATGAAGTAGCCAAGCTCCTGAATGAGGGGCTGATCTATAACATCATCATGGAGCGCTCGGGAACCAGCAGCGCCATCATCAGCCGGGTGAACCGGTCTCTGCAGTATGGCGCTGGCGGGTACCAGATTGCCTTTTCCCGGCTTTATGGCGAGCAAAGTGACGAAAGCAGCGAAGGAGAACCGGAGACTTGAGTTCCTATGAGTCCCTGGCCGGCTTTTACGACAGGGTCATGCCGGAAGAAGAATATCGGCTTTGGGCGGACTGCTGCGACAGACTGTTTCGCCCGAGGGGGATCCGTACCGTTCTGGATCTTGCCTGCGGAACAGGACGCCTTTCCTGGCTTCTGGCCGAACGGGGATATGAAGTCATCGGCGTCGATTTATCCTGCGATATGCTGGCTGTTGCCGCCTCCCGGGAAGCCGAGGTAAAATATCCTCCGCTGTTTCTGAATCAGGCTTTGCAGGAACTGGATCTGTACGGTACTGTTCAGGCTGCGATCTGTTCAATGGACGGGCTGAATTATCTGCCGGAAGAGGATCTGCGGGAAGCAATGCGCCGGATCAGGCTGTTTTTGGAGCCGGGAGGACTGCTGCTGTTTGATCTGAACACACCGGGGAAATTTCGCCGGATAGACGGAGAGATTTTTACGGAGGAGACAGAAGATGCATTCTGCGTATGGCGTGCGGAGCTGGAGGAAAGCGAGAACTGCTGCGTTTTCGGAATGGATATTTTCCTGAAACAGGGCAAGCTCTGGCGACGGGAAAAAGAAGAGCATATTGAGTATGTCTATTCTCCCGAAGAGATCGGCGCATTGTTGACAGCGGCCGGTTTTTCCCCGCCGCAGATATTCGGCGGCTTGCCGCTGCGGCAAATCGAAGGGGATGAGGATCGGCTTTTTTTCCTTTCCGGCGATGAGAATTAGGGAAAACAAAAAAACGGCGGAAAATCAGAAAAACGCCTTGACTTTTCCGCTTGTATGTTGTATGATTCAACACGCCGCTTGAGAAATGTGCTTGTAGCGAGCGTTTTTTGGGAGCATAGCTCAGCTGGTCAGAGCACATGCCTTACAAGCATGGGGTCACAGGTTCGAGCCCTGTTGTTCCCACCAATGTGGCCCGGTAGTTCAGTCGGTTTAGAACGCCAGCCTGTCACGCTGGAGGTCGACGGTTC
>JAEEGL012047692.1_pt1 | contig 13212 bp, 9 predicted proteins | sample 9134231 | NCBI WGS metagenome assembly JAEEGL01 (sample SAMN16246548, study PRJNA631951) | gut metagenome | biome: gut microbiome; feature: rumen; material: fiber-attached | host: Bos | place: Iran: Karaj | collected 2018-10
ACTGCGGATTTCGTGAGAACATGATTCAAGTGGCAAACAAGCCCTTCGACGTAAGTCGACTGGAATCGGCTTGTTTGCTGATATCTTGAATGATTCATTCAAGATATCATGGTTTAGGAGTTAATCACTTATGGCTTAAAGTAGCTTATTGTTTCTGTCATGTTCTCAGCAAGCTCCTGAAGCTTACCGGCAGACTCGGTAATGATAGAGAAGGTAGCATTGAGTTCCTGCATGGAAGCGTTTGTTTCCTCAGTAGATGCTGCATTCTCTTCTGAAATAGCGGAAAGATCTGAAATAATCTCAATAAGTTTATCCTTGGCAACATTAAGCTTTTCTATGTGACTTGCAATATTATCTGCACTACCGGATACATTCTGAACATTATCAGCCATGCTCTGCATGTTTGTCTGGGTATCATCAAGCTGCTGGGATTGTTGTTCGAAACTTTCATTAAGCCTTTGCATTACTTCTACAGATGCTTCCGAATCAGCAAGAAGCTGCTCAACAATCTTCTTGATTTCTTCTGCACTGTTACTACTCTGAACAGCAAGCTGTCCAATCTCTGTTGCTACTACAGCAAAGCCTTTTCCTGCATCACCTGCTCTTGCTGCCTCAATGCTGGCATTAAGCGAAAGGAGATTAGTCTGGGAAGCAATTTCCGTAATAGCCTGTGAGAATTTGGAGATTTCTTTTGCCGATTCATTTGTAGAATTGATGGTATGTCCGATATCGCTTACAGAAGACTGAACAAGCTTACTTTGATCAATAAGTTTGCCAAGGGCTGCCATGGCAGCTTCGCAGGAGGTCTTCATCTCTGTTGCATAGCCATTTAGCTGCTCAACATTGTCGGATACTTCATCAATATCTTTTCCGATGTCATTCGTATTACCTGCAGCGGTCTCTACGTTGTCCGCCTGTGTTACTGCACCTCTTGAAATATCATCCACAGCCTGGCTCACCTGGTTGGATGCTATAGATGCCTGATTAGCAGAATCCGCAAGCTCTGATCCGGAGGTCTTTAATTCTTTTGACATAGCTATAGTGCTGGTGATAACTTCACTTAGCTTATCGCTAAGAGTCTTAGCTCCATCTGCCAAAAGACCGATCTCATCATTTCTATCTATTGAAGACGGATCAATATTAAGTTTCAATTCGCCCTTTGCAAGATTGCCAAGTTCGTCGGCAATTGCCCTCATCTTTTCTGAGGATTTGTTGGCAACAACTATTCCGATGGTTGAAATCACAATGGTAAGTATCACTGAAATGAAAACCATCTGCCAGATAATACCTCGTACATCCTTGGAAACAGAGGCACTTTCTCTTCCGGAATAAACCATTCCTATTACTGTTCCATCGTCATTTGCAAGAGGGAAATAATAGCTATAATACTGCTGCGTTGTTCCAGGAGGAGTTGCAATCATATATACAACCTGTTTATTCTTAATTACAGTATTATAAACAGTATCCGACGCAGTATAGCCAACAGCTTTTTTCCCGGAGGTATCATACATGGTCGTGAGCATACGCTCTTTTCCGTAAAAGAGAGAATATTCAATGCCTGTCTTCGATTTAAGGTCATCCATAATAGTCTCATACTCTTCCATTATATTTTGGTCGCCTTTATAAACGACTCCATCTACACAGGACCATTCTCCATCCCATACATTATTCATCTCACTCTCAAGCTGTTCAACGGCAAGAAGAAGTTCCTCCTGCAACATATCCTTGTATGTGGAACTGATCTTGATACCACTTATAACAGTTAGAATCGTTGCCACTACTATAATCGCTGCCACAGCAGCAATTATCAGTTTCTGTACAAGCTTTCCGTTACGTACTCTAGTTTCCATATAGAGGACCTCCATCAAAATAAACTGATCATAATCAGATGTTCCAACGAATTAATTATATACGTGATTGAGTGTATTTTCCCACATCTTTTTATTAATTCTTTATGAAATAAAAAAAGACATTGATCAGGGATAAATAGCTTATCCAAATCAATGTCTCTTTAATGATCAATACTATTCAAACTGATTTTGCAATTTTAAATGTCGCAAAAATCAATACTGCTGAGCTTTCTCCTCACCGTTCATTACACGGATAGCGCCCTGAGCAAGAGCAAGAAGCTCATCCTCTCCAGGATATACAGTTACAGGACAGATCCAGTCAACACGCTCTTTGATCTTATCTGTAATAACCTGGCCATAAGCAATACCACCTGTAAGGATGATCTGATCAACCTTACCCTTAAGTACTGTAGCGCAGGCACCAATATTCTTGCAGATCTGGTAAATGAAAGCATCACGGACCAGGTTAGCCTTCTCGTTGCCTTCTTCGCACATCTTGTTTACTTCTCTCATATCATTTGTACCAAGATATGCGTTAAGTCCGCCGTAGCCTACAATCTTCTTCTTCATCTCATCATAGGTATATTTGCCTGAAAAGCACATGTCTACCAAAGCCTTAGCTGGAATGCCGTTTGCTCTCTCAGGAGAGAATGCACCGTCACCGTTAAGTGCCGCATAAACATCGATCATCTTGCCGTTCTTGTGAACACCTGTGGATGTGCCGCCGCCCATGTGAACAACAATTACGCTGATCTCGTCATACTTTTTTCCAATCTCTTTAGCATATCTTCTGGCAACAGCCTTCTGGTTAAGAGGGTGATCAATTGATACACGCTCGATCTCAGGAACACCTGAAATACGAGCTACAGGCTCCATCTCGTCAACTACTACAGGGTCAACGATGGAAGAAGGAACACCTATCTCATCACCAATCTCTCTTGCAAGGATACCTCCAAGGTTAGAAGCGTGCTGTCCCTGAACGCCCTTCTTAAGATCCTCTAAAAGAGCGTCTGTACACTCATACGTACCACCTGGGATTGGACGAAGAAGTCCGCCTCTTCCAACGATTACATTAAATGATTTGATATCAATATTCTCTTTCTTAAGGAAATCAAGAATAATATCCTTACGGAAATCCTTCTGAGCAATGATAGATGGATATGATTCAATCTCTTCTGTGCTGTGTCTTAAGGTTTCCTCTTTTACAAGAGTCTCATCCTCAAAAATACCAACCTTGGTAGATGTAGAGCCTGGATTAATAATCAAACTTTTGATCATGACTTTCTCCTTTTCTATATAGTTCAATAATTCTTACTGCTTGTTATTTTCAGCTACAACAGCTGCAAGCGCAATTGAATTAACCTTAACTTCAACTGAGTCTGATCTTGACGTAAGAATTACAGGTGCCTTTGTACCTGTAAGGATGTTACCGTTCTTAACTGTTGCAAGTCTTACGATTGTCTTGTATGTAAGGTTACCTGCGTGGATATCAGGGAAAAGAAGAATATCAGCATCACCAACGATCTTACGATCAAGAGCTCCTGCCTTATGCTTGGCAGCCTCAGGATCAATTGCAAGATCCATGGAAAGAGGTCCGTCAACGATACAGTTCTTGATCTCGCCCTCTTCGTTCATTCTTGTAAGCTCTGCTGCCTCTACTGTTACAGGCATCTTAGGGTTAACAACTTCAACAGCTGCAAGAGGAGCTACCTTAGGGCACTCAACGCCGCAGGCTCTTGCTACATCTACTGTATATTCAATAATAACCTTTTTGTCTTCAAGTGTTGGATATGGCATGAAAGCAACGTCTGTAAGGAATAAAAGACGATCAATGCCAGGAATTTCAAATACGCAAACATGTGAAAGTGGACGTCCAGTACGAAGACCAACCTCTTTATCAAGAACACTCTTAAGGAAGTCCTTGGACTCAAGTGATCCCTTCATATAAATATCAGCCTTGCCGCTGGAAACAAGAGAAACTGCAGTTCTTGCTGCCTCAACTGTATCCTTTACATCGATGATTTCAAAGTCATCAAGGTTCATTCCAACCTCTTTAGCCTTCTCCTCTATCTGCTCCTTGTCACCAACAAGAATAGAATCAACGATTCCTCTTTCCTTGGCAATCTTAACTGCCTCAAGCACGTGTGTGTCCTGAGCAACAGCTACTGACATTTTCTTGGTGCTGGCTGTCTTAAGCTTGGCCAGGATATCATCAAAATTCTTACTCATATTAAAAAGCCTCCATTCAACATATTGTTCTAAAACAATTCGCCATATGACAAAATTTTAACACTCCCCTTTTCGTTTTTCAATCGCTTTACTTATTTTTTTATGAACTTTCTTTCGAACTCATCTGCCGGAAGAGGTGGAGAAAAGTAATAGCCCTGTACAATCTCACAGCCTCGCTTTTTAAGGAAGTTATACTGTGCATCATTCTCGACGCCCTCTGCAACCACCACCAGCTTCAGGCTCCTGGCAATATCCAGGATAAGCTCTACAAGACGTACGTTCTTGCCGCTGTCTTTGTCACTTTCAATATCTTTAATAAAGCTTCTGTCCAGCTTGAGTACGTCTATTGGCATACGAGACAGCATATTCAAAGAAGAATATCCGGTACCAAAATCATCCATTTCGATATGATATCCTTTTTCTCTGAATCTTTTGACCACATCTATAACAAGATCTTCATTTTCAGTGTAGGCTGATTCCGTCACTTCCAAATGGAGATTGGCTCTTCCGATACCGGCATCCCGAACAATGTTTTCAATTATTTCTTCCGACTCCGGATCGAAGATATCAACTCTGGAAAGGTTGACAGAAACAGGCAGGATCACACCGTATTTCTTTTTCCATTCGGCAATCTGTCTTGCAGCCTCAGCCCATACATATTTATCAACAACACCTATCTGACCATGTTTTTCAAAAAGAGAAATAAATTCCCCCGGAGGAATCATTCCCAGTTCTGAATGGTTCCACCTCACAAGCGCCTCTGCGCTGCATAGCGTTGGCGGATTGGTCTGAATGTTAAACTTAGGCTGATAGTAGACTAAAAACTCACGAGTTTCTACTGCACGCTTTAAGTCATTAAGAAGACGATGATCCAAGAGTTCCCTGATTCTCATGTCTTCGCTAAATACCATGAGCCTTGTCTTCTGGCCGCCCCGAACCATATTGCAGGCTGTTCTTGCCCTGTCGAAGAGCTGAATCGGCTCCATTCCTTCCTGCCAGGGCATGATGCCCATTCGAATACGCAGATTAACATTTTGAGCACAGGCATCAATGCTTTGCTGGAAACGATCAAATAATTTGTAATAATCTCCATCCGTCACACAATAGACATCAAATCTGTCAGCCTGAGTTCTGCAGGCTATTCCATCATTTTCCTCGACCAGCTTACTGATTTCATCACTCAGTGCCCTTAGTACGATATCTCCAAAGTCCCAGCCGTATAGAGCATTTACTACATGGAACTGCTCTATATTCAGGACTATAGCGTCCATTTTCTTATCAGGATTATCCTTATATAAGCGGTTAGCATATTCAAAAAAGAAGTTCCTGGTATACAGCTTAGTCAAAGGATCCAGTTCAGTAGCTGCAATAAGTTTTTGCCTGTCTTCAGCTTTTTTATCTGATTTCACCTTCTGTAGCAGCAGGAAAAGAATAAGTGATGCAACCATAGCCAGTGCCGCCAGAACTGAAGGCAGATTGTCATTTAAGTAATCTGTAAAAGAAACCTTCTCGGTATTATTAGAATATTTGGAAAGGCTGGCATCCATCGTACTCTCATCTATAAGATACGCAGATTTGTTAAGTATTGAATATAAAATGCCATTATTTCTTTTTACTGCAAAAGAGAATCCCATCTCTTTTCCTGTTGTAAGGAGTGACAGTTTATGTCGACGGCGCAGGGTGTCCGTAGCATTGATGCGGTTTCCGTTTACCATTGCGCAGTCTGCTTCACCCCTGGCCACCGTGGCATAAACTTCTTCTAACGGTTCTCGCCAGATTATGTTCCATTCAGGGTAATTGTCTTTTACAAAATTATCAAAATTAATGTTGCCCTTAAGAAGAACTACTGTGTTATCGCTGTTGTCCAGAATATTAGTTCCCTTTGTCTTAACAACGACATAAATCTCAGTATCCATGACCTGATCTGTAATAAAAAGACCAGCATTCTCGCTGTCATAGGAATCCATGCTGAGTGGAAAAACGGCATCGACTTCGCCTCTGTCCATTGCCTCCAAAGACTCTTCTGTTGTCTTGTAGGGCACTGCCTTGAAATCAATCTTCACACCATGAAGACAGGTTGAAGCATAGTCCAGATAATCTTTGAGTGCGCCGTAAAGTTCTCCTCCTTCTGAAGCACAAAACGGAAGATAATTATCCCTATAACCTATTCTGATGGTATTGTGCTTCTCCAGATATTCCAGTTCATCCTCTGAAGGATAAGAATTTACGCTTACCGACCAGATGTATTTCTGATACATCCTCTGATTGTAGAACGGATCTTCATTCTGGATATTACTCATGGCGTGATTGAGTTCTTTTAGAAGATCCTCTCTTTCCTTATTGACAGCAAAATAGTAATCCGATGTGCCTATCTTGCACACAGGACTTAGAACATCATTTTTTCCGTAAGTATCCATTGTAACGTAGGCATCAATAAAACCGCTATCCAACATCTTGATACAGTTTTCCGGAGTCTGATTTAAGTTTTGTATCAGTTCTATTTCTATTTCATTTTGCTCAGCCCAGCTTAGAAGACAATCCTCCTGGATACTGTCCTTATCAACTGCAAATCTTTTTCCTTCAAAGGTTTTCACATCTTCAAGAGTCAGTGAATTATCGCCTGATTTGATAAAAATATAATAGGACTCTGTGCCCATAGGCAGCGTGGAATACAGCATCTGTCCTATTCTCTCACCCTTATAGGAAACATCACTTAAAAGATCTATCTCACCGTCTCTTAGTTTCTTTAAAAGCTCCGGCCATGTGCCGTTTACATATTCATAGGTCCATCCGGTATAGGCCGCAACTTTCTGCTGATACTCATAGGCCATACCTGTCTTTCTGCCAAACTGATCCGTATAGCAATAGGCGGACTCGTACCAGCCAACACGAACCACTTTGCTTTCTGTATCACTTGTATTTTGGTCATTCTCGGAAGCATATGCTGTGGACACAGGAATCAACATAAGGGCAACACAAATTAAAAGAGTGATTGCTCTTTTGAGTATTACAGATAATATTCTGTTGCCTGCACCTTCCCCTGTATGCTTCATATATTTGGCCAGCTCCCGAACACTTTTATTTTATTTGGCGGAAAAATATACACTTTTACGTCTACATTATAGCATTATGGTAGGCGCGAAATTATTAAACAAAAGTAAAAAATAAGAAGGGGCACATTTAGTGGCCCCTTCCCGGCATTATCCATTATTTTGTTTTAGAAGCCTTCCATACGGCGCTGCTTACGAAGCTCGCGTCTCTTAATGGCACCTTCCCACTCTGCCTTCTCATTCTCGGTTCTGACATTCAGTCCATAAGGCACTACAGCAGGCGTTCCATCATTATCAATACAAACTTCAGTAAGATATGCTCTGTTAAGGACATGTCTCATTCCTGTTCTCACGTCCTCAACATAGGTATCTACTCGAACTTCCATGGAAGTTCTGCCTACATACGTAATCTTGCCGATCATAACAAGAACATCGCCAAGGGCTGCGCCCTGTTTAAACTGCATATTGTCGATTGCAGCTGTAGCAATCGGGTTACCGGAATGTCTGATGGCAACTGTTCCAGCAACCTCATCTATCCACTCCATGAGTCTTCCACCAAATAGTCTGTTCTCAGGATTGATGTCTCCGTATTTAACAACCTTGGTCCACTCTGTGATGGAGTCCTCAACATTTTTATTAGCAATCTGCTTGTCTACATGAAAGACCTTGCCCATACCCGTACCTCCAAGAAGTATTCCGTCACTAATCATTTTGAGATTGTATTACCTTTGCAACATGAATAGTGACCTCTAAATAAATATATATGTCTATTTTACTAGACCGGAAGTGTTTTCTCAACTATTAGCATTCGCTTTGATATCCATTTGTTACATTTTTACAAGAATTAAATGGATATTTTTGCTATGTTTTTCACAATTATTGCTCACACTTCCTGATATTAATTGTGTAAAATAGACTTAGTTTGATTGTACAAATATGTTTAATTGTACAATTAGCACAATTAAAGGAGGAAGAAAAAAGAAATGGCAAATCGTATCGTACTAAACACAGTATCTTACCATGGTCACGGGGCAATCAAAGAGATTGTAGGCATCGCTCAGAATAAGGGCTTTAAGCATGTATTCGTAGCTTCTGATCCTGACCTTATCAAATTTGGGGTAACAGCTAAGGTTACAGATCTTCTTGACGAAGCCAAAATCCCATATACAGTTTATTCCAACATCAAGCCAAATCCAACAATCGAGAACGTTCAGAGCGGTGTAAAGGCATTCAAAGAGTGCGGCGCTGACTCCATTATCACTATCGGTGGCGGTTCTTCCATGGATACAGCCAAGGCTATCGGCATCATCATCACCAATCCTGAATTTGAAGATGTTCGCTCTCTTGAGGGCGTTGCTCCTACCAAGAATCACGCAGTTCCTACAATCGCAGTTCCTACAACAGCCGGAACAGCAGCTGAGGTTACTATCAACTACGTTATCACTGATGTTGAAAAGAAGCGTAAATTCGTATGTGTAGATACAAATGATATCCCTGAGGTTGCTATTGTTGATCCAGATATGATGTCTTCAATGCCTAAGGGACTTACAGCATCAACAGGAATGGATGCTCTCACTCACGCCATTGAAGGTTATACCACAAGAGGCGCTTGGGAGCTTACAGATATGTTCCACTTAGAGGCTATCAAGCTCATCGGCGCTAACCTTCGCGGCGCTGTAGAAAATGATCCTGACGGACGTAACGGCATGGCTATGGCTCAGTACATTGCAGGTATGGGCTTCTCTAACGTTGGTCTTGGAATCGATCACGCTATGGCTCACACTCTTTCAGCTTACTATGACACACCACACGGCGTTGCCTGCGCTATGTTCCTTCCTATCTCAATGGAATTCAACCGCGACTTCACCGGCGAGAAGTACAGAGAAATCGCAAGAGTACTCGGCGTTAAAGGTGTTGATGAAATGTCTCAGGAAGAGTACCGCGATGCTGCTATCGCAGCTGTTAAACAGCTCTCCAAGGATGTTGGAATCCCGGAAAAGAACGAGAAAATCCGTGAAGAAGATCTCGATCAGCTGGCTACAGATGCCCTTGCAGATGCCTGCTATCCAGGAAATCCTCGTGAGGCAACTAAGGAGCAGGTTATCGAAATGTTCCGCATGCTGATGTAATTATCAAGGTAATCGCAACGCAGTAGGTGAATATTATTTATCAACATAATTTCCAAAAAACTTGCCCGTTTTTCCTATAAGGACGGGTAAGTTTTTTATTTTATGATAAAATAGCACATGGAGATTCATTGTTATCATGTTACTGTTCACTCACTTGCAGCTCGCTCCAGTAACGAATTCGCGCATTTCTGTCTGAACAGTAACTATTATCATCGAATCTTTAAGTAATACCGTACGGAGTAAAGCATGAACACACCAAAAGTTTCAATAATTATTACAGTTTACAATACAGCCAAATACCTTGATGAATGCATGACATCTGTCATTAATCAGACAGAAAAAGATATTGAGATTCTTCTGGTAGATGACGGCTCAACTGATGGAATAAGTCCGGAAAAATGCGACGAATACGCTGCCAAAGACAGCCGCATAAAAGTAATCCATAAAGAAAATGGCGGCCTCATGTCTGCCTGGATTCGCGGGACGAAAGAATCTTCCGCGCCATATGTATGTTACCTGGACAGCGATGACTGGATTGACCAGAACATGATTGAGGATCTATATAAAGAAACATCTATTTATAATCCGCCTTCGAAATTAGCCGTTCAAAAGCCAGTCTTCTCAGATCAGGAGATCATCTCCAGCAACTACATTGTGGAGAAGGCTGGTGAGCGCAGAAAAGAGACTCAGTCCCTTGCTCCAGGTGAATACACCGGTGATAAATTGGAAAGCGTTCGTAATAACCTTCTCGGTAACGAAATCCGCCCTGTCACCATGTCCAGATGCATGAAGCTGATTTCCAGGGAGCTCATCCTTGATAATATCAAATACTGCAATGCTCAGATCAAGATGGGCGAAGATGTAAATATCACTCTTCCCTGCCTCTGCGACTGCAAGCGACTAGTTATTGTAAAGGATGGCTACTACTACCACTACAGGCTAGTTGGAGATTCCATGGCCCACGGCTATGACAAAAAGCTCCTTTCCAACATTGACCTAAGTGACAAGACTTTCAGAAATATCCTGAAAGATAAAGGAATAAAAAACGCAGACACTCAGCTGGACAAAGAGTATGTGATGCTTCTTTTCCTTGTCATGAAAAATGAGCTACGCTGCCAGGAAAAAGACACTGTAAAAAGAGTTAAAGAAGTATTCAGAAGAAGCGATATCCGTGCCAAAATCCAAGGCACAGATATCACTGTAAGTTCAAAAGCAAATAAGTTTCTTTTGTTTTGCATGAAGCATCCAATTGCTCCTGTAATTATTTTCACACAAAAGATTCTGCTAGCTTATGACAAGAAGACAAACTAAGCCGCATCTTTTGAAAAGAAAAGGCTATCAAATGATAGGAAAAAAAACAGAATTTAGGCTAAAGTAAGATACAACATTAGCAGACTAAAAATGAATCATACTGCCAAATAGCAGTTTGAAAGGAGAAAGGTATGAAAATATATAATGTTACAGATCCTGAGTTTACTAACTACGGCAGGATCATTGAGGGCTACGAAGAGGAAAAGAAGGCAATTGTAAACGCACTTAAGGCACACACTCCTGTTCCTGAGGGAACTGAGTATGTTGCAGAAGAGCCTGCACTCCAGTCTCTTGCTGCTGCTGATTCTATTACAAACAGTCTTTTTGGTGGTTCACCAATGCAGTTTGGATGGTGCAACGGACATAACACCAAGCTCAACTGCCTTGAGTATCATCGTTCAAGCGAGATCAACCTTGGTTCAACAGACTTTATCCTTCTTCTTGCAAAGAGAGAAGAGATTGTAGATTACAAGCTTGATTCCAGCAAGGTAAAGGCTTTCCTTTGCCCGGCAGGAACTATGATCGAAGTTTTCGCTACAGCTCTTCACTATGCTCCATGTCAGGCCAGCAAGGATAGCGGTTTCCAGGTTCTTGTAGGACTTCCTAAGGGAACAAACGTTGGCAAGCCTGAGTTTGAAGCTCGCAACCAGGAAGACAAGATGCTGACAGCTACCAACAAGTGGCTCCTTGCTCACGCTGATGCTAATGAAGCTAAAAACGGCGCATGGGTTGGAATCACAGGCGAGAACATTGATATTGCAAGTGATCTGAAATAAAAGACGTGACAAAGGGGACGGTTCTCGCCTGCTTCGGACGAAGCCAACGAGAACCGTCCCTTTGTCATCACTTCAGTTCAAATCCATAGAAATCTATGGCTCCACTTCCCACATACTTAAAATAAAGCGGACTTACCTTTTTACTACTTTCAAGTGCGCCGGTAACCTCGATGCACTCACCTTTTCCATCTATATCCATTACCGCGCAGGTTTTGCCAAACTCCGGTTCATAGGAAACTAAAATCTGTCCTTTGCAGGTACCACCATACCATATCTTTATCCGGCTTGCTTCATCCATATCAAAATACTTAAATCCCGCAACGGCACCATCCTTCATATTGGCGATGTATTGGATGGCGTTCTCATCACCATCCTTACCATTCTGGGTAAAATATGGATGGTCTTTCTTTGGAAATGCCTTGTCATATCTGGCGGTTCCCTCTTTTGCCCACAGATTGCAGGCTATATAGGATGGATATATGCCAGTTCCCTTAAGCGGTCCGTTATTCAGGCCACAGGAAGTGACCTCTGCCTGACGAAATCCACCATTTGCCTTTCTTGCAAGTTTTTCGGCGCAGGCCTGTCTGGAGTAGGAATGCTGATTGGTCTGTCTGTGGTAAAAGATATACCAGTCATCACCAAGCTCAACCATTCCTCCATGGGTATTCCCAAGATAATTCAAAGCTCTGCTCTCATCCTCATTACCATTAAGATAAAGATCTCCCTGATCTACCAGAGTTCCTCCATACTTAAAACCGCCATCCGGTCTGTCGCTTATCGCATAACAAAGCTCATGATTATTGGACGATGAATAAACAAATACATATTTTCCATCAATCTTTCTTATGGAGCTTGCTTCAAAGAACTCATGCCCCACAAACTCAGCAGGCGGATTATTTCCTTTCCTTGGGAAAAGAAGCTTAGGCTCAGTCTTTATTGTCACCATATCTGATTCAAGCTCGATTACCACGCCGCCACTGTTTTTTAATGAATGGAATCTGCTAAGGATTGCCGGAACTTTGGTGGCAAATCCCGAATACAGATATACTCTGTCATCATCATCTACAAGAACGCCCGGATCAAAGGGAAACTCATCATTTTTTCTGCGTCCAAACTTTGTTCCATCCTTGTAATGAACATGTCCGTAAAACTCGTATTGTCCATCAGGCGTATCGCATACTGCAACTCCCATTGTCCCCAGAAAATCGAAGGCATAATAAAGATAAAAGCGTCCATCAACTCCCTTTACAACATCCGGCGCAAACAGAAGGCGAAGTCCTGTAAAATTCATGGGATCCTGTTTTTTGGAAAAGATTGTTCCACTGCAGGTCCAGTTACTAAGGTCATTTACAGGTGCCGACCAGCACACATAATCATTCACACAAAAAATCGGTGCATTAAATTTATCATGAGAACCGTACACATAAACCCTGTCTCCAAATACGTAAGGCTCTCCGTCAGGAATATATTCCCATGAGGGCAAGTAAGGATTAACCGCCTGCCTCAGCTCATTTTTCCACGGTTTCATAAGTTGTTCTACTTTCTTACGCGTTATTTCTTTCTAAATCAATTATCATATACAAATAACACCATATCATAAAAATACTTGTTGTATCTACAAAAGGCATAATCCGTATCTTGTAAGTCATAATCGGTACTAGCTGAATCTTTTCCTCACTAAAAGAGCGTTTTTACGTAAATGATTACCCATTATCTGACTATATGATCGTTACTGTTCACTCGCTTGCAGCTCCCTCCAGTAACTGATTCGCGCATTCATTCCAATTCGACTTCGTCGAAGGAATGCGCTCACTCCTGAATCACTTTCTCACGAAATGCGCAGCACAGTGCGCATTTCTGTCTGAAC
>JAEEGL014661369.1_pt1 | contig 13212 bp, 11 predicted proteins | sample 9134231 | NCBI WGS metagenome assembly JAEEGL01 (sample SAMN16246548, study PRJNA631951) | gut metagenome | biome: gut microbiome; feature: rumen; material: fiber-attached | host: Bos | place: Iran: Karaj | collected 2018-10
GCGGCGCGCGGCGGGGCGCACGGAGGCGTAGTACTGCAGGGCCCGGCCGCCGGGGGTGGTCTCGGGGTTGCCGTACATGACGCCAATCGTCGGACGCAGCTGGTGGATGAAGATGACGGTGCAGTTGTTCTTGGCGATGGCGCCGGCCAGGCGGCGCATGGCCTGGCTCATGAGGCGGGCCAGCATGCCCACCACCGTGTCGCCGATCTCCCCGTCCAGCTCGGCGCGGGGGATCAGCGCGGCGACGGAATCCACCACCAGCACGTCGATGGCGCCGGAGCGGACCATGGACTCGGCGATGTCCAGCGCCTGCTCGCCGGTATCCGGCTGAGAGATCAGCAGGCTGTCGATATCCACGCCCAGGGCCCTGGCATAGGCGGGCTCCAGGGCGTGCTCCACGTCGATGTAGGCGGCGTCCCCGCCGTTGCGCTGGGCGGAAGCCACCACGTGCAGGGCAAGGGTCGTCTTGCCGGAGGCCTCGGGCCCGTAGATCTCCACGATGCGGCCCCTGGGAACGCCCCCGATGCCCAGCGCCAGGTCCAGAGACAGGGACCCGGTGGATAGAGCCTCCACATTTACGGAAATATCGTCGCCCAGGCGCATGATGGTGCCTTTGCCGTAATCCTTTTCGATCTTGGAGATCGCGGCCTCCAGCGCTTTCTTCTTGTCGGAGTCGACGGGGGAAACGCTCACCGCGGTTTTTTTCTTTTCAGCCATGTCTGTGTTCTCCTTTATTATCATGTTGTGAGATCAGGATATCAGATACCCTGTCCCATAAACCGGACTCTCAAAATAGCTGGTCCATATCGTACATCCTGCCGATGACCACCCGGTCCACGCCCAGCGTGTCCTTCCGGGTCTCGGCGGAGGCAAAGCCCGCCGCCAGGAACAGATCCTTCACGGTCTCCGCCTGGCCCTCGCCCACCTCGAAGAGCATGTATCCGCCGGGGCGCAGCAGGGATTTCCAGTATTTCAGGATCCCCTTGAAGAAGCGCAGCCCGTCTTCGCCGCCGTCCAGGGCCCAGATGGGCTCGTAGTCCCGCACGGAGCTGTCCAGGGTCATGATCTCGCCGCTCTCGATGTAGGGGGGATTGGAGACGATCAGGTCGAAGGTGCCGATGCTCAGGGGCGGGGCGGCGGTGGCGTCCGCCTGCAGAGTGATGCAGCGGGAGGTCAGGCGGTTCGCCGCCAGATTCCTCCGGCAGACGTCCAGAGCGCTGGCGCTGATATCCACGGCCACCAGCTTCGTGGCGGGCAGCTCGTGCCCCAGAGCGCAGGCGATGCAGCCGCTGCCGCAGCACAAATCCAGGATGCGGGCGTCCATCTTCCGTCCCACCAGCAGGGACTTGGCGGCGTCCACCAGCAGCTCCGTGTCCATACGTGGGATCAGCACGTCCGGAGTGACCTTCATGGGCAGGCCGTAGAATTCCCAGGCGCCGGTGATGTAGGCGACGGGCTCGCCCTTGAGCCGCCGTGCCAGATAATCCGCCACCTTGTTTTCCACCGCGGGGGTGGTATAGAGATTCATATCCCGCAGGAGATCCGCGGTGCTCTTCCCGGCGGCCTGAGCCACCAGGAGCCGGGCCTCCAGATTGCAGCCCTCCGCGCCGAACTGGCGCAGAGCGTTGCGCGCGGAGAGATAGAGTTCGTTGTAGGTTTTCATGTGTCGCTCCCTCTCTTGTCAGCTCCCCCAGCGGTCGCTGCCCTTTTCCTCGGGGATCACCAGCTCCAGAGCGCGGATGGCGCACTCGATCATACTGTCGTCCGGCTCGTTGGTGGTGATGTGCTGCAGCCACTTGCCCGGGGCGGAGAGTACGGCGGAGAGCCGGTTGTCGTGTCCGCCGCACCAGCGGTTGATTTCATAGCTGATGCCCACCACGAAGGGCAGGAGCAGCAGATGACAGCCGAAGCGGGCAAAGACGTTGGTGATGGGGAAGAAGAAGTTGAACAGCAGGTTCACCAGGATGCTCACCAGCACCACCACCAGCAGAAAGCTGGTGCCGCAGCGGGGATGGAAGCGGGATTCCCTGCGGACGTTTTCCACGGTGAGCTCATGGCCGTGCTCGTAGCAGAAGATGGTCTTGTGCTCGGCTCCGTGGTAGGAGAACACCCGCTTGATGTCCTTGACCTTGCTGACCAGGAACATGTAGAGCAGGAGGATCGAGACGCGGAACACGCCCTCCAGCAGGTTGATGAGCGCCTGGGAGAAGCTCTGCCGGAAGTTCAGCAGCCGCACGATCAGCGCGGGCAGGAAGGCAAAGAGCAGCAGAGCCAGGCCGAACCCCAGGACCACAGCCACGGCGATGATGAGCTTCTGGGCCTTGTCCTCGGGAAAATGCTTCTCGATCCACTGGTCCACCTTGTCCGGCTCGCCCTGCTCTTCTTCTGGCACAAGGCTCGCGGAATAGGTCAGGGCCTGCATGCCCTTGATCATGGAGTCGATAAAAATGGCGCAGCCGCGGATGAGCGGGACCCCCAGAATGGGATATCGATCCTTGATCAGCCGCAGCTCTTCGGTTTTATCCACGAGGCCGTCCTTGGTCCGGCAGACGATGGCCTGCTTTTTCGGACCGCGCATGAGGATGCCCTCGATCAGAGCCTGGCCGCCGATAGAGGTCCGGAAGGCGCAGGCGTTATTGTTGTTTTTGGACATAGAACGCTCCTGTGATTTATTTGCTCTCTGTGGGCAGAGTCACGGTGACCCGGCAGCCGCCGCCCTCGGCGTTTTCCACCAGCAGCTCGCCGCCGTGACGGGTGACGATCTCGTCGCATACGGCAAGGCCGATGCCGGTGCCGCGGTTCTTTGAACTCCCCTTGTAGAATTTCTCCTTCACGTGGGGCAGCTCCGCCTCCGGGATGCCTCGCCCGTGGTCGCGCACGGTGATCTGCACGAACTCACCCTTGGGCTGGATGGCCACGTCCACCTGCTTCCCATCGCCGCCGTGCTTGGAGGCGTTGTCCAGCAGGTTCAGAAACACCTGCTTGAGCCGCTCCGGATCGCCGGGGATCAGCGGCAGCTCCGTGGGGGAGGGGACGTAGTTGAGCTCCACGCCGGCCTGACGCATCAGCTCGCCGTAGGTGAACATGGCGTCCTCCAGCTCTGCGGAGATGTCCAGCATTTCGATGCGCAGATTGAAGCGCCCGTCCTGGATGCGGGTGAATTCCAGCAGCTCCTTCACCATGCCGCTCAGGCGTTCGGCTTCCCGGGAGATGATGTTGATGCCGCGCAGGGAATCGCCCTGGACGGCCTCATCGTAGGCGATGGTCTCGGCCCAGCCGGTGATGGCGGTCAGGGGAGTACGCAGCTCGTGGGAGATCTGGGAGATGAACTCCGTGCGGTTTTTCTCCACAACGGCCGCCTGCTGGGAGATATGGTTGATGGCGTCGGCCAGCTGACCGATCTCGTTGTCCGCCAGGCCCTCCAGCTGGATGCCGTAACTGCCGGAGGCGATGTGATCGGCAAACTCCGTCAGACGCTCAATGGGGTCGGTGACGTGCCGCCAGAACCAGAGCAGCAGGGCGATGACGGCAAAGCAGGTCAGCACGATCATGGCCCCGGCCAGGGCGTAATGTCCCCAGGCGATGGCCCAGACGCCGATCAGCAGCAGCACCAGAGTGCCGATGCCGGCCAGCATCAGCTTGATGCGTAAACTCTTCAGCATGCTTCGCTCAGTAGCCCCACTTGTATCCGTAGCCCCAGACGGTGGTCAGGTACTCCGGCTCCGTGGGATCGGACTCGATCTTGATGCGCAGACGCCGGATGTTCACGTCCACGGTCTTCAGCTCGCCCGAGAAATCGCTGCCCCAGACGGCGGAGAGGATGTCCTCCCGGCTCATGGCCTTGCCGGGGTTCTCCATAAACAGCTTCATCAGCAGATACTCGATTTGGGTCAGCTTCAGGCGCTGGCCGTTTTTCTCCAGAGTACGGTTGCGGGTATTGAGCAGGAAGGGACCGCTGGAGATCTCCACCTTGGCCTTCTCGTCCTCGTCGACTCCCAGACGACGGATCAGCGCGTCCACCCGGGCGGTGAGCTCCGCCGGGGAGAAGGGCTTGGTCACGTAGTCGTCCGCGCCGGTCATGAGACCGGTGACCTTGTCGATCTCCTGGCTCTTGGCGGTCAGCATGATGATGCCGATCTTGGAGCCGGAGGCGCGGATGCGCCGGCAGACCTCGAAGCCGTCGATGTCGGGCAGCATCACGTCCAGCAGGGCCAGGCAGATATCCGGATTCACCTTCCACTTCTCCAGGGCCTCCGCGCCGGTCTCGGCCTCGATGGGCTCGTAGCCGCTTCGGCGCAGATTGATGACCACAAAGCTGCGGATGTTGGCCTCGTCTTCCAGAACAAGGATCTTTTTCATGGATAGCTTCCTCCTCTGTTTTTGAGTAGGTCGATAAATATCATCTTATTATAACATACTCCTTACAAAAATGGTAGACAAAGTTTCAGAAAAAACATCAACATTTTGCATATAAATGACATGAGAGGGGGAGGAACACCACAAAATCTGCAATATCGGTTGATTATTTTTCCCGTGCCTGCTAAAATCGATGACATGAGTGAAAAGAGAAATACCGTGATCGGCATCCTGGCCCACGTGGACGCGGGGAAGACCACCCTCGCGGAGGGGATGCTGTATTGCGCGGGAAAACTGAAAAAGCTGGGGCGGGTAGACCACCGGGACAGCTTTCTGGACACCCACAGTCTGGAGCGGCAGCGGGGCATCACCATCTTTTCCAAGCAGGCCCGGCTGGAGCTTCCTACCCGGCGAGTGACTCTGCTGGACACCCCGGGCCATGCGGATTTCGCCGCCGAAACGGAGCGGACCCTGCGGATCCTGGACTGCGCGGTGCTGGTCATCAGCGGCACCGACGGCGTCCAGGCCCACACGGAGACCCTTTGGCGGCTCCTGGACCGCTACGGGGTGCCCGTGATCCTTTTCGTCACCAAGCGGGACCTGCCGGGACCGACCCGAGCGGAGCTGATGGAGCAGCTTCGCCGGAGGCTCAGCGACAACTGCGTGGATTTCACGGACCGGGACGAGGACTGGACCGAGCGGGTCGCCCTGTGCAGCGAAGAGGCCATGGAGCAGGCGCTGGGCTGCGGAGAGATCCCGGATGCGCTGCAGGCAGACTGCGTTTCACGGCGGGAGCTGTTTCCCTGCTTTTTCGGCTCGGGGCTGAAGCTGGACGGCGTGGAGGCGCTGCTGGACGCCCTGGACCGTTACGCCCCAGCCTCGGAGGATGCGGGCGGCTTTGCCGCACGGGTCTTCAAGATCGAGCGAGACGCCCAGGGAAACCGCATGACCCTGATGAAGATCACCGGCGGCGCGCTGAAGGTGCGCACCGCTCTCAGATATCGGGACGAGCAGGGAACGGAGCGGGAGGAGAAGGTCACGCAGATCCGCCTGTACTCTGGCCTGAAATACGACACGACGGAGCAGGCAGCGGCGGGGCAGATCTGCGCGGCGCTGGGTCTGAGCGGGACCTGGCCCGGACAAGGTCTGGGCGAGGCGGCGGACGGAGCCGCCCCGGAGCTGGAGCCGGTGCTGAGCTACCGCCTGCTGCTCCCGGAGGGCCTGGACCCCATGGCCTTTCTGCCGAAGCTGCAGCAGCTGGGGGAGGAGGACCCCCAGCTCCACATCGCCTGGAACGAGCGGACGAAGGGGATCGACCTGCGTCTCATGGGAAAGATCCAGGCGGAGGTCTTCCGCAGCCTGGTAAAGGAGCGCTTCGACGTGGAGGCAGGCCTGGACAAGGGCCGCATCCTCTACCGGGAGACCATCGAAAACACGGTGGAGGGCGTGGGGCACTATGAGCCCCTGCGCCACTATGCCGAGGTCCATCTGCTGCTGGAGCCCATGCCCCTTGGCAGCGGGATCACAGTGGACAGTGTCTGCAGCGAGGACGACCTGGACCGGAACTGGCAGCGCCTTATCCTCACGCATCTCATGGAAAAGCAGCATCTTGGCGTTCTCACCGGCTCGCCTGTCACGGATATTCGGATCACCCTGGCCGCGGGACGCGCCCATCTCAAGCATACCGAGGGCGGAGACTTTCGCCAGGCCACGTATCGGGCCGTGCGTCAGGGATTGATGCAGGCGAAGAGCGTACTGCTGGAGCCGGTCTACGCCTACACGCTGGAGGTCCCCGCCGAGCAGATCGGCCGGGCCATCAGCGACCTGCGGGCCATGAACGGCAGCTTTGATTCCCCCGAGGACGGGGGAGAGCTGCTGCGGCTGCGGGGCGAGGCCCCGGTATCCGCCATGAACGGCTATCTGGAGGAGCTGCTGAGCTATACCAGGGGCAGAGGCCGCCTGTCGCTCCGGCCGGCGGGCTATCGGCCCTGCCCGGAGCAGGAACGCATCGTGGAGGAGCTGGGTTACCGGCCGGAGGCCGACCTGGACAACAGTCCGGACTCCGTCTTCTGCGCCCACGGGGCGGGATTTGCGGTCCCCTGGGACAAGGTCCCGGAATATATGCACCTGGACAGCTGCCTGAAGAAGCGGGAAACGCCCGCGGAGCCCGAACAGAGACGGCGCAGCCTCAATATCGACGAGCGGGAGCTGGAGGCCATCATGGAGCGGGAGTTCGGCCCCATCCGACGGCCCCGGTACAGCTCCGCGGTGCGCAACGAAGCGCCGGAGGATCCCGCCGCTCCCCGCCGCAGGGAGTATCTGATCGTGGACGGCTATAATCTGATCTTCGCCTGGGACGAGCTGAAAAAGCTGGCGGAGGATCGGCTGGACCTGGCAAGGGCCCGGCTCGTGGATCTGCTCTCCAGCTACTGCGGCTATACGAAAAGCGAGCTGGTCCTGGTATTCGACGGCTTCCGCACCCCGGGGAATCCCGGCTCCCGGACAAAGGTCCACAACATCCACGTGGTCTACACCGGCGACGGGGAGACGGGGGACGCCTATATCGAGCGGATCGTGGACGAGATCGGCAGGAACTACGACGTGCGCGTCGTCACCAGCGACAATCTGATCCGCCTGTCAGCCCTGCGCTCCGGCGTTCTGCGCACTTCCTCCAGGGAGTTCGCGCTGGAGGCGGAGTGGGTGCTGGGCCAGATCGAGGAAATACTGAAGAAGAGCAATCAAAACGCTCACACGACGAAATTGAGAGATGGAAAAGCATGAACTGATCCGACGCGCCGAGGACCTGCGGGACCGGGCGCTGCGCAACGGGACGCCCACCCACACGGGCTTTCTCACCCCCGCTGAGCAGTACCGCCTGGAGACCTGGGCAAAGCACGCGGGGGCGCGGCTGCTCCTCCATGGGGGCGGCGCGGACTGCGAACGCAGGGCGGCCTTCTTCCTGCCCGAGTGGATGGAGGAGGACGCCTTCGATCCGAAGGAGTATTTGAGCGCGCTGCGCCTGCGGGCCTTTTTCGGCGTCCCTGGACACCGGGACTACCTGGGCGCGATCCTGGGCATGGGCGTGGGCCGGGAGTGGGTCGGGGATATCCTGGTCCAGGAGGACGGGGCATATCTCTTCTGTATGCCCAGCGTCCTGCGCCACCTGCTGAGCATCGACAAGGTGGGGCGGGTGAGCGTCAAGGCGGAGGAGGTCCCGCCGGAGCGCGTGCCCGTTCCGGTGCGCCAGGTGAAGCAGGAGAGCTTCTCGGTGATGAGCCTGCGCCTGGACGCGATCCTGGCCGGGATGTTTCACCTCTCCCGCACGGAGGCCGCCCGGCAGATCGAGGCGGGGGCCGTCAGCGTCAATTACGAGGAGTGCCTGAAGTGCGACCGGCCCGTCCGGGAGGGAGACGTAATCTCCCTGCGGGGCGCGGGCAAGGGCAGCGTCACCGGCACCGGGGGGACCTCCCGGAAAGGGAGACTGTTCGTCTACGCGGAGATTCTGAAATAATTTGAAATAAAAGGAGAACACCCATGAGAGCCTACGAGAGATTCATTCAGTACGTGCAGGTGCATACGGCCAGCTCTGAGGAGACCGACGCCACCCCCACCACCCAGCGCCAGTTCGATCTGAGCAGGCTGCTGGCAAAGGAGATGGAGAGCATGGGCATGAGAGACGTCCTGGTGGACGAACATGCCTACGTCTACGGCTTCCTTCCCGCCGACGAGGGCTTTGAAGACAAGCCCTGCATCGGCCTCATCGCCCATCTGGACACCATCCCGGACTTTTCCGGCGAGAACGTGAAGCCAACTCTGGTACCGGACTATGACGGAGGCGCGGTGCCTCTGGGAGAGAGCGGGAAGAGCCTGGACCCGGAGCAGTTCCCCCATTTGAAAAAGCTGATCGGCCACACGCTGATCACCACCGACGGCACCACCGTTCTGGGTGCGGACGACAAAGCGGGCATCGCCGAGATCATGACCGCCTGTGAACAGATCATCCAGGACAAGCTGCCTCACGGACGCATCGCCGTCTGCTTCTCTCCCGACGAGGAGGTGGGCCACGGCGCGGCGCTGCTGGATCTGGAACGCTTCGGCGCGGACTTCGCCTACACCGTGGACGGGGAGGAGATCAACGAGGTCAACTGCGAGACCTTCAACGCGGCGGGCGCCGCCTGGGAGGTCCACGGCTTCAACATCCATCCCGGCTCCGCCAAGGATCAGATGATCAACGCCGCCCTGGTGGCCATGGAGATCAACTCCCTGCTGCCCGCGGCGGAACGGCCGGAGCACACCGAGGATCACGAGGGCTTCTTCCACCTGACGGAGATGCAGGGGAACGTGGAGAAGGCGGAGCTGCACTACATCATCCGCGACCACGACGCCGCCTCCTTCGCCGCCCGGGAGAAGACCATGCGCCAGATCGAAAAGTACATCAACGAGAAGTACGGCGACGGTACCGCGAAGCTGTCCATCCGTCAGCAGTACCGGAACATGATCGAGAAGCTGGAGGGCCATATGCAGGTGGTGGAGCTGGCTGAGAAGGCTATCCGCGCCGAAGGCCTTGAGCCGGTGCGCGTCCCCATCCGGGGAGGCACCGACGGAGCGCAGCTCTCCTTCCGGGGACTTTTGTGCCCCAACATCGGCACCGGCGGCTACTGCTGCCACGGCCCCCACGAGCATATCAGCGTGGAAAACATGGACGCTGCGACACGGATCATCCTGAATCTGATCCGTCTCAACCTGGAGTAAAACCTTACAAGGGAGGTCAGTCCCGTGAACGAGAAGCCGGGCCTGAGAAAATGGTCCGTGATCCTGCTGAAAAAACGGGAACGGAAGGTATGAAGACCGTCCTGGAACATTTTCCCACGGAGGGGGAGCCGCGATCCTGGCGGCGCATCGGCAGCGGGCACATCCACGAGACCTGGCTCGTCCGCACTGACGCGGGGAAGGACTACGTCCTCCAGAAGCTCAACCGTCACGTCTTCCCGGATCTGGATGCCGTGATGGGAAATCTCAGCCTTGTGGACGCCTGGGCGCGGGAGCGGGGGAGGACCCTTCCCATGGTCCGCTTTCTGGACTGCCTTGACGGCGGCAAGCTCTATGACGACGCCTGCGGCGGCGTCTGGCGGGCCTATCCCTTCGTGCCCGACAGCGTGAGTCTGGAACGGGCGGAAGGGGATCTGGACCTCCGGGAGGCGGCCCGGGCTTTCGGCTGCTTCCTTGGCGCCTTGAGCGGTTTCCCTGCGGAAATGCTTGCGGAGCCGATCCGGAACTTCCACAACACCCCGGAACGATATCGGCAGTTTCGTGCCGCGCTGGAGCATGACGCCGCCGGCCGGAAAAGACAGGTCGGACATGAGATCGCCTTTGTCCTGGCGCGGGAGGAGCGCGCCGGGGAGCTGCAGCGGATGCGGGAGCGGGGGAGCCTGCCCCTGCGGGTGACCCACAACGACGCCAAGCTCAACAACGTTTTGCTGCACTCGCAGACCCGTCGGGCCCTGTGCGTCATCGACCTGGACACGGTGATGCCCGGCCTCGCTGCCTACGATTTCGGGGACCTGGTCCGCTCCGGCGGCGCGAGAGCTGCCGAGGACGCGACGGACGCGGCAAGCGTTCTTCTGGAGCCGGAGCGCTTCCGGCTGCTGCTGCGGGGTTTTCTTGACGGCTGTCCCGATCTGACCGACGCGGAACGTCGGAGCCTTCCCCTGGGGGCCTGGACCATGACGCTGGAGTGCGGCCTGCGCTTCCTCGCGGATCACCTGGACGGGGACAGGTACTTCGCCGTTTCCCGAGAGGGACAGAATCTGGACCGGGCCAGGAGCCAGTTCTCCCTGGTTTCGGACATGGAACGGCAATGGGACACCATACAGGGGATCCTGGAAGAAGAAATAGGTTGACATAACACCATCCACATGCACAAAAAAGCAGCTCCCGCGATGTTCGCGGGAGCTGCTTTTTGTGAGATCCGGGATCAGCCCAGCCAGATCTTGCTGCGGTCGATGTCCTTCAGGGACGCTGCGCCGCACATGGTCATGGTGCTCTTCAGCTCGCCCACGACCTTGTCCATGTAGACCTTGAAGCCCTCCTCGCCGGCCCCGTAGATGGCGGTGAGGATGGGACGGCCGATGAGCACGCCGTCGGCGCCCAGGGCCAGGGCCCGGAACACGTCCACGCCGGAGCGGATGCCGCCGTCCACCAGGATGGTGATGCGGTCCTTCACGGCGTCGGCGATGGCGGGCAGGACCTCGGCGGTGGAGGGAACGCCGCCCTGGACGCGGCCGCCGTGGTTGGAAACAACGATGGCGTGGGCGCCGGCTTCCACAGCCTTGCGCGCGCCTGCAACGGTCATGATGCCCTTGATGATAAAGGGACGGCCCGCATAGTCGATGATCTCCCGCATCTCCTCTACAGACTTGCTGCCCGCGTTGGGATTCATGGCTTTCAGGAAGGGAAGGCCTGCGCCGTCCACGTCCATGGCCACGGCGAACACGTCCGCCTGTTCCACGTAGTCCAGCTTTTCAAATACGAACTCCTTGTTCCAGGGCTTGATGGTGGGGATGCCCATGCCCCCCACCTTGACCATATCCTGAACGGAGCTCTTCATGATCTCGGGGTCGACTCCGTCTCCGGTCATGGCGGCGACGCCGTAGTTGGCGGCGGCGGGGACCAGGATGGAGTTGTAGGTAAAGTCGGTGTGCTTGGGGCCGTAGTGCATGGGCAGGCCGCCCAGCGGCGCGGCAAAGATGGGCGCGGCGAAGCGGTGGCCGAACATTTCAAAAGAGATGTCGGGCTCCACGTTGGGGCAGAGAGTGTCCATGTTGACGCAGATATCCTGCCACTTGTCAAAGTTGCGGGCGGCGGTGGGGCCGGGGTATTTGCAGCCGGGGCCGGGCATGGCGTTGCCGCAGGCGCGGCCGTTGCAGACGGGACAGGCTTTGCAGTAGGGGCCGACGCATTCTCTGGCGGCGGCAAGCACTTCGTTGTAATTCATGAGACACGCTCCTTTTTTTATTTCACAGGGTCCTTATTCCCATTATTGTCGAAATCCCCTGCGCTGTCAAGTCCCGTTCCGTCGAATTCGGGGATCATTTCCCCGGTCGCGGCTTCGGGCTCCTGCCAGAAGCCCTCCAGCCCGCGCTTCTGCAGATAGGCGATGAGCCGCTCGTTGGTCTCGGCGTCCACGGGCTGCTGCAGCTCCGGAAAGTGTTCCAGCCCGGGCATGGGAGTGTACTGGCTCATCAGGGAAAAGAGCACGCTCCCGGCGGGGAAGGTCTCCGCGGCAAAATCGATCACGTCCATGGCGTTGAGATCCTGACCGGGCAGGATCAGATGGCGGATCAGCACGCCTCTTTCCAGCATCCCGTCTGCGTCCAGGACGAAGGGACCGGTCTGACGGTACATCTCCCGGATGGCCGCCGCGGCCACCTCCGGGTAGTCCGCGGCCAGAGAGTAGCGCCGGGCCAGATCGCTTTTCCAGTATTTATAATCCGGCAGATAGACCTGCACCAGTCCCTCCAGCCGACGGAGACTCTCCACGCTCTCGTAGCCGCTGCTGTTCCACACCACCGGGATCCCCAGCTCCAGGCCCTCCAGAGCCTGGGCGATGGGGCGGATGAAGTGGGCGCCGGTCACCAGATTGATGTTGTGCACTCCCTGGTCCCGCAGGCGCAGCATGGTATCCCGAAGCTGGGGGACCGTCAGGGGAAAGCCCCCCCGGCCCCGGCTGATCGCATGGTTCTGGCAGAATACGCAGCGCAGATTGCAGCCGGTGAAAAAGATGGTGCCGGACCCGTTTTTGCCGCTGATGCAGGGCTCTTCCCCGTAGTGGGGAGCGGCGCGCGCAACCATGGGGAGGGAGGGGGAACGGCAGACGCCGCCCGGCAGGTCGATATCTCGTTTTGCCCCACATTGACGGGGACAATCGTTACAGATTATGGCCATATCGTGCATTCCTTGGAATCTTTTGGGCTTTTTGGCAATTTGACGAGAAATCTTTCGTTTCCGGCTGGGATTATACTCTTTTTTTGTTCATATTGCAAGAATCATATAAAAATGCAAAAAAGTACATGATTTTTTCGTTTTCTGTGATAAAATGGACACGAAATGGAGAAAGTGTTACCGATGCGGAGGAATGTTCATGCTGGATATCGTCCTGGTGGAGCCGGAGATCCCGCACAATACGGGGGCGATCGCCCGCACCTGCGCCTGCACGGGGGCAAGACTGCATCTCATCAGGCCCCTTGGCTTTGAGATCTCGGACAAGTGGGTCAAGCGCTGCGGCCTGGACTACTGGCACCTGGTGGACATTTCCGTCTACGACGATCTGGACGAGTACTTCGCACGCCGGGGCGACGCCGGGCTGTGGCTGGCTACCACCAAGGCCCCCAGAGCCTATCACGAGGCCGATTTTTCCGGCGGCGCGACGCTGATGTTCGGCAAGGAGACGGCTGGCCTGCCCCAGTGGCTGCGGGAGCGCTACCGGGACCGGTGCATCCGCATCCCCATGATCTCCCGGGCCAGGAGCCTCAATCTCTCCAATTCCGTTGCCATTCTCGCCTATGAGGCGCTGCGTCAGCAGGGCTTCCCGGGCCTGATGGAGGCCGGCGAAATGTCGGCCCGATAAATCGTACACTATTTTACAGGAGGTTAGCATATGAACTACAACAAAAAGACCATTTACGACGTGGACGTAAATGGCAAAAAGGTTCTGCTCCGCTGCGACTTCAACGTCCCCCAGGACAAGGTGACCAACGAGATCACCAGCGACAAGCGCATCGTCGCCGCGCTCCCCACCATCCGCTATCTGCTGGACCAGGGCGCCGCCGTGATCGCCTGCTCTCACCTGGGCAAGCC
>JAEEGL015166291.1_pt1 | contig 13212 bp, 1 predicted proteins | sample 9134231 | NCBI WGS metagenome assembly JAEEGL01 (sample SAMN16246548, study PRJNA631951) | gut metagenome | biome: gut microbiome; feature: rumen; material: fiber-attached | host: Bos | place: Iran: Karaj | collected 2018-10
CCCGAACGGCTCTGTCCTTGCCATCGAGGGCATCACCTCGCCCGACGGCCGGGTCCTCGGCAAGATGGGACACTCCGAACGCATCGGTCCGGATCTCTATCAGAACGTTCCCGGCTGCTACGACAGTCATCTGTTTGAATCCGCCGTCGCCTATTTCCGCGGCGTCTGAAAAGCCCGAACGTCCGCTCCCGCTGTCGCGGGCACGAAATACAAACGGGGCGAAGCCAAATCGGCTTCGCCCCGTATTTGTTTGGGTTTACGGGACCGGCAGCGCGTCGATCATCCCGACCACATAGCGCAGGATCATTGCCGCATCCGCAGCCGTGATCTCACCGTCTTCGTCCACATCCGCGTTCAGCGCCCCGCGCAGGGTGAGCTCCGAAAGTCCGACCATGGCGCGAAGAACGAGCGCTGTGTCCGCCGCGGTGACCGCACCGTCGCAGTTTGCATCGCCGTAGACGATCGGATCAAATGTGATGCTGCCGTTGACCGTTCTCGTCTCGACCTCAACGACCCGCTCTGCAAACAGAAGCGATAAGGAGCTCGGATAGCCGAGCGCATTTACGGTAAACGCGATCTCGACCCTGTCGCCCGGCTGCAAGCCCTCGCCCTTTGCGAACCAAAGCGTGAGTATCACGTCGTCTTCGCGCAGCAGCACGCCGGTTTCGGAGGCCCAGGCAAACAGCATCATGCCGTTCTTTCCGGTCGCCGTCCACTCGACCGGTCCATCCGCTCTGCGGAAAACGAGCTTTGAACCGTCGCAGCACAGGAAGATCTGCGCGCTGTTGACCAAAAGACCCGATTCGGGCAGATCGCACAAGCGCACGTCGTAACGGTAAAGGGTCTCGCCGTTCTCCCGGATCCATGCGCCGTTTGCGATCGCGTCCTCACCCATCAGCGTCAGCATGTCGGGTATACTGAACGTGATGCTGCCGTCCTCATACAGGACCGGATCTGCCTCTGTGATCTCTCCGTTCTCATTGAGATACGCAAAGCCGGTCCCCTCGGCAAAGACAAATGCCGCGACCGTGTCGTTCGCAACAGGACCCGCCGTTGTAAAGTACAGCGACGCCACGACCGTGCCGTCCGGCAGCGGCTGCGCCTCACCGTCGGTCGTCCACGCAAACCGCACCGAGCCGTCCGCGCTGTCGACGTCGATGCTGCCGGTAAACGGCGTTCTCGCTTCCGCGAAGGTCAGGATCGACGGATCATAGCCGACGACTGCCTTTATACTGACCGCATGCCGATCGACGTCGACGTTTCTGATCCTGACGTCGTAACGGTAGAGCGTTCTGCCGTCGGCGTATTCCGCGACGTCGACCGCCGGGAGATGTTCGCCGTAGAACGTGGGACACAGCATCGGGAGCACGATATCCTTGGTCTGCGTCGTGAATCGCTCGTCGGTAAAGGTCGCCGTCCAGCGTCCGAGACCGTCCGCACGCGTTGTCGGCGGTGTAACGATCCGGTAGACCGCAGGAACCGTTTCGGTGCCGATGTGCGTCGGATCGTGTTCACACACCGTCGTTGCCGTTACGGCATAGCCATCCTCGGTTACGACCCAGTCATAGGTCGGCTCGCCCCACTTGTGACCCATCGGCGGAATCGGCTGCGTCATGGTTTGCGTCTCGAACAGTTCAGACTCGAATACCGCGGTGTAGAGCAGTTCACCCTCGTCCTCGCAGGTCGGCGGGATCGCGACTTCGCTCTCTGCTATTACATGCTCCTCCGCAACGTGTTCGGGATCGTGCTCGCAGATCGACGTTGCGTCCGCGACCCAACCGTATTCTTCTTCAAACCGCCATTCGTAGGCGGGTTCTCCCCATTGATGTCCGATCGCCGGGATCGGTACGAATTTCTGCTGTGTCGTAAACAGCGCATTCTTGAAATTCGCCGTGTAGACGGTCATGCCGTCCTCCTCGCAGGTCGGCTCCGAAGTGACGACGCCGGCAACTTCGATCGTTTCGGTCGTGATATGCGTCGCGTCCAGTTCGCAGACCGACGTTGCCGTTACGGTATAGCCCGCTTCGGTCTCGACCCAATCATAGGTCGGCGTTCCCCAGCTCATCGGGTGGAACAGGAAGAGCGGGTTCGCGTATTTGGCCGTTTCTCCGGCGCCGTTGCGGACAAACAGTTCATAGACGCCTTCCCCGACGGCCAGTGTGCAGGAATCACCCAGCGCCGTCCAGCCGGTCTCCGGCGCTTCCGTCGTTCCCTCCGGCGCAAGCGCGATCTCATAGATTGCCGTATAAACGTTCTGCGCAGGGTCGCTCAGCGCCGAATCGAATTCGCCTCCGGCAACGTCCTTTGCTTGTACGGTCAGCCGGATCGCGATATCGCCGTTTGCGCAGACGACCTCCGTGCTTGCTCCGTTGATTTCCAGCGGGTATTCCGCGCTGACGGACTGCGTCGTGCGGTTGCCTGCCGCGTCCGCAGCCTCAACGGTGTATACGCCGCTGAAGCTTACCGGGAAGTATCCCATAAAGGCGCTTCCTTCGACCGTCAGCGGATATCCGTTGACCTTGACGCTGGCCAGGACCTTGTTGTCGATCGCCGTGATCTTGAGATCGTGTATGCTGATCTCCGCGGAAAGCTCCGGCGGGATCAGATCTATGCCGTCGATCACGAAGACGGCTCTTGCCCATGTGCCGTCCGTGCGGTCCACGCGCACCATATAAATGCCGTCCTCCCGGATCGTCCAATGCTCGTTCTCGGCTTTCTCCAGCGGATCGGATGCGAACAAGCCGTCGTCGCCGTATGCGTATACGTTGCTTTGCTCGCCTTCGCCGAGCGAATACGCGCTCTTCAGAGACGGCTGATAATTGATCGGATCGCTCATGCCAATCGCATTGTCCTCCGCGTCGACCAAAGAGACGTGGCTGCGTATCAGACCCGGCGCGTATGCGTTCGCATCGGTGCTCAGCACGCTGTTGAACCACTCCGTGTAGAACCTGCTTTCGCCGGTATTGCCCGCCGTGTCGGATACGCGGATGCTGTGCTCGCCGTTCTCCGTGAAGGTATAATCGAAGTACCAGAGCCTGTCGCTGACCTTGACCAGCGCGGGCGTCGTGGTCTCCGAAAGCGCCAGGTCGTCGAAGCTCACGTTCACGATGCCGCTGCGGTCGAGAATGTAGCAGGTCATCGGTACGCTTTCGCCTTCAAGAACCGAGGCGACGTCCGGGAAGCTGCGGTTCCACAGCACCTGCGGCGCATCCGAATCCGGATCGACGATCGGGTTCGTCTTGTAAGTCGCGACGTAACGGTCGATCTTGGTCCCCGCCTTCGCCGTGACCTTGAGCGTGTGGATCGCGCCGGTCGGATTGTCGAAATTCATCGTCGCGGGAGAGGATGTGAACGTCTGTCGGCCGAAGCTTGAGGACTCCACGGTGATCTCTCCCATGAAGAAGAACGTCATGGTGTCGGCGACGGTGTTGAATGTGAAGTATGCGCCGTCCTGATCCGCAAGCGAGAGATCGTGATTCATCGGGACCTCGTCCGGCGTCGCGCCGCCGGTCCAGCCGGTCGACACGCCCTTGTCGAGGAATCGCCATCCGGGCTGATCGGTCTCTTCGGGATACAGGATCGTTTCCTGACCGTCTGCGTCATAGAAGGTGAACGACATGTCGTCGCGATAGATGTTCACACCTTCACCCATCGTGTCGATCCGGTAAGTGATCGCCGTGATCGTGTTGGTCGCCGTATCCTTCAGCTGCAGGATGCCCGTCGGCTTTTCGCCCGCTTCGATCAGCGCCTGCGCGGTGCTGTTCGGCGCCGCAACGATGACGTGACGATCCGCGTCGTAGTAGCAGACGCCCATGCGCGGCGTCCAATCCGGCGTGCCGTCGCTGAGCTCGGTCAGCACCAGGTCCGGCGAATCGTCGGTCGCATCAAACGAGACCGGAAGATACAGCGTTGTGCCGAGCGCGGTCGCAATGCGATTCGGAACGGAGAACGCCGTGTGATGCTTGACCGTCTGCTTGCAGCTGTTGTTTACTTCGTTGTACTCTTCATGATCCGAACTGTATACGCCGTAGAGATAGTTCGGGTTGTCCGCTTCGGAGTAGATCTCCGCGTTCAGATGCAGACCGCTGATGTCGTCTTTGTTCACGAAGCAGGAGGTCGGTACGCAGAGCTTGCCGGATACGGTGCGGCAGTATCCGATGGAAAGGTCGCCGCCGTCGGGTCCGTTCAGCTTGTAGATGCCCTTTTCATAATCCTCCTGCATCGCGTTGCGCTTCACCGGCGTCTGCTCGCTCGTGCTGAGCGTGCTGCCGGTGATATTGACCGGATAATAAATACGGTTGCCCAAATCGTCGGTTTCGCCGCTGTCATAGCTGAACTGAATGAAGATCTCCGACGCATCGGCAGAGCCGTTGTTCACGACCGTGGCGTCGAGCGAGAAGATCGCGACGCCGTCCGTGACGCTTTTCAGCTCCAGATCGAAATTGTTAAAGCTCAGCTCCGGCACCGCCCTCACGGTGAACAGTTTGCCGGTCGCGCCGCGGAACGGATCGGTAACGGTTGGCGAATTGTTCTCCTCGACCTCGAGGTAGAAGTACGCGCCTTCCTGCAGATTGCACGTCAGCGGAAGTGCCTCGAACTTGAGCTGCGCCGCTCTGCCGGATGGGATCGACTTGATCAGCTTCCACTCCGCGATCTTTTGCTTCGGGCTATCCTCCGCGCCGCCCTCCGAGACCATCAGCCGGACCGTCAGCGGGTCGGCGTCGCTTGCGCGGAGCGCTGCCGTTCCCGTGTTGCGGAAGCTGACCTCGCCCATCAGCTTGCTGCCGATCGTAAAGTCGTGGCTGGAGAAATCGAGATCGCCTTCGCCGATCGCCTGCTCGCCCGAGCCGAATGCGATCGCATAGAAGCCGACGGCGGCGCGGTCTGTCGGCGCCACGGTATCGTATCGGAAGCCGTCGTTCATGGTGAAATGCGCATCCCCGTACGGCGTCAGCGCGCCGTTCGTCAGGATGATGAGCTGCTCGACTTCCGTTCCGTCGTGATCGACTTTCGCCACGCTCATCTGCAGGTTCGTAAAGGTCAGCTTGTCAAGCGTACCCGTATGATTGCCAGGAGTCATCGCTCTGCCCTGATAGGCGGCTTCGGCCTCCTCCGGCGTCATATTGTAGGTGATGCGATCCTCGTAGATCTGCAGACCGCGCATCGCAAGGATCGTCGGGTTGCCCCAGCTCTGCGCATTCTTGTCCCACCACGAGATGAAGATCGCGTTGCTGAGGGAGTTCTCGATCGGAGCGGTATAGACGATCGCAAGGCTGCCGTCGCCGTCCGGGTCGTCCGAACCGATCGCCACTTCCATACCGGTGGTCTCGCTGAAGATCGGCTTCAGCTCGATCGATGCACCGGCGTCGTCGAGCAGCAGATCCATGTCCTCCTTGCCGAGCAGCCATGTATTGCCGCCCATTTCAAAGAGCGCCATCGCCCTGTTGCCGGTTCCGTCGATATCGGCGGTCACGAAGCGCAGGTTCGAGATGTACGGATCCGCCTGCTCCTTCGAGAGCGAACCGCCCTCATACACGCCGTCCTTCAATCTCGAAGTCGCCATGGTGTCCCGGGTGCAGCCGTCATGGTCTACGACCGTTTCGACGATCACCGCCGGGGAGAATCCGTTCGCGTCCACCGTTCTGAGATACAGATGATGGATCGTCGACCGCTCGGTCGCCGCGTCGATATCGGATGCGCCGACGGTCAGCGGCACGTCATTCGTCGTATCGAAGTATACCGTCTGCGTCGTCGTGTACAGCAGATAGACACGGCCGTCGATCGTTGCCGTTTCCAGGTTCTGGATATGCTCGTCGGCAACCGTGACGGTTTTGATCTCCTCGCCGATCCTGACATGCAGCACACTGTCATCGCCGTTGAGACGATTGATCGTGGATTGCGACGCCCACTGGAATACCGCGGCTGCCGTGTTCGGATCCGAAGTTGAATACGGCGGGGCAAGCATCTCCTCGGTCAGATCCTCGTTATGCGCCAGCAGCCATGCCTTGAGCCGCGCGTTGTCACGCGAACCGTCGCCGGACGCGCTGACCCAGACCGTTGCGTCTTTTTCCGTCGCGGGCAGCTGGCACGGATCGTCGCCCTCGAAGATCTTCACGGGACCGGAATCCGTTCCGTCGGGCGTCAGCGGGATCGTCCGCTGTTTGACGCTGTACGTTGCATTGTCGCCGTCGTCGTAAGTGACCCACGTTACCAAAAGCGCGTCGTCGGTCGCGACCGCATCAAAGGAAAGGTCGGTGAATTCGTCGTCGTCCAGCACCAGGTATCCGGGATCCGTTCCTCCCGTGGTCGGATGCACCAGTCCGGTGCCCGTCGAAAGGTCTCCCGTCATGACAATCCTGCTCGCCACGAGCTGCGGCGCCGCCGTGCTCGTATCCGCATCCCCGATCATCAGCGGATAGATGAGGTAATTCTCCCCGCCTGCCGGGACCAGCAGATAATCGTAACCGGTTTCAAGATTCTTGACAAGCTCCTTCGCGTCGCCCGCCGTGTTATAGCCGGAGAGCTCGAAATCCGCGGTGCCGGTCGGCGTGAACGCGCGGGTGTCGGACGTCGGCGTAACGACCTTCTGCCTGTCCGTAATATTCGACGGTCCGGTGATATGGATCAGGCTGCTTCCCGCATCCTGCATGTCGCCCATCGACGCATTCGGCTCGTTGGCGTCGGCGCCCGTGTAGCGATCGAGCTTTGCGCCCTTCTTCAGAAGGAGCTTGACCTCCTGACCGCCGGCATTGATCGTGACAGGCGACTTCTTGCTCTTGGTGCCCGTCGTATCGCTGCCGACAAAGATCTGTATCTCGCCGCTGTGATAGAGCTTGATCTTGGACTCCTCCGGGGTAAACTTGACGAACACGCCGTCTTCGTCGGCTTCCGCAAGGTCGGCGTTCAGCGGGATCTCGCCGAGGAATTCACCGCCGCTCCAGCGCCACGGCAGAACGCCCGTGCGGAAGGTCCAGCCCTGATTCTTCGGCGCGTCCTTCGAGAGATCCACCGCCGTTCCGTCCTTCTTGAAGAAGTGAATGTCGGAATCCTCCGCCGGGAAGATATTGGTACCCTGCGGCGGCTTCGGTTCGCCGTTCAGCGTCTTGCCGTCCGCAGAGGTATAGCAGTCCTTCGACCACCACTCCTTGGAGCCGTTGACGGACGAACAGCTGATGTGCCAGCTGAAATAGCCGCCCGTACCGTGCTGCGTACCTTCAAAGCCGAACGCGATCGCGTCCATGGAAAAGCTGAAGAATGCAAGCACAATGTTAAAGCCGGCGGCAATCGAGCCCTTGAAGCTGGAGATGTAGAAGCCCTCATAGCTGTCCGTCTCCTTCAGATAACCGCCCATTGTAAAGGCAATCGACGTGCTGACCTTGATATAGACCTCAAGCTTGGCGACCTCGATGCCGATGCCGACGCCGAACTCTGCGGTAAGGCTCGGTTCGATCGTCACGCCGTCAAAGGCGACCTTGCTCTCAGCGCCGATGATCGGACGAAGCGTTCCGACCGAGACCGCTTCCGTGCCGTTTGCCGGCGTGAGACGGATGTACACGGTCTTGTCGTACGCTTTCAGCAGGACCTCGCGGTTTCCGCCGTCGCCCGAAAGCGCGCCGGATGTGATCGAGCTGCCCGTGCACTCCGCATTGTCAAAGATCTGCATGTTGACCTTGCCGCTCAGATCGAAGACAAAGCCGCGATACTTCTTGTAATCGTTTCGCATATCCAGCGCAAAGACCGCCTCTTCGCCGCTTGCGAGGGACGCAAGACTTCCCGATTCAAAGTCCGTGATCGCGTCGCCGTATTTTGCGATACGATAGCAGGACAGCGACATGCTGATCTTGAATTCCACGCCGATCTTCATATAGACATATGCGAGCGGACAGAATCCGAGCCGCATCTGCGCCGTGAACTCGAAGCCGAGCGCCGCGGAAAGCCCTGCGCTCTTGAAATAATGGCAGTCGTCGATCGGATTGTACTCGAACATGATCGCGATCTGAACGGTAAACGTCACGCTGTGACCTTTGGTCTTTGCCGCGCCGTTCTTCACTGCCCGGAACGGATCGAACCCTGCGCCGAGCATGAACTTATCGAGCTCGTCCTTGTCGTTGCTCGTGCACGCGTTTATGAAATTCTCAAGCTGATCGAGCTTATTGGCTTTCTTGAAGCCTTCCTTTGCGCCGATGTCCGGCTTGGTGTCGGTTACGGTCTTTCCGGTACCGACCCAGTTGTTGCCGTTCTTCTGCTGCGTTCGCACTTCCTTTCGATAACTGGTTTTGCCGTCCTTCTTCGTTTCGGTCGTGATCGTCTTGACCCGCTTGTTCGGATCGTTCGGGTCGATCTTTGTCACCACCTCGGTCTTAACGTCCGTGCCGTCCGGCTTTTTATAGGTATACTCCTCATGCTGGTTCTGTTCTTCGTCTTTCCACGAGCGTTTTTGTGCGCCGTCCGCCGTGGTCCCCTCCGTCTCATCGTCGTAGGTCTTGGACTTTTCGTTTTGGTAGATCGGAATGCTGATCGCAAAGCCGACCTGATAACCGTCCATGATCACGGTGGCATAATTGCCGAGCCCGAACTGCAGCGCAGGCAGCTTGGTGCCGAAGTCCTGTTTGAAGTCCTTCGTATCGTCGTTTGTGTCGGGGCCCGAGCCGTCCGTGTCGCCCGGCTCGCTCGCGCTGCCCAGCGTTACCATATTGTCCGCGCTCGGAACGGAGCGCACCGGTCCGATCGCAATCGATTCCGGTTTGATGTCCGAAAAGCTTCGGATGCCAGAACCGCCGGCGCCGTTCTCCGGCGATTTCTGCTCCTGCACGCCGATCGCAAAGGTCGTACGGTCTGCGAACGAACCGAGATATCCGTTAAGCTTGTCGATGCCCGCCTGACTGAACTGATAGGTTCCGTCGTCCGCCAGCTCCGGGTTCTCGCCCGCAATCGCAACTTCGCCGCCCGTTACGTTGCTTGTATCGATGATCGGGGACGGCGCTTCAAACGGCAGCAGAAGATTCCCGCGGAAATCCGGCGTCCATGTAAAGACGTCCGTGGTATCCGCATCGGCAAGATTCCCGTCGTCGTCGAGCACACCGTTCGTGACGGATGAAAGCTTGATCTCGCCGACGTCGCCGCCGAGCGGGATGTCGATGGTGCGCAGCTTTTCCACCTCTGCGCCGTACATCGGCAGATCGTCGGTGTCGTTGCCGCGGATATAGCGATACATCCGCTGTTCCTCGGAGAGCTTCGCCGCCTGCTGAGGATCGGTGACCGCAGTGATGAACGCCGGCAGCAGCTGCGCCTTTTCATCGCCCGTGGCGGTCGCCGGCTTAATGAGACAGCGCGGCGTCATTCTCAGATATACCTTGAAGAAGCACTGATGGAGCCGGTTTTGATCGTCGAGAACCGGTGCGAAGCTCGAATCCGGATAGTCGCCCGTGATCCGGTCGAGATAGGTGTCCACCGTTTCCCCGTCCGCGCCGACGTCGAGGATGAACATATTGTCTTCGTTCAGATGACCGCTGATCACGCCGTCGCCGTTCTTATCAAAGTAGACCTCGACGTGATCGATGTTGACCGTCATGGTGTTGATTCTTTCCAGATAGTCCGCGTCGTAGAAGTCAAAGAACAGGTTGTCGGTCGTAAAATCGCCGGGCGCTAGCGGGATCTCCGCGTTTCCGGCATAGCCGTGTTCGTTATACACGATCACGTCGTCCGGATCCTGATGGAAGCAGACGGACTGTATATTGCCGATGTCGCTGAGCGTATATAACGAGTTGTGATCACCCGATGCGGTAAAGTCGGCGTAGTGCTCCCAATCCCAGGTCCTTTCGCTCTCCTCGAACCAGTACGACCCGTTATAGATGTTCATTACGGACTTCTTTACCGTCATCGTTTTTGTCAGGAAGTCCTCCCACACGCTGTTCGGCATGACCGCGCCGTGCTCGTCGCGCGGCAGGGAGTTCGCTATGTTGATCTGGATGTTCTGCTTGCGGGTATAATAGATACACAGTCTGTAATCCGCGCTGAGATCGTCGCTTCCGATCCCGTCCCAGATCATTGTGCAGTACCAGACGTCGCCGTCCTGACTGTCCGGTGTCAGCATGATCCTCCGGCCGTTCGAGCTTTCGAGATACAAACCCGTTTCCTGCAAGTCCGTTGCGATCTTGAACTGCTTGTTCTGATGCGTAGTGTCGATCTTCAGCTTTGTTCCGACATAGAGGTTGCCGTTCTGGTCAACACCGCCGCATTTCGAAACGATCGAAACGCTCGGCGCAAGATCATCGTAAATCGGGCTGTCATCTTCGATCTTTGTAAAATCGTTGTTTGCGTCCTTGTCATTCGCCGTATAGATCGTCAAAGCAATGCCGTTCGAGCCGGTCGAACTGAACACGCGCCGATGTCCGCTGACGCAGCGGATATCGAACTGCGACCACATGCTGTCCTCCGTTTTTGCCCAGGCATAGGTTCCCGACTCATTACTGGTCCATGTATTATAGAACTGGAAGTCCATCTCGATCTTGAAGCTCTCGCCGAAGCTGAGATACGGACCGTCCGGTACGCTGTATTTATCGTTATGATTGTATTTTTCCGCCCAGTTCCATTGCCAGTCTCCGCGGCCTTTCAGGCGGCAGTACGCTTCCCACTCCTTCGGAATCGTCGCGGAATGCGCGGTGCTCGTATCAACGTCAAAGTATTTGCTTTCCGACCAGGATCCGACCGTAAGCTTAAGTTTCGGACGCAGGTAGCGGTGCGCGATCTCCAGCGGATTTGTCTTTCGCACGCCCGGCCGCACCCAGCCGAAGGACATTAAAAGCTGATCGTAATAATCGCCGGGCGCATTCGAATCGTTCCAGGAGCTTTTCAACTGCCCGCGATAGTTCGTATCCACCATGGTGACTTCATAGCCGCCGCCGAATCCTCTGGTCAGCTCTCCGATGTTGTCGATCTCCGTGCCGCTTCCGTATCTTCTTGTCCCCCAACCGACTTTATGATTGGCGCCGCTCTCTCCGCCGTCGTGCGAAAAGCTCAGAGACACCGGATCGCTGAAGGTTTTCGCGCTGTCCAGATCGTTGTAGCACAGATGCGCATGCCCCAGCACGTCGTCCCAATCATGCCAGAAATAAATATCATCATAGGTCTGTTCGAGCTCCTCAAGCTGCGCGCGGGTGAATCGATAGCTGTTCTGCATCGGATGGGAACGGGTCGCCGACAGTGTGACCAGCGTCGCTTCGGCAGCCTGTGGTTCGATCATCTCGACTTCGCCCTTCAGGCTCGCATCCTTCTCGATATTGATCAGCGCATCCTCGCCGTGGGTCACGGAGGCGCTTTCTCTGCCGTCTGCGCCGGTCAGCAGCGTCGCAAGGTTCTGCCCCGTGCCTTCGTCGTCCGTCTCGATCGCCTTGCCGGAAACGGTTACGACGGTCCGCTCGGTCGCAAGCGTGCAGAGCTTCTCCTCACCGCCGCCGCGCACATCGGACAGAACGAGAGAGAAGGTCTTATCGTCCGTATCATAGTTCGTGATCAGCGGTACCGTGATCTCAATTTCATCGATCGATCCAGCAAACGCCATATCGCCCTCGGTCTTTGCGTAGTCGATGCCGGCAAGCGCCGTACCGTCCTCGGTCGCGTAGTGTACCGTTACGGTGTAGCTCTTGCTGCCCGTGCGTACGATCCTGACCCGTGCGACGCCTTCCGCTCGATCCGCAAAGACCGTTTCCGCCGTAAAGCCGATCTCGGAGGCTTCCCCTGTTTCGTTATCCGATATCATCAGCGTCAGCGTGTTGCATGTATCGGACATCGTACCGCCTTCGCAGCGCAGGATCGTGAACAGCCCCATCTCCGGAAGCTCCGGTACCGCGTCGTCCACGGCAGTGACGCGGATATACTTGACCGTTTCGCCGTCGGCGAAGGTCAGATCAAACTCGCATGAATCATAATCATTCTCGAACGTCAGCGCGGTGAAGCCGAGCTCCTTCGGGATCTCAAGATCCTCCGGAACGGGCTCCGGATCCGTGTAGGGAGATTCGTAAACCTCGCCGAGCAGGGACTCTGTGCAGAACAGCGCGCCGTCCTTTGCATACAGGCAGCGGAAATCCATTCCCGTCCACGCGTTCGCGTCGAAATCCCAAAGATCGCCGTAGCAGACGGTCAGCTCGTTCGTATTTGCATCCTGAATATCCTGCCATCCGCTGCGGTCGTTGACCTGCCAGCGGTAAGCGTCCGCTTCCGCATCCCCGGACAGGATCAGCTGAAGCTCGTCCGTTTCCAAAACCTCTTCCGGCAGTTCCGGAAGCGTGACGCGAAACGCGGACGCCGTCATTCTGCGTTCCTCTTCGGAAATCGCAACCGGCTGATACGCGGCGATCGGATTCGGGCTTTCGTATTCGATCAGGATATCCTCTCTGCCCGAGACCGCATAGTCATAGACGTACTCCTCCGCGTTTTCGTCCATCGTAACGGCAGGCGCATAGAGGATCCGCACGGTCGCTCTGCCGGTCGTGCCGCCGAGGCGGTAAACCGGAATGAGAAGCGACTGCGGGATCTCGTTTCCTTCCGCGGTCTTTGCCCCCGGCTCGGCGATATCCGCCTGATGATTGCCGAAGGCGAATGTGCCAAACGGATAGACCGCATCCCAGTCCTCATTCGACGCGTTTTCTCCGTCCTGCGTCACGGGCACGTCCGGCGTTTCGCCGCCCGGCGCGGACGGCTCGTCGGAGCTCTCCGCCAAAGCAAATCTGCTCGGCAGCAGAGAGACGCTCATGCACAGACAAAGCAACAGTGCAAGGGCTTTTGTAAAGAAGCCGGTTTTCATCATTTGTTCCCCCTTATGGATCGTTTGGTCTGCACAGGTCACGGGATTCTGTCTTGAAAAAAAGTGCATAAACAGCCGGATTCCGGCAAACACGTCTCGCTTCCGTCATACGGCGGCACGAGTATCGTATATAGTATACGCTTTTTGCGCGTATTTTGCAAGCAAACAGCGCCATTTCCGGTCGATTTTTGTTCATTTTTGAAAAAAAGAGACGCCGTGAAGAGAACACGGAAACAGTCTGATCGGGGTTCACCGCAAGGGCAAATAATGATCCACCGGCTTAGCCGGTGGTTTTTCATTTTCGGGCATAGCCCTCATATTACTGGCTGCCCGCACGTGGGCATATAACGCCTGCCAGCACGCACCGGTTACTTGCTACCCGTTAACGGGTTCCCTTAATCTCATACTAC
>JAEEGL016140847.1_pt1 | contig 13212 bp, 11 predicted proteins | sample 9134231 | NCBI WGS metagenome assembly JAEEGL01 (sample SAMN16246548, study PRJNA631951) | gut metagenome | biome: gut microbiome; feature: rumen; material: fiber-attached | host: Bos | place: Iran: Karaj | collected 2018-10
GGTTTCCCACAGCACGCTCACGTGATCCACTCCTGTCAGATCGGCAAGACTTCCGTTCTTTGCCGGGAACATATATTCAGTATTGGAATTAGACACCACAAGGCAGTTTGCCATCTGGGAGGAAAGATCCTGAACGCCGACAAGAGGAATACGGCTGTCAAAATTTGCTATATTCGTGAGACGGTTACGTGCCGTAGTATAAGAACTGCCGTATACAAAGCGGCCAACTTCTTCGTTGGAAGAGTTATAGAGGGTGATTGTGAACCCATTGGAAAGAGTTACTCCCGGCTTTAAAGCAAAGAAGTTGTCGCCCGTCTTCACATCGGTGTTGGTGATGGAGGTGATGGCGGTTGCTCCGGAGTAAGCCTTGTATGTTCCGGAATCGTAGGTGTACTCCAGTCTGCTGTTGGAAAGAGTCTCTCCATTATTGCCCGTAAGCACCGCTTTTTCAACGGCAGTGTTGGCGGTGTTGAACTTAATTAAGGAGTTCAGGTTCTGGAATGCCAGCTGGTTGTTTGTGCTGTACGCATAGGCAATCTGTACGCTTGAGTTTGTCTGCTCTTCCGGGAAAATATAACGCAGGAATGCGTGGGTATAGGTAGACGTATTCACTGCTTTATCTGCATAACAAGTGTAATACGTAATTTCATTCTCATCTACGCCTTCCCGATACGGAAAAACTGCCACATAATAATCGGCGTTTTTTACCCTGTTTGCATCGGTCGTAGAGAGAGTAAAAGTAAATGTAGCTGATTCACCACCTACGGATAGTGGATCAGACATATATCTGTAATTGGGCCCTCCAGTGGAAGTAAATCCGGCACGATACCCATTGTCATGACCAACAGCGTAAAGCGGAAAATTTGACGGATCTCCAAGATTATGATCATCCACAACCTTATAATTGTAAACGAACAAACCAATTTTATCCCCCGCTTCCCACATAACCTTCTTGCCATCGATCGTGGTGCGGGTCATTTCAGAATCCATCGAAGCGGTAAACGAAAGGGTTACCGTCTTTTCCGCCTCGGGAGACGAAGTCTCAACAAGTCCCTTCTCGCAGGAGGCGGCGAGCGCCACTATGACGCCGAGCCCCAGAATAGTAAATATCTTTTTCATATCCTGCTAGATTTCGTCTTCGTCATACTCTTGATTGGTAGCGGCGGCACCATTGTCCACAATGCTGCCGGAAAGGATTGTCTGCCCCGGGCATATCACCGTGCAGGGATAGCTTTCGGGGGAAAGGAATAAGCGTTTTTTCATATTTTGCAAGAGATTATTGTTTCAGATCACCCCGCCCTTGGCAGCCTTGCGGACAAGCACTACGGCGTTGTCGGCGTCGAATTTGGCAAGAAGTTTTTTGCGATACCACTTGATCGTCTCCATACTTAAGGAGAGTTGCGATGCGATTTCCGACGAAGTAAGGCCCTCTGCCACCAGGCGGAGTATAGCAAGTTCGCGGTCGTTGAGTTTCGGAACGGTTATCAGTGTGTCATTTTCCATTCAGTCACAAATTTCGTCTTTCCGACAGCAAAAAACACCACCCCAAAGGGGGGAAATGGGACCCGCACATACTCAAAACCTTCTATTTTTACTATCTTCGCAACGATGAAAAGGCTGTTCCTGATACTAACCCTTTTGCTGACAGGTACCGCTGCCGGCGCCTACAACGACTATCGTGGCCACAACATCGATTCTCTTGAAACCGTGGTTGCTGCGTGGAGTCCAGAGCGCATCGCGAAGGCCTCGGATGAGGAACTGCAGCAGCTTAACAGCGCCTGCCGTAACCTGATGCTGGGCTACTCTCAACTCAATTCGGTAAAGTGCGAGTTCTACGCCCGTCAGGCCCTTAAAATCAGCCTTCCCAAACACTGGGAGTACGCCAATAGCGACGCTTTTCGCTACATCGGGCAGTGCTTCTACTGGAAGGAGCAGTACGACAGCGCCCTCTTCTACTACAATCTTTCTCTGGATGCCATAGCAAAGATGGATGCCGGCGCCACTTCGGTCAGCAATCCGGACGGCTACGACGAGAGGATGAAGGATGACGCCCGCTCTGCGTTGTACGGCGCCATAGGCAATCTCTATAATATGCAGGACTCTCTCGACCAGGCGATGGACTGGTATGCGAAGGCCGGGGAGATCTTCGAAAAGTACGGCTGGAACGAGAGCAACAGCGTCCTCTGGTACAATATCGGCGAGACCTGGGTTGATGCCGGCGAGCCCAAAAAGGCAAAACCGGCCTACGACAAGGCGCTGCAGTATGCTCTTGCGGCCGGCGATTCGCTGATGATCGCGCAGGCCTACAAGGGCTACGGCAACCTCTACTCGTATCAGGGTCGTTCTGCGAAGGCCCTGCGCTACCTCAAAAAGGCCAACCGTTATTACGCTTCGCATCAAAAGGAAGAGGCCATATCCCGCGCGGAAAACCTCGAATATATGCGCGAGAGTCTGTCTGCGCAGAAGAAGAGACTTACGCTGGGTCTGGCCGTGGCCGCGGTGCTGCTGGCCCTGGCCGTTACGGTGGCGGTTCGGGCGCATCGCAGACGGGTCCTGAAGCGCGAGGCGGCGATTCCGACGGAAGATGCACCGAAGATGAACGACCGCGAGCAGGCGATACTTCGGCTGATAGCGGAGGGTCGCACGAACGTGCAGATAGCGGATGAGATCTGCCTGAGCCCGGAGACCGTCAAGTGGTACCGCAAGCGTCTGCTGGAGAAGTTCGATGCGGCGAATTCCGCCGAACTGATATCAAAGGCCAAGGGCTGCGGACTTGTCTGAGGCGGCCCGCAGCAGTTTCCGATAGTGTTTTAGTGCAAGATCGGCATAGCACCAGCGTCTGGTGTGCCTGCCGGGGATGATTGCGTAGTGGAAGTGCTTCTCGTCCGCGACGGAGCGGATGCGTTCCAGATCGCCGCAGCCCGCCGCTGTCCAGATGCAGCCGCGGTTGTACGCTGTTGCCGCGAGCCGGACCTGCTCCTCCACAGGCAGCGTTTCGAGGGGATAGCAATGATACAACAGCCGCAGAAACACCCCGACGTAGCGTACCTGCCACTCTTCTTTCTGCATCCGGGAGATGCGGACCCGCCGGGCCGTCGCGCTGGAGGCCGTGTCGAACCACAGGCCGTACTGCCGGGCCAGGCCGCTGCGCATCCAGGCCTTTTCCAGGCCCTCTACGAACGACGGCTTCATCTGGAATCGCCCGATTGAAAAATCAGCCCCGCCGCCGGAGGCGACATAACTGCCGTAGTTCGCTGCAGTCTCCATATAGTCCTGCAGCCGGGCGTAGCGTTCCATCTCCGGCCAGACTACCGCTTCTGCAATCAGCGGGTCCACGTCGAAAGAACGCCAGATGTCATACCAGACAGCGCCCCCGGAAGAGGGCGCTGTCAGTATGAACAGCGAAAGTATTAAAGCTTGTAAGTGCAAAGCACCAGCTGATATTTACCGTCTTCGGTAGAGTTCGCGTAGATCCACTGGATCTTGTCGGCGGAGGCCTTCCAGGCGTGCGGCTGGAAGATTTCATCTCCCTCCGGGAGGGCTATAAAGCCACCTTCGCCGTTGAAGGTCACCTTGCGCTTGCCGTCGCGCGAAGTCCAGCTGCCACCGCTTGCAGCGGCGCCTTTCTTCATCTCGCTGAGTTCCTTTATGCGCTTGTCGCTCAGTTTGGTCCACGCTCCGCCGCTGAACTGGAACACATCCCCGTTCTCGTTGGAGGCAAACAGGTACTTGCCTGCTGCAATCTCGTCGAAGTGCGAAGATCCGAACACCGAGAACTCCGGGAACCAGGCGTGTCCTCCACCGCCGGGTACGGCGGAGAGCGGCAACTCGCGGATCACCTCCTCGTTATACATCGGGGGATATTCGCAGGGGAACTCACTGTAGGCCTCTTCCAGCAGGTCGCCGGCGCTGATAACGTAATTGAGCGGCATACGCCACAGGGCGCATTCGGGTATCAGCTGGTCGGCAACGGCCTGACGGTTGATCTTGATGAGCGAGGAGAGATTGCTCTTCATCGTGTCGAAACGCTTCTGCACGTCCGCTGCCCAGACCTCGGCCGCACGTTCGCGGTATGTCCGGATCAGCTCCAGCGCCTGCAGGTACAGGGGATTGTACACGGCGGGGTCGTTCGTCTTGTAGATCTGCTCCTTGATGGAAAGCAGTTTCTTGCGGTCGGCTGCGGACACTTTGGCGACGGATGTCTCCTCCGGAAGGGTCATTGCCTTCTGGATATCCGACACATATTTCGACATCTTGTGTTCGAGCTCGATGATGGGGGCCATCTTCTGCTGCATTTCGGCCATCTTGCCCATCACTCCACCCAGCGATCCCATTCCGCTGGCAGCCATTGTGGCGTCCATCGTTTCCTTTTTTAACTTGGCCTCGAAGGCATCGGCTTCCTTTTTAAAGGACGGATTCGCAGCGCTCTGGGCCTTCTGGTATGCCTTGATCTTTGCCTCGAGCGCCTTCATTTCGGGGCAGGACTGGTTAGGGTTCGGCAGATCCATCTGAGCACGGGACGCGGCCTTGAACTCTTCGGCGGAGACACCGCAGTACTTCTTGAGCCCGGCGGCGTTGCGGTCGTATACTCCGAACAGCGCCGACGTGGTCTTCTGCTTCATCATTTTCTCGGCATCCGCCTCCGACATATTTTCGTAGGCACCGAACTGGCTCTCCAGGGAGTTTACGTCGAGGTCGCCGAGGATAGCCTTGGAGATTTTCTCCTCCAGGCGCTGCCGTTCGGCCTCGGGAAGATTCTCATCTTCCAGTTCCTTGATTTCGGCATCGGTCAGGCCGAACATATCGCGCAGCATCTTGTTGCTCTTGTCGCGCCACATCAGGGTTTCGGCGTCCTCGCAAGTGCTGTTCTCGTTGAGCTCTTCCGCCCGCAGGGTTACCGCCTTGATGGCCTTGTAGTAGGCAATCTGCTTTTCTTCGGTGGGGTTCGCCAGTTCGGCGGCGGAGGGCACCGCCGGGAGCTCGTTCATCAGAGGGATGGGGAATTTGGCGGAGGAGGGGGTGACGGGGCCGTCCCAGCCGAAGCTGCTTTCGCGTCTCGGAGGCAGGGCCTGCTCGCCCGAAACCACGCCGAGGCCGTCCTGCTGGGAGTCTTCAGGTTGTGCTTCGGCCATCTGCCGGACATTTGCGGGGATCAGCCCTTCGGCTGCGCCGCTTATCCTGCTTCCGATGGCGCCGCTCATAGCGCCCCCTACGGCCTGTTCGGCCTTCTCTTTAAGTTTGCCAAGGAATGCCTGGCCGCTTGCCGGTGCCGCCATCAGCGCCAGCGCCGCGATAAGAATAGTTATCCTTTTCATAGCTTACTTTTTTACAAATTCCACCCTGCGGTTCTTCGCCCGGCCCTCGTCGGTGCTGTTAGATGCAATCGGCACGCGTGAACCCTTGCCCACCGGAGTGAGCCTTGCCTGGGCGATGCCCTGCTCTACCAGGGCGGCCACGATGGCCTCGGCGCGCTTCTGGCTCAGCGGGTCGTTGACCTTGTCGGAACCGGTAGCGTCGCAGTGGCCCTGTACCTCGAACTCGAGGCCGGGGTTGTCCTGCATCAGTTTTGCGATGCGGCCGATCTCCACCATCGACTCGGGCTTGAGATCTGCCTTACCGACTTCGAAGGTGATGGCGTAGGTGATTATCTTGCCGTCGTTCATCAGGCGGTCGTAGAGCGGTACCGCACCTTTAGCGATGCGCACGTTGGAGACGCAGCTGTATTTATACATACCTTCGTGCTTGAACCAGAAGCCCCTGGGAGCCATTGCGATGGGGATATTGATAACCCGCATACCGTTGACGTAGCCCTTGAACGCCCGTTTGTTGAACGAGAAGGCAAAGTGGTTCCATTCGCCGGGTTTGAGTGGATTGTCCTTGTCGTTGTAATCGGATGTCCCCGGATTCAGACCGACATCCTTTCCTCCTCTGATCTCGGAGGAAGCATCAGGTTTCATCATACTCCAGCCCAGGGTAGCCGACCCGTCGGAGCGGTAGAAGAAGTAAACTTCGCCGCACTCGTGCTCGTTCCAGCCTATCTGGTCATCGTTTACGAATACAAGGTGAAGATAGCTGGCTCCGTCGTCGGAGCTGTTATCGTCCGGCTCGCCGAGGTAGACGTCATACTCCAGCGTGAACACGTCCGGTAGGAACGAACGCTTCTCTTTCATCAGCGGAATCACCGTTCCGTGCCCGGCGTCGGTGAAGGCGATCACCTTGCGGCCCTCGATGGAACCGACTTCGGCATAACCGTCCAGCAGGTCCCAGCGGGAAGGGAATTCGCCAAGTTTTTCGTTAGCGAAATCGTCTTCGAAGAAGATCTCGTCGCCCGGCACGAAGTCGCTCTTGGCATAGGCGGTCTGTACCTGCTTTGCCGGCTTCTTTGCCTGGACCGGAGCTGCCTCCGGTTCGGGTTCCGGTTCAGGCTGCGGTGCGGGCGCTGCCTTTCCCGGCCTGGGGGCGTCGCACTCCACGCATTTAGCACCGGTATTGCCGGTCTTGCCGCATTCGACGCAGGTCCAGGCGCCCTTCGCGGGTGCCTTTGTGGCGGGGGTCATCTGCACCGGCGCCTGCTCTTCGGCTGGCTGTTCGGCGGCGGACTGCTCCTGCTGGCCTTTTTTCTTGGAAAGTTTGCCGGCCGCCTTGTCCATAGCATTGTTTACGGCCTTGTCGATTCCGGCGCCGAGTTTGTTCTCTACCGCCTGTTTGGCACGGTCCGCGAGACCGCCCAGAAGGCTTTGCGCATCTGCGCAGTAGCTTGCAAGCACGAGGGCTGCAGCAATGGTCATCAGTTTTCTCATAATACCGCAAATATCGGCTATTGCCCACACAAAAACACCACCCTTTTGGGTAGAAATAGACAACACACAGCCCGCGCTTATGACATTTGATTGTATGCTGTTTTGGTTAAGTGCTTGACTATCAAGTTGTTAATGTAATCTCTCTGGTGCAAATGTACCAGAGAGATAAACGTAACAACCTGAATACTAGCCTTTTAGCAAAAACATCCATTACGGGAAGGCGCGAAACTATTTCGAGTGTTTTTGTTATTTTTGCAAAGATTTAATACTAATTCAGATGCTCCGTCGTTTAACCATAGCCGTCCTTGCGCTTGCAACGGTCGTTCCCGCCTCCGCGCAGAAGTTCGTCCACCACGAGCGCTTCGACTATTTCTTCGACAACCGCGAGTTCGATGTCTCCGGCGAGAAGTATATGCAGTCGGAAACCTTTTTCGCCGCGAGGGTTATGCCTGCGATCGGCGTGCGGCTGACCGACACCGACGGCACTGAGCACAGCCTTTTCGGCGGCGTCAGCGTGATGCGCGATATGGGTTCCGGCAGAAAGGCGGCCGATAGCATCGACGAGCTGAACATCTGGTACGGCGCCCGTCACAGTTTCGGCGGCGACCGCTGCTTCGAGGCGGCGGCAGGCGTCTTCCCGAGATATCTGTCGGACGATACTAAGTACAGTCACGCTATCTGGAGCGACGACCTCCGCTTTTACGACAAGTGTATGGAGGGCCTGCTGCTGAAGTACAGCGCCCCGGATTTCTATGCTGAGATGGGCTGCGACTGGATGGGGAAATGGTCCGCCAAGATCCGGGAGCGTTTCCAGATTTTCTCGGCGGGAGAGTGGACTCTGGCGGGATGGCTGCAGGCCGGCTGGTCGGCGAGTTTCTACCACTATGCAACCTCCGGCGTCGCCCACAACGTCATCGACAACCATTTGCTGAATCCCTGGCTCCGGGTGCGTGTGCCTGACGGGGCAGGGCCCCTGGATGAGCTCTCGCTGCAGGCCGGGTTCCTTGCCGGATACCAGCGCAGTCGCGAGATAGATCCGGATCCGGCTCTGCCGATGGGCTACGAAATCATCGCCCGGGCCGCCCGGCGCAGCCTCTGCCTGCAGAACAGCCTCTACACCGGAAACGACCTTGCCCACTACTACGACTATCCTGCCCCCGAAGGCGGCATCTATGGAGCCGACCTCTACCGGGGCGACAATTTCTACCGCGGTTTCTACGACAGGATCGACCTCATCTGGACGCCGCGCCTGACCAAAAGAACCGCGCTCACCGTTGTGGCGGGCTTCCACTTCGATGCCGCCGGCTACCTCGGCTGCCGCCAGATGCTGGGATTTAAACTGTACATTTAAGAAGATGATCTGCACCTGCATACAATACAAGACCTACGACGAGATACTGTCCATCCTCGATGATCCCTGGGTGGAGATGGCCGAAATCCGGCTGGACCGCTGCAAACTTTCCGACGAGAAGATAGAGGAGCTGTTCGGCAATACCGACACGCCTCTGATTGCAACCTGCCGCATAGCGGAAACCGGGGCTGCGGAGTCCGAAAGGCGGCTGTCGCTCGCAATCCGCAGCGGCGCCCGCTTCGCTGACCTTGAACTGGACGCCGACGTCTCCTACAGCAAACGCTTCCGCGCCCTCTGCCACGAATGCGGCACCGAGATCATCCGTTCGTTCCACGACTTCACCGGCACTCCGGACCTGGAATACCTGAAGCAGGTAGTAGCGCGTTGCTACCGCTACGGCGCCGACATCGCCAAGGTAATCACTATGGCGCACAACGCCGACGATGCCGCCCGGATTCTTTCTTTATTTGGAGATGGGGAGGCTGGCCGCCTCGTAGCCTTTGCAATGGGCCAGTCCGGCCGCGCCTCGCGCATCGCGTGCCTTGGGGCCGGCGCCCCCTTCTCCTACGCCGCCTACTCGCCGGATGACGCCACCGCCCCCGGCCAGATAGATTACGTCACGATGCATAAGGAGGTTTACGGCGACTTCCGTGGCTTCTTCCGCAACGACCTGCAGATGCCCGCATCGAAGAGTTTCGCACAGCGCGCCATCATAGCAGCCGCCCTTGCATCCGGCCGCAGCCATCTGCACGGATATTCCCCCTGCGACGACAGCGAATCCGCCCTCGCGGCAGCCCGTGCCATCGGCGCGAAAGTGCGTGTGGACGAATCCACCCTCAGCATCGACGGCATAGGAGAAAAACGGCTCTCGCTGGAGACCCTGCACGCCGGCGAATCCGGCCTGCTCGCAAGGCTGATGATCCCGCTGCTTGCCGCGCTGAACGACGGCCCGGTAACCGTCACCGGCGAAAAAACCCTCTGCCGCCGGCCTCTGAAGGGGGTCAGCGACATTATGGCGTCGTTCGGGGTCGTGGTCCGCGAAAACAAGGTACCGCTCCGCATCGAAGGCCGGCTCATCCCCGGCGTGGCCGAAGTCTCCGGCAAAGACGGCTCGCAGCTCATCTCCGGCCTGCTTTCGGCCCTGCCCCTTTGCGACAAGCCTTCGACCCTGATCGTAACCGAGCCCAAGAGCATCCCCTATATGTTCATCACCTGCGACGTTCTGAAGCACTTCGGCATCCGGATTTCTTCGGAGATGGAAGGGGACGCGCCGATGATCGAAGAACAGGACTGGAGCGCCTGCACGGGCATCACCTTCAAGATCCGCGGAGGCCAGAAGTACAAGGCCGCCGACTTCGACATCGAGGGCGACTGGAGCAGCGCCGCCAACTTCCTGGTAGCGGGCGCCGTATTCGGAAAGGCCGAAGTTTCGGGTTTGGACACATCGTCGCTGCAGGCCGACCTGGCGATAGCCGATATCCTGGTGCAGGCCGGTGCCGTGGTTTCGGAGATGGACGACCTGGTGTGCGTGTCACGTGCACCGCTCGAGGGCTTCGAAGCCGACTTGAACAATTCGCCGGATATCTTCCCGGCTGTGGCGGTGCTTGCGGCATTCTGCGCCGGAGAGAGCGTAATCTCTGGGGTGGGCCGTTTGTCCGGCAAGGAGAGCGACCGGGCCGCCACGATCCTGGAGATGCTGTCGGGCTTCGGGGTGCCTGCACGCATCGAAGGGGACAAGTTGTTTGTTTCGGGAGAAAGCCTCGTTTCGCGCCTGCTGAACGGCCGACTGCTGAAGGGAGGCAAGTTCGCCGCCCACGGTGATCACCGTATGGCGATGGCCCTGCGCATTGCCTCACTTGGGGCCTCCTCTCCGGTCGAGATCGACGACCCCTCCTGCGTCGCCAAATCCTTCCCCGGCTTCTTCGAGATGTTTGATCAGTAGGCTACGAACGGTGATTCGGTAGGACCGCCCTTCCAGCGGAGGCGCTGGACCGTGGCGCTTTGGCTCTTGCCGAGCAAGCGCTTGGGCGTGGCGACGTACCAGTCGCCGCCGCCAAGCGCACAGATGCCGGTCGCGGCATCTGCAAAGCGCCAGCCCCGTATGCCCTTCACGCTGCTGAGCAACCCCTGCTGCCATAGTTCGAGCGTCGGATGCTTGCCCTCTGCTTCCAGGCCCGGGAGCACCTTCTTCACCGGCTTCTGCTCCACCCTCACCGCGAATAGGCTGTAATTGGGAAATTCGGGCTTCTTGCCTGCGTATGCCGCCATAAAAATGCAGCCGGTATTTGCATCGTAACTCAGGTTCTGCACCCCGTAGGTGGTATTGCCGGTATAAACGAAATACTTCGCAGCCGCCTTCGGTGCCGCAGCTCCGCTCCGCTCAACGGCGCCGTCGCCATCGCGCGCACCGGCCTTCGCCCCGCCCCTGCATCCGGCCTTCCCGCCGAACTGATCCAGCCGGTATTCCAGCAGTATCTGATGGTCGTTGTCGGTACGTGAAACATCGCCGTACACCCCGTAGGCAACGTACAGGCAAGGCTTCCCAGGTTTTGCCCCGATTTTCGGAGCTATCGTAATGCCGTCGATGCCGCTGCAGCCGTAACGCACTTTATAATCCTTTCGCGCTTCGCTAACTTCATACAGCGACAGCCCGCCCTCCAGCGAGGCATCGCAGACGGCAATATAGAAGCGGCTGCCCTCGCGGCTATAGGCCTGGGTCCCCAGCCCGGCTGCGATTCCCTGGCCAATTTCGTCATCCTTATGCTCGAGCGTAGCGAACAGCCTGCGCGAAACGGCATCGAAACACAGCGCCCCCAGATGCCCGTTTATGGAATCGATGCTGGCGAGCACGTTACCCTTGTAATCGCACTTCACCAGACTGGTGGTAAACGAAAGGTAAAAGCACCGCGCCGCAGTATCAACCGCAACTCCCTGCACGTGGCTCTTGCTGCGGTACTTCACATCAAAATGGTTGGGCAGCGACTGCGCCGATGCCGCGACGGCGACCGCCCCTGCAATCAGCATCAAAAGGAATCTGCGAAACATCATATAAAGCATATTAACAAAAACGGCGCTCTCACAGGGGCGCCGTTCTCCGTAAGGGCAATTATATTAGATTTCCTCCACGACAGGTGCCTCGGGAGCGTTCTTCGCTACGGAAGCGATACCCTTCTTGAGGGTTTCCTCGGAGGCATACATCTGGCTGGCGCCGATGACCTGGCCGTTGCTGGCTTTGAGGTTGAAGTAAGGCTTGCCGTTCTTCGCGACCTTTACCTCGAACTTCTTGGGATCTGCGGCGTTCTTCTTGACGGACTCAACTCCGTTAAGGCAGGCTGCCTTGGTGTTGTAACCCTCGCTGGTGAGGATGACCTGGCCGTTGGAGGCCTTGAGGTTGAACTGGAATTCTCCGCTCTTCCTGACAGTGATAACAAATTTACCCATAAGTTTATAATTATAAAGTGGTTGTTGCGATACAACAAATGTAGGCAAATTCTTTTATAATTACAAACAGACAATATTATCTCACAGGACTTTTTGCTCCGTTGATAGGCAGGGAGGCCTTTCCGTAACGGCCGGTGATGTGTCCGTTCAGGCGCATCTCGACCACGTACACATCGTGGTAGCCGGGTTCCTTCAGTTTATAGTCGATATATCCCAGTTCATCTCCGGCGCCGCCGCAGGCGAGCATCAGGTCGAGCCCGGAGTTCCAGTTGCCGAGCAGGCCGGTTATGGAACGGAACTTCGCAATCAGTCCGGCACCACCCTGCAGGTCATCCAAGCCGGCACCTTTCTCGAAGGCATCCAGCAGTTCCTCATTGCTGAAGATCGAATTATGTTTCGCCACCACGTGGTAGTAAAGCACGTCACCGGTGCCTTCGGCGGAGAGCCTGTCGAGCCAGCCTGAAGATGCGTCATCTACGTCTGCATAGCTGCCTACATAAACCGGCCGCCAGTTGCTTTGGTACGACGGTTCGCCGTCGATACCGAAGCTGATATCCTCCGTAACGGTGAAGTCTTTGGCATAGTACCTGTCGGAGGGATTTCCGTCAGCATCCGTCTCAATCACATAGAAAACGTATTTGCCGGAGGGGATGACCCCGCCCCACACGGTCCCGCTGCCGGTTCCGGAAAGAATCTCCCCGTCCGACGACCCGGACGGAACCGGGCTTCCGGCTGCGGCCACCGCATACCGGTATGCGAAGTCTTCCGGAGCGCTGATGCTGAACCAGTCGCCGTAGAGCGTGGCTTCGGCACCCCAGTCCTTGCCCAGGTACTCGATGCCCACCTTTCCGTCGTCGATGGGACGGGAACGGTCGCCTTCGAGGCCGTCCGGGCCGCACCCGCAGAGAAGCGGGAGCACCATAACCAGCAGTGCCGCAATCTTTTTCATCGCCACAAGTAGATGAAAGATTACGGCACTTCGTTGCATTAGAATAAAACTATCAGCGATTTCGAAGAACGGTCTGGCCGCCATCGGAGTCCACTTCGATGGCGGAATCTTTTCTGATCTTGCCTTCGAGGATCTCCCGGGCGAGGCGGTTCACCAACTCCCGCTGGATGAGGCGTTTCACCGGACGGGCGCCGAATACGGGGTCGTAGCCGTTTTCCACCATATCGTCTTCGAAGGCGCGGGTGTACGTCAAGGCCACGTTATCGTCTTCCAGTTTCTTCTGCAGAATCCCCATCTGGATACGTACGATTTCCCGGATGTCATCCTTGCTCAGGGCGTCGAACACCACGATCTCGTCGATCCTGTTGAGGAATTCCGGCCGCATCCGCAGGCGCAGTTCCTCCTCCTTGAGGTTGGAGGTCATAATCAGGATGGTGTTCTTGAAGTCCACCGTGCGGCCCTTGTTGTCGGTGAGGCGTCCGTCGTCGAGCACCTGCAGCAGGATGTTGAACACGTCCGGATGCGCTTTCTCGATCTCGTCGAGCAGCACCACGCTGTAGGGTTTGCGCCGCACCGCCTCGGTCAGCTGCCCGCCCTCGTCGTACCCGGCGTATCCGGGCGGCGCGCCGATGAGCCGGCTCACGGTATGGGATTCCTGGTGCTCGCTCATA
>JAEEGL011232319.1_pt1 | contig 13211 bp, 14 predicted proteins | sample 9134231 | NCBI WGS metagenome assembly JAEEGL01 (sample SAMN16246548, study PRJNA631951) | gut metagenome | biome: gut microbiome; feature: rumen; material: fiber-attached | host: Bos | place: Iran: Karaj | collected 2018-10
TAATTTATTCATATCAGTAATATAGTAAACATCATCTCTTTTAGTAACTATTTTTTGTTTAATTAAGACATTTGCTATATCTTTCCAACTATAGATAACAATTGGTGTATTTAAAGTTAATGATCCTGGACCAACTTGATATCTTTCAGCTTCTTGTCCTTGAGGAGCTCTCTTATAATAATCATAGAATCTTTCATCTGAAGTAAATAAGGCATCATATTTAGAACATGCTTCATTTCTTACAGACCATTCAGATTCAGGAATTGATGTATTACCTAGATTAACTGCTTCTCTTACTAATGGAAGTGATACGGTTTTACCATTGCTCCAATTATCATAAATTACATCTAATTTATATTCTTTTTGGATTCTTTTTACTACATCTTTGTCAGCAATGAAATCTTCTTTTCCACCACCTGTAGCAACATAAACTTTATCTAGTTTACTATTTCCTCCATTTAGAACTAATTTGACAATTATTGCTAGAGCAATAACTGATACAACTATGACGATACCAATTATCTTTTCAATACTTCCTTCTTTTATTTTATTTTCCATCATTTTCACCTACTTTTATTTCATCTTTGTTAAAACCAATTGATTTTTCAAATATTTTTATTTCTGTATCTATATCGAGCATTTTAGCTTCTTGCATATTTTTTAGTTGTTTTTCAAAACTAATTTTTATATTTTCTATGTATTTTTGTGTTTGCTCGATATATTCAACATCTCTTGCTTCTTTTGGTTCTTTTTTGAGTAATAAAATATATTTATATAGTATTTTATAGGCTGCATCTAAGTAATAATCAAAGAAATCAAATACTTGTTCAACCTTTTTAGGTCTTTGTCTTAAACTAATTAGTATTTCATTTGTTAATTCACTTATTTCTTCTACATCTTTTACTATTTTTTCATCTTTTATATTAGTTGTTTGATTTTTAGTTTTGGATGCTAGAAAGTAATAATTATTTACATATTCTTCACTAAATTCTCTAATATCTTTTTCTTTAAATAAGAATATTCCTCCAACATATATTAATGCAGTTAGTATTATTGTTATAAAAATATTAAGATTTAATATTAAATAACATAATACAAAGAATACTGACGCTGTAATGGCAGAATATAAATATCTTGTCTGTATCTGTTTCATTAACTATAACTCCTTACTTCAGTAAAGGCTTCTGTTAATCCTTTTTTTCCATCAAATACTTTTCCATTAGTGAATCTAGCTATTTCTTCCAATTGAGAATCTTCTGCATCTCCAAAAGTGATTGAATAAATTGGTATTGAATTTTCTGAACCATATGTTGATCTTAAAGAACTTATTGTTCCTGATGATCTACCATCAGTCATCAATATAATAACTGGTGTATATTCATTTTCATTAGTATTTTTTAAAATAGTATAAGCATTAGAAGCAGCATCATAAATATTTGTTCCACCACCAGCATTTAAACTATTTACAAATGATTGTAATTCAGATGTATTATTTCCAGGTAAGGTTTTACTTTCTTTATCAACCGAATGATTAAAAGCAAGTATTCTTATTCTATCTTTAGAAGTAAATTGAATCATATCTTTAGAAGCTTGATCATAATCTAAAATATAATTCATAGCTGTTTTTAATTCTTCAATTCCATCACCATACATTGAACCAGATACATCTAAACAGAATACTACATTAACAGGTTTTCTTAATTGTTCAACATATAAGTTAAAAGCTTTATTCATTACTTTTTTAGAAGGATATTTCATTGGGATTAAATATTTATTAGTATTTATACCCCATTCTTGTTTAAATGATTCTTTTGAAGCATTTTTTTTGATTCCTCCGTACCAAGTTCTAAATCCTTTACTTTCTAATTTGGAACGAGTTTCTTTACTTCTTAAATAATCTTGTAATTTTTTAAACTTTTCTTCTTTTCCTTGTTGTCTATTAATATAAGCAAATGGCATATCATTTATAGCAACACCATCTTCTGGATATAATAAGTATAATGTTTCTTTGTTTTGTTTTTCTAAATCTTTATTAATATCTATTAAAGTAGATTCATAAGTAATAACAGCTTCATATTTACCATTTAGGAACATATCTTTTAGATATAATTCATCTCCTGATACTCTTTCTACTCCTTTAAAGAAAGCTGTCATATTTGATATTAATGTCTGATTATCTAGCATTGATTCTGTTAACACTTCTGGAGATCCAGCTAATGAATTAACAAATCCTAAGTAGGCAGTTGCTCCTGTATTTGTTTTTGTTACAGAAGTCATTACATAATTTAATTTTTTATCTTTAATAGCATTTAATATATCTTTATTATAAATAGTTTTATCAACAAATCCTAATTCTTTAGCTTTAGTTTTATTAACGCCTATTACTACAGGATCTATTGCAATACTTTTAGCATTTGTAACTAAATACTGATTATCTAACATATATAACCAGGTAGAATTTGATATCCAAACTCCATCATAATCATTATCACTGTTTAGAGTTCTAATCATTTCTAAATCATTTTGATAATCAATAGTTAATTTAATATTATTCTTTCTAGCAAATTCTTTTAAATCTGATTCAAATTCTTTTGTTGAAGGAGATGCTAGTAGTTTAAACTTATTACTATTAAAAAGTGATAAACCTGGTCCTCCATTTTCTTGAGAATCTGATATTGAACTTAGTATCATTAATACAATAATAATTGCTATACCTATAAATAATATTTTTCTATTTTTATTTGTCTTATTCATACTATCACCTACTATCAATAAAATTATATCATATAATAAAAAATAATGAATATTATAATTCATTATTTTTAAATTTTATTTTAGCATTTCCTACCCCTGTTGTTAACTTGATAATATTATTACCTTTTCCTACTTCTTCTGAAATATAAGACTCATCATCAATAGTAATTCTTCCTACACCTTTTTCTAAATTAAATTTGTAGTCTTCTTTGTTACCTACTAGAGTGATATTAATACTTCCTACACCACCATCTATTTTACTATGACCTAGTAATTCACCATTTAAGTTTAATACTCCAATTCCTAGATCAATATCTGAATCATTTAAAGAAGCTTCTTCAATAGTTATATTTCCAGCTCCTCCATCTAAATCAAATTCTTCACTTATATTTATTTTATCTATAGTGAAAGATCCAGCTCCTAAATCAAAATCTGCTCTTTTAGATGTTAATTCTTCAATCTCTAGTTTTCCAGCACCCATATCAATATTAAAATCTTCTAATTCTAATTTCTTAGGTAAACAAATTGTAACACTATCAGTATTCTTTCTAGTAAAGATAGAATGCTTCTTTTCTCTTATTTTTAATTTGTTATCAATAACATCTATTTTTACAAATTCATTATCTGTATCTACTCTTAATTTAGAACATCTTTCTATAGATAAAGAAGCGCTTCTTAAATCGATATCTATAACACTAACATTCTTACCTATATACTTATTATTATATGATTGATTCTCATTTGGATTTTGAAAAAACATTAATGCTTTTATAAAAATATAAACCATAATAACTATTATCATTATAGCTAAAATAATCGCAATAAATTTTATACTTCTTTGTGATTTACTCATTTTATATCAGTACCTCCAAATAGATTAAATGCTTCTACATAAATAGTATGTTTAGACCCATCTTTCTTATTATTATCAGTAGAACCTAAAATAGATGTAGATAATGTTTCTACTTTGATATCTTCTGGTACTTTGATATTTACTTCTCCAAAAATAGAACTTGTTTTAATAATACAATTATCAGTTATTTTAGCATTTCTTAAATCTAAATTTACTTCTCCAAAAATAGCATTTACTTCACAACCTTTAAAATCTTTATCTATATATACATCATTAGATGAAAATGTTGCGGTATATGATTTATCACTCTTTTTAGCTTGTTCTAATTCTTTTTTTAATTTTTTAGATAAATTATCTTTAAATATGAATGATATTCCTAGAATTATTAGTATTACTGGGAATACTAATTTACTTACTAATTCAAAAGATATATAATCATTTATTCCTAATAATAAGAATATTCCTACTAAAAAACATATAATTGACCATGTCTTTTCACTATCAGTTATTATTCCAATAAAACTAGGTATGATAATAAATAAAGTCCACCATCCAGGGAAAAATACATTAATATTTGTTAATTCTAATGCATTTAATCCAAATATAATTCCTAATACTATTAATACTAACCCCCATACTATATTACTTGTTCTTCTCATATTCTTTCCTCCTTATTTTCTATATGCAATATAACTAAAAGTACTATTTCTAATAGTTATTTCAGAACAATCATCTGATATTTTATATGAATAAGTTGTTTTAGCAGATGATCGTGCCACACTAGGTACAAATTCAAAATTAATATTATTTTTTACTATCTGATAATAACCTCTTTGATATTCACCTTCAGTTATTTTTTTTTCATAAATTCCATCTTTATTTAATGTAATAATAACTTCTTCTGAAGGAGTACCTTCGTATTTACCAACAAATTCTCCATCTATCGTTTCTGCACAAGTTGATTCTTCAGATTCTTCTATTTCTTCCTCTTCTTGTTCTTCTTTTATTCTTTCTTCTTCAACTTCTACACTTTCATGTTTATAAAATTCATCTTCTTTAAGTTTTTGTTTATTATTTTTGATAATTAGAATAGTTCCAATTGATAGAGTTATGATTATTAGAATAATTAAAGTAATAATTATTTTTTTATTCTTCATAATAACCTCCTATTAATATTATTATACTATATTATTTGATAATTGATAAATAATTTTATATAATATTTTTAATGGAGGATTACTATGTTAAAAGATAATAAAATATTAGTTGGAAAAAGCGGGGATAAAGAATTATCAATACTATTAGATAAAGCAAATCGTCATGGTGTAATAACAGGAGCTAGTGGTACTGGTAAAACAATTACATTAAAAGTTATGGCAGAAAGTTTTTCAGATGCAGGTGTACCAGTTTTCTTAGCAGATGTTAAAGGTGACTTAGCCGGAACTGTTCAAAAAGGAGAAGCATCTGAAGCTCTTACTCAAAGAATTGAAGCATTAAAGATTCCTGAATTTGATTATAAAAATTATCCTGTATGTTTCTGGGATGTATATCAAAAAAGTGGTCATGCTCTAAAGGTTTCTATATATGATGTTGGTGCTTCTGTTATGTCAATTATGCTTGGATTAACTGAAGTTCAAGAAGGTGTTCTTTCAATTATTTATCGTATAGCTCATGATGAAGAAAAAATGATATATGATATTGCTGATTTAAAACAATTATTAGTATATGTAGGAGAACATAAAGATAAATATACTTTAACTTATGGAAATATTACTAATCAAAGTATTGGAGTTATTCAAAGAAGTTTATTAGCTTTAGAAGATCAAGGTGCTGATAAGTTCTTTGGTCTACCTTCACTAGATATTAATGATTTCTTTAGAAATGATACTGATGGTAGAGGTTATATTAATATACTTCATGCTGTTGAGTTATTTAATTCACCAGACTTATATTCAGCATTCTTACTTCATCTATTAAATAGACTTTATAATGAAATGCCTGAAGTTGGAGATTTAGATAAACCAAAAATGATTTTCTTTTTTGATGAAGCACATCTATTATTTAATAATATGCCAGCTTATCGTCTAAAACAAATTGTACAAGTAGTTAAATTAATTAGATCTAGAGGAATAGGTTTATACTTTGTATCTCAAGCACCTACTGATATTCCAGATGAGATATTAGCTCAATTAGGAAATCGTGTTCAACATTGTTTAAGAGCTTATACTCCATCTGAATTAAAAGTTGTTAAAACAGCTGCTAGTGGATTTAGAGCTAATCCTAAATTTGATACAGAAACAGCTATTAAAGAATTAGGTACTGGTGAAGCATTATTATCATTCCAAAATGAAAATGGGGAACCAGAAGTAGTTGAAAAAGCAACTATTCTTCCACCACAAAGTAAAATGGGAACTTTAGATGATTTAACAAGAAATAGTGTTATTAATAGTTCAGCATTATGTGGTAAATATGAAGAAGAAATAGTAAAAGAAGATGCTGCTCATATAGTATTAACTAAAGAATATGAAGAAGAGAAAGCTAAAAAAGAAGAAGAAGAAAGATTAAAAGAAGAAGAAAAGAAACGAATTGAGGAAGAAAAGGCTGCTGAGAAAGCTAAAAAAGAAGAAGAAAAAAGGTTAAAAGAAGAAGAAAGAAAAAAGAAAGCTGAAGAAAAAGAAGCTGAAAGACAAAAAAAGAATTCGATCGAATATAAATTAGGAAAGAAAGTTGTTAATAAAGCAACTGATAAAGTTATCAACAAAGGATTAAACAAAATATTAAAAAATTTATGGAAATAAAAAAGATCTTATTTAGATCTTTTTTTAATTAGGTAATTGTGATTCATCTAATTTATATACTCCAACAGTACATGGTACAATCTTATCTGTTTCAGAAACTCGTGATGTTGTTCCGTCTGTTTTTACTAATAATAGATCAATATTTTCATTATCAAAATGGAGTTTTAGATTAGATATTCCTTCATCTAATTCATCAAATATTTCTCTATTCGCTGGAACTTCACTACCCACTTGATTAAAGTATTTAGTATTCTTAAACTCTGTAAATGTTAAGCCTAAAATAGTTTTATATTTGTATGAAGACTCTAAATAATATGTATAATTCTCGTCTGGTGTTTGTCTAACTCTTTCACCCACTATTAATGGATAATCATATACACAAAATTCTGATAAAGTATTTATTGTTACTTTTGAATTAACTTTAATTTGTAATTCATCTAAAGCTAGTATTGTTATTGGTAAAGATAAACCTATTATTAATAACATAGCAGTTACTTTATTATGTTTTCTAATTCCTATAATTGAAGCTGTACATACAATAACAGTTATTATTAATAATGCTATTATTGCATTACCGGTTTCTGGATTAGCTATTATACTAGATCCTCTTGATAATTTTACTACCATATTTTTTTGTTCAGTATATGTTCCAGAAGCATCCATTTGTGATGGATCAACTAATCTTGCATAACTAACCCTAATAGACATAGTTTGCTTTGAATTAGCTTTTACTACACTATTTCCATCATTGTATGAATATTCATATTTGATATGATCACTTGCTCCAAAATTTGTAGTATTATTAATCTTATAATCTTTATTACTATCGTTAGCAACTACTACTTTATATAGAATATAATCATCTTTTTCTAAAAATCTAATATCTAAATCAATATCTAAACCATTAAAACTAGCTGGTGTTAATACTTCTGTATTTTCAGATTTTTCTAATACATCGATACTTTCAATTTTTACATCATCTGCTGCATAAACATTTGGTATTAAACATATTGTGATTAATAACAAGATAAATAATATTATTTTTTTCATTAGTTACCTCCTAATAATTATTAACCATATAATCTCTATTAGATGGATTTATTATATCACTTGTTTATATCATTTGAAAACTATTTATATTTTAATAAACAATATTTTCTTCTTATGATATGTGTAATAATTGAAATTCTTTCATATTACTTCTTAATCACTTTAATACTCTCTCAAATTCTTTACAGTATTCTATCAAATACTCTTTTTTTATTAATTTATCTTTCCATTTTAATGGAATTTCATCATAACCATATAATAGTCCTGTAATTCCTCCAGTTAAAGCTGCGATTGTATCAGTATCATCTCCTAGTGATACTGCTCCTATTAATGATTGTGAATAGTTTTCTGTTTTTAATACTAACCATAATACTGCTTCTAATGTAGAAACTATATCTTTATTAGAATTAATATCATCTAATGATAATTTATTAATATCTCCTTTTAAAATTCTATCATAATGAGATAAATGTTCTTCATCAAATAAGCTATAATTTAGAGATTTTAACATATTAATTGAAGCATATTTATCTTTTTCATGTAAGATATTCAACAAATAATTTACATAAATAAAATCTCCTATAACATTTATTTCATTTTTATTAGTTAAATATGTAACATCTTTAATTATACTTAGAGTTTGTTCTTGATTTAGTTTTTTATAATAAGAATAAAATGCTATAGGTATCATTCTTTGTAATGTTTCATTTGAATAGATTTCTTCTTCAATACCACAGTCTATTGGGTCTGGTTCTAGTCCTTTAGATAAAGCTTCATTATAATTAGTTAGAGATTTAATAGTTGTTTTATCTAAATCAATTGCTTCATCTGTTACTGTGTATTTTCCATTTACAATCCATTCAGTATAGTGTTCCATTAAAGAATCATAATCTATTTCTCTTTCTTTTATCATTGAATCCATAGTAGCTATAGTCATTGAAGTATTAGCTGAGAATGTTCCAGCACCTACAGCTTGTGATCCATCACCATACATATCAGTTACGGGATTATTAATTAATTTTTCTCTTTCTACTCCTTCAAATGGTAATCCAAAGGCATCACCTGTTGCATAACCTATTATGCAGTCTTTAATCTTTGAAATACTCCTCACCTCCTAAAATACAAAATAACCAAATATTATTCCTAAAATAGCTCCTACTACATGAGACTCATGCGAAATATTATCTTTCTTATTTGTCTTTAATATTTCATCAGCTACATAGAATAAAAATATTAATATTAATGTTATCGGTATCTTTCCACTAGTAATATTTACAATAGAAGCTAAAGTTATCATCATAAATACTGAGTCTGATGCTCCAATAGCTCCTTTTTTAGATATAATCATATGAATAATACTTGTAGTTACAGTTGTGATTAGAATCATTTTAACTAAGTTTATTGAGCCATACTTTTCTTCTAACATTGGTCCTATTAATAATATAGTAATAAAATTATTACGAAAATGTTCCCAATCATTATGACAAAACTCACATGTAACCATTCTAATATATGTTATTGGATTAATTAGAGATCCTCTACGACAAGCAAATAATTCATTTACTTTATTATGCAATAAATAATTAATAATTAAAACTATTAAACATATAAAGAAGAATGATAATATAACTATTGAATTATATGAAAAATAATTAGTAAAATCAGTTATTTTATCTACTTTCATATAATCACCTAATTATATATGGATTGGATTCTTCTCCATTACCACTTTCAATATATGTATTACTATCTAAAAATAGTTTTCCATCTACTATTTTAACATATTTAGAATTATTATCAGTATTATTAATATTTTCTAGTTCTAAAGTCTTAATATCTATTATTTTATAAATATTATTATCAATACTAATAAACTTATTAATATCAGTATCTTTTAAACTCTTAGTAATCTTTTCTTTAAAATAATAATTACATTTAGTATCATTAGATTCAATATTTTTCATTATAGGAATCCATTTATTATTATCCCAATTACTAATAGTTTTATTATTACAATTAGATTTAATATAAATATAATCTTTACTAGGTATTTCTTTAACTAAATTATTATCAATATAATAATTATATTCAGGTAAGATTAGTTTATCTTCAATAATCAAATTCTTATAAAACTTAGCTGATACAGAAATAGTCATAAATAATATAATAACTACAACTATCTTTTTCATTCTATCCCCTCCATATTCTTTTGAGAGGCTTTTAACTCTACTTTGATATCATTTGTATTATTAAAAATTTTATTTTTAACATATACTTTAATCTTATTAGAATCTTCATTAATATTAAATGAATCATTATAGATTAATTCTTCTTTATAATCATTTTTATCTAAAGATAATAATAAATTATTACTTGTAATAGACAATTCATAATCATAGTTAACATCATTAATGTATTTAATATTATTTTTAATTTGATAATTATTAATATTAACAAATATATAACTAATATCATCTTCAATATACTTATTATTTTGATCTAATTTAATATCATAAACTATTTCTCCTGTAGTAGTTTTAACTTTTATATTAACATTAGATTTATACTTAGAAAATGCGATTGGTAAAATCATGATAAATAAAACTAACATTACTATTAGTGATATATGTTTATGTTGTCTAATTTTGTTTATCATATAATCAATCCTTTCTATATATTTTGAGAAACTATTGTATTTATATTTAATTCAATATCCTTGTTTTGATAAGATGATTCATCATCTTCTGTAAATATCCATTTCCAATAAATATTTATTTCTTGTTTATTATTTAATTTATCTAAATTAACTTCATCTTCTATATAATTTAATTCTTCACTATATTTAGAATCCTTGTATAATTTTAAATTACTAGGTAATTTATCTAAATTAAACATAATTTTATATTTAACTCCAACATCAGTATTATTAAAATTAAGTTTTAAATTTATTAAACCATTAGTACCAGGTATTACTTTTTTAGAATTATATTTATTTGGAAGAATAGTATCTTCTAAATTTATATTTAATTTATTCATTTTATCAGATTCTATTTTGTAATTAAAAGAAGCTACTTGAATACTCTTATTACCAATTGAATTTGATTTATATGATGAAAAAGTAATATTAGAAAAGATAACATAAAAAACAAATATTAAAGAAAACAATATTATTAGTTTAAACTTAAGATTAAAATAAATTTGATCTTTAATCATATTATCCCTCCTAACTGATACTTACTCACTTTAATTATATAAAATATACTTATTCTTTACAATTGATTAACACATTTATAATGTTAAGTTTACATATAAAAAAATATCTATTGCTAGATATTTTATTTTATATTTTTATATATTTCATTTACTGATTTAGGAGAAGCATCCATCATTGGAAGTGGTTGTATTACTTCCTCTTCTTTCTTTTTTGCTTCTTTCTTTTTCTTTAATACTATTAACACTATTAGAATTAATAGTAATAATACAATCACTCCCGTTCCAATAATATAGTACATAGTATAATCAGTTTTTGCTTTTTCAACTTTTTTATTTGAGTCATCTTTTGATTTATTATTTAAAGATAATTCTTTTCCATTGACATATAATTTATGTCCATTAGTAATTATATTAGAATTATCTGATAATTCATTTTCAAGAGTAGTTATATAAGAATCATCACTTAATGTATATGTTGATTCTTTGTCTATTTTCAGATTAACAACACCAGCATTGGCTTTATTAATTGAACCTGTATAATTAGATTTTTGTAAGATATTCATTGTAACTGTTGAAATTTTATCTACAACGATATTTCCTAAAACATTTTGATTATTTAAAGATAGGGTTACTGTTCCACCATTTTTACCAGTTGAACCCCATTTTCCAGCTTGAACTCTTAGTAATGAGCCTTCAGAATCATTATTTGTAATAGTATTATTTTCTAAAATTATTTCACTAGTAGTATTAGTAACAAAGAAAGTATCTCCCTTTTGAGTGTTTATCTTTGAAGATGTTGCTTTGAATGTTGATACTCCTTCTTCAGCATCACCTGACATTGATTGATATAAAAATATATTTTTATACGTTTCAGAATTACCATGTAATTTATTATTATTATCATTTAATGTTGTATTATTTAATGTTACTGAATTAGATCCTTCTATAACAATTCCTTCTGCTGTTGAAGATTCTAAAGTTGCCTCATCAACTGTAATGTTTGCTGTTGAATAAATAGCAGGTGAGCCACTACCAATTGTTTTATATGTTCCTTTATCAACAGTGATATTTCCTCCACCTCTATCTGATCTAATAGCTGCGGAAGAAGCACCAGAGGTTTCTACAGTAAGATTAGTTGCAGTTATTCTTCCACCACCAGCAACCATAATACCGCCTGAATTATCTTTAGAAGTAGTTATTTTAGAATTTGCAATATTCAGAGTACCCGTACCATAAGAGAATGCTCCATTAGCATATTTACCATTGGTAGTAATTGTAGCTCCATCTATATTAAGTACCGCACTATTAATAACTAAGACAGCTGCATTAGTACCATAAAAATCAGCGTTTTCATCATTCGCATCTCCTGTTTTATTGATATTAGTAGTTTTTAATGTGGATGTAGCTTGTTTTACTAATAAGGCATTTTGTAATGATTTATTTGATTGATAAGATTTATTAGTTTCATTAGTAGCCTTTTCTATTGTAGTTGCTCCACTATAAGTAGGTGCTTTTGTTTGTTGACCTGGAGGAGCATCTGTTGCTTTAACTACCATTATTGATATCATTATTATAATTAAACCTATACTTATTCTTTTTTTCATATTAGTCTCCTATTCTGAAATTATTATAACATAAAAAAATAGAATTAATTCTATTTTTTTGTATCAATTGTTTTCCCAAATACAATAAATCTATCATATAAATATTCTAATACAAAATTAGACAACATATTTATTCCTGTAACAAGGTATTCATTCCAATGGAGATTCTCTGCTAGATAATTACCTACTATTGTAGTAGTTGGTGTAAATACTAAATAAAATAGGAATACTAAACTCATTGCTTTTGGTACATTTACTACTGATTTAAATGTAAATTCTCTATTTAATGTGAAATTCCAAACTATTGAAGCTATTAATGCCGGTAAGTAGCAAGCCCAATAAGATAGATGAAATACTTCATTTAAAATTGTAAATAAAATTGCTTCAATAATACCAGCTGATATTGAAAATAATGTGAATTTAATTGTTCTTATTAATTCGTTATTTTTTTTTGCCATTTTTCATACTCCCTAATACCATTATTATTATAACTATTATTAAAATATATAAAGCTTTATGAGAAGAACTTGATTTATCAGATACTTTTACATGAACAGTATATTTGATATTTTTATCTTTAATTTCTGTAGTAACATCTGTTGTTCCTTCCTTAATTGGAATTATCATATTATTATCTACTCTAGCTATTAATTTATTCGATACATTCCATTTTAAATTATTATAATCAACTCCATCTATTATAGGAAATAATCTTTTTAGACTTAATCTTCCATCTAACTTTATATTTTTAGTAATTTCTAAATCAAAATTACATATAGAATTATTTAGATTTATAATATTAGAAAAATCTTTATAATCACTATACTTAGTTGGTTCATTTGGATGGATTTTTATTGTATTTAAAAATTCAGATGATCCAGTAACATCAATTTGAGATTTTTTGTTTTTACCATTTATTATTGAATTAGATCTAGTATA
>JAEEGL012211346.1_pt1 | contig 13211 bp, 9 predicted proteins | sample 9134231 | NCBI WGS metagenome assembly JAEEGL01 (sample SAMN16246548, study PRJNA631951) | gut metagenome | biome: gut microbiome; feature: rumen; material: fiber-attached | host: Bos | place: Iran: Karaj | collected 2018-10
ATGTTTCTTCAGCCCGTCACCAAACAGAACCTGCCCGCTGATGGGCTTGATCAACTGCAGGATGGTTTTCATCAAAGTACTTTTTCCGGATCCGTTCTCTCCCACAATGCACAGATAGTCCCCGGGCTGAACCGCAAAGCTTAGCTGCCCGGTGATCTTATGTCCATCATAACCGACGGCCAGGTCCTTTATGGTGAGCAATGCCATTTTTACAACCTCCTATTGCAACGCTTCCTTAAGCACTTCCAGGTTTTTTTCCATTACCGACAGATAATCCACACCGTCTTCCACGTCCCGGGCCGTTACAGATTGCATGGAATCCAGAGTCAGGATCTTCTGATCCTTCGAAGCGGTATTGGCAATGATGGTCTCTGCAATCCGGTGATCCTTTCCTTCAATGGTCATCACCACAGGCAGGGAAAGTGCATCTACCTTTTCTGCCAGAAACGTAACCGTTTCAAAGCTGGCTTCCGTCTCTGCGGAGCAGCCTACAAAGGCTGCATAGTAGTCCAGATCATAATCATCCGTCAGATAACGGAAGGGAAAACGATCTCCGAAAAGCAGGGTATGACGCGCGCCGTCAGCCACTGCAGAACGGTATTGTGCATCCAGCGCATTCAGCTTCTCCAGATACGCCTTTGTATTGTCCTGATAGGTTTTTGCCTGATCCGGATCGATACTGCAAATGGCTTCACTGATCTTTTCCACGATCACTGCGGCATTTCGAAGGGACAGCCAGACATGCTCATCATATTCCGGCCCTTCCTCATGGTCATGCTCCTCATCTTCATGGTCTGCATCTTCATGATCTGCATCCTCATGATCATGTTCATGTTCGTGCTCTTCCTCCTGCATACCTTCCACCAGTTCTTCTTCCTTCACAGATTCCCCAAGGACATCCAGCAGATTGATCACCTTCATATCCTGATTTACCGCTTCCCGCAGGGCATCCTCTACCCATTCATCGGATTCGCCGCCTACATAGATGAACAGGTCACAGGTTCCGATCTTTAAGATATCCTCCGCTGTGGGCTGGTAGCTGTGCAGATCCACACCGTTATCCAACAGCATGGTTACCTCAGCCTCACCCTTTTGCTCCCCGAGAATATTCATGACCCAGTCATATTCGGGAAAAATGGTGGTTACGATCTTTAGTTTTTGATTGCTTTCGGGATTCTGTGCGCTTACTTTTGCGCAGCCGGTCAGACACGCAACCGACAGTATGGCTGCGAGAACCGAATAGATATATTTCTTCACAATGATTACCTCCGTTTTCATTCATCACAAACAAACGGATCCATGATCCGCTTCTGATTGCAAGCAAATAAGGGCGCTATGCACCCATGGGAGGTTTTCAATTATTCAGGCGTACTTTGTTTAAGACCGGTGTCTCCTGCAGGATCACAGTCACCGTAGTCAGAATAGAAAAGAAACACAAAATGACAGGTATCAGACAAACGGCAGGTATGATCAAACCACTGCCGATCCTGTGCATGGTGCTTTCACACTGCTGTATGAAGGCACAGACAGGACAGTCTTCTCCCGTACAATCATGATTGGCCTCCTTCGCAATAAAAGAGTAGGAAACCAGCATAAGCAATACTACCAGCACTGCCAGTATCCACGCTGTAAATCTGCCAAAGCTTCGCGTTGTTTGCATATGCGTTGTCCTCCTCTCTTTTTTCGCAAAGTAAACCGTTGAAATTATAGGATCGATCCGTCTATTTGTCAATAGACCCGCTGATGCCGTAAAGGCTCTTTAAGCCATCGGACAATTCCGTATTCTGCAAAATGGCCTTTGCCTTTTCCATAAGCTGCTCCACCGTATAGTGAGGATAATACCCGATCTGGTACTCTTCCCCTGTCTCTCTGGAAGAGGTGATAAAAATATCTCTGCCCTTATGATGGCCGAAGCAGTTTTCCACATGGGCGATCTCCACACCGCTTGCCAGATCCATTACATCCAGAAGCTGACCCATACGGATATACAAAAGACCGGTTTCGGGATCCACATCAAACTCAACGGCCTTGCTGTAGTTGTAATAAACCGTAGCGTCCATCTGCCGAAGGAAGGTGCCATCTGCGGCGTTATAAAAGTTCAGGCTTCCGTCCTCATACAAGGCCGCAAGTCCCTGATCCGTAAAGGTCATCCCCACAGGGGATATGCCCGGACAAAGGATGGATGCGGACACACCGCCTTCCCGGTCACAGATGAGGATCTGCTTTCCGTCAGATAAGGCAAATTTACCTTCTCTGCTATTATCGGAAAAGCAACTGCCGCTGCCCCAGTTTTCCGGAACCTCTATGGGTTTACCACTGCCGTTTTTCAGGTCAAAGACGTAGTCCCTATCCCCCTGCATACAGAAGATGTCCTCTCCCTCATAGAAAGCGGTCACATCATTTGCATCTTGGTAGTCCTCAGGGATCTCTATCTGTGACTGTTGCTCTTCCTTCAGATCATAGATCGTGACATCGTTTTCATAGTTTTCGTTTTTGCTGCCATAGAGCAGTTTTCCGCCCTTTAGGATGGCAAAGTCCCCAAAGGTGCTTGTGGGACGGGTAATGCTCCGGGTCTTTTCATGCTCAATATCCATGTCAAAGGAAATGAGATCATAGGCATCCTCTCTGTCATATCCCAGATACACACGCCCGTCAAAAGCGCCAAGGAGCGCATAGTCATAGGCATCCCCCGAAAGCTCTTTTACCAGATGATTGCTCTTTTCCCCAAGTCCGAACACATGAAGCTTTGCCCCCGCGTCCCCATCCTTGATCAGGATTCCCAGAATGCTTTCATCCATGGAAAACTCGCTTAAGGATCCGGTAATCCCTGCATTCTCACAAAGGGCCGTCCAAGCTTCATCATAGACATGAACGCCGTAGTAGATCACTTCATGGCTCAGATGCTGTCTTACATAAACGCCGTTGTTAACCACTGCCTGTCGCAGATTATCGGTGAAATACCGGGTATAGTAAACCGCATCAGTATCCACGCTCAATGCCGGGGTTGCATAGCCTCCCTTTTCGGTTACAACTGCCGGGGAGCCGTCCCCATCCCGATCACTCACATCAATGACGGAATCGTTGACATTGCTCTTATATTGTTCCTTACCGGAGGTCAGATCATAAACCGCAATGACGTTTCCAGAATAGTAAGCAACCTCCTTTGTTCCCAGGGCCATAAATCCACTTTCCAGGGTGACGCCGTTACAAACAAAATCAGTGTTCCAATCCTCAGACAGATCTGCAGCATTAATACACCGCAGAGTGGAATGATCCGAGGAAAGAATTTCCTGTCCGCCGAAGGACATACTGCTTGTCATATCCGCCAGGGTACTTGCCACCATAAAGGTATCGTTGTCCGTCCAAAACAGATCCTTTACCATCTCCTCCATATAGTCGGAAAGCTTTGCCTGCTTGGATGCCAGATCCAAAACGCCGAAGGCATAGCTGTTCCAGCCTCCCAGCCCTCTGAAGGCGATCATTTTTCCATCGGGAGAAAGCCTGCTTTCCACCAGGCTGAAATCCTCATACCCCTCCGGCAAGGACAAAGAGATGGTATCCAAAAGCTTCCCGGACTTGGGATCCAGTTTCAGATAATTGCCTTCGAAGGTGCTTATAAAAATGGCCTGCTCCGACATCATCAGATGGTATCTGTCTGTAAAGGAGCTGTCCTTATACTCATACTGCCAAAGCTGCTTAGCCGTTTTCACATCGTAGGAAACAATACTGTGGTCCGTCCAAAGGATCAGGGTATTGTCATCGAAAAAGCGCATGCCCTGCACATGTGCATCAAAGCCATCCTCATAAAGTAGCTGCTCATGGGTATCCGTGTTCCAAACTCCCAGCACGCTGCCTTCATCCAAAATGGCAATGCTCTTTCCGTCCTCGCTTACCTGAAAATCAGCCACCACTCCCGGCATCTGATAGTTCCAGGCCGCACCGATGTTGGTGCCGTTATTGCCCTCATAGGCAAGAGTTGCATTCGTCAGGGCTTTGACAGCCTCTGCCGTAATGGGACGCTCATCATTTGCATCTTTCGGAAGCGCCTCCAGAGCCAGCTGCAGTGCTGTGATCCGCTGCTCCTTTTCCAAAAGATTGGCTGATTCATTGGCCAGATATTTGGACTGGTTTTTCAAAGACTCCAGATAGGTCTTTTTGATCTGGCTTCTGCTGTAGTACATATAGCCGCTAAAGCCCAAAGCCAGGGCCAGGACTCCGGAAAAGGCCGCCGTCAGCTGCTTCATCCGATACTGTCTGCGGCGGTTCATAAGCTCGTCATAGGCGCAGCCGATAAGTCCGCTGGCAAGCCTTGGCAGCTCTGTCTTCTTCGCTTTGGAAAGAGGCATGCGATAGTCGCAGGAAAGGGGCTCCATAGGAACCCTTACGGTCTGCTCATTGCCATTTTCATCTTTGATGACCCGATCCTCATACAGCAAAATCTCCGGGATCACGTCAAAGGGCTCCCCGTTTACCAGCACCGTAAAGATCTCTCTCTTGGTGTGGTTTTTTAAGAAGTATTCGATCTCCCTGGGCACCCAGGCAGACTGCTTCGTATTGGTGGAACAGATGACGATGAGATAGTCGGAGTCTGCCAGTGCCTTGGCGATGGTATCGCTCAGGTCGTTGGTAATGGGAAGCTCATCCTTATCCCGAAAGATCCGGTTGATGCGGTTGATCCCGGTTTTCTTTCGGATCTTCCCCGGAATATGAAACCTCTCCAATCCCCGGTGTACCGCCTCTGCTACTCTATTGTCCTCCGGTGCATGCTTGTAAGATATAAATGCATTATAATGTTCGATCATTTTTCTTCCCCTCTGTAAAGCTGGTCAAACAGACTGCCGTTAATGATATAAATATCATGGGCATCATCTTCTCTTACTGCAATATAATCTCCGGGTTTTCCCGAATAGTATTTCTCCTCATCCCAGGCTGTAAACAGCTTCACATACTCCGTCAGGGGCTTTGCCCAGATCCGGGCGCCTCCCATACTGACAACGGACCTTGCCAACTGTCTCACGGTCTTCTTTTCTCCCGTAAGCACATCCTTGATGCTGGGCTCGTATTCAAAAGTCCGGTCATAGGGACTGTCATCATACCCGTAGCTTTTTTCCAGCTTCTCTTTTTTGATGGGATAAACCTCTCCTTCGATACCGATCATGAGATAGATATCCTCTTCCACCCGAACGTCAATATCTCCCTCCAGGGTTCTGATCTCCACCATGGTTCCTGCCGGAAAAACGTCCGTCAGCCTTACGCATCCAAGCTTCTGGGGCAGCTTTTCATAGAGCCTCATATCAGCAGTATCCAGCAGAGTATCCTTGGCGTACATCACCCGGTACATGGATAAGTAACGGTTCAGCCTTTGGTTAAACACCTCACTGATCATACCTTCCATGGTTGACTCTGCTCCCTCATAAACCCGCGTCAGTTTTTCCGGGCGAATGGTTCCTCCGGCCTTTGTCATATGACCGCCTCCGCCGCCGATGCCATCTGCCAGAAATGCCGCCAGCTCATTGGCGTGGACTTCCTTGGTGCAGCTTCTCACTGAGAACTTGATCTCCTGCTCGCTGACAAAGTAGGCAAGGCAGATATCCACCCCTACCGTCTCCATGGAAAAGTCGCTGATGACACCCAGCACATTGGGATCACAGCGATCTGCCCGGATCAGGATGTATTTGTTTTTTCCGTGATACTCATAGTCAAAAATGGCCTTCCCCGTCAGCTTAAGCTCGTCCAGGGAAATGCTGGAATTGCTCATTTCCGTAATGAGGCTTTTGTTCACCGTAAGGGAATCCCGCATATCCCGATCCAGAGGATGGGAAACCTCGGAAAGCTTGTTGGTATCCGTATAAAGACCGTAAAACAAAGCCGTGGAAAGGAGGCTGTCCTCCTCCACCGAAAAGCCCTCTTCCCGCATCATATCCCAGATCACCGTAGCGCAGCTTCCGATGTTGCTGCGTACCTCGGAAAGGGCCGGAAGCTCCTCCGTGCTTTGGTGATGGTCGATGACCGCAATGTTTCTGGCTTTGATGGCAGACACGTTTCTCTGGCCGTACTGACAATCCACCGTTACCAGAAGCTCTGCCTCCCCGTTAAAATCCGGCTCGTAGCGGATGGGGATCTCCAGCTTTTCCTTCATGATCAAAAGGTTTCCCTTACTGATCCTGTTCAGTCCACGGTATAAAAAACGGGGGCTTTTGCCCCGTTTTTGTAAATATCGATATAGCGCTAGACCGGATGCCAGCGCATCGGCATCCGGATTGTCGTGACACTGGATCACGATATCGTCATATTGCAGCAACTCCCGTAAATACATAGTCCCTCCGTTTTATTCCGCATTCCATATACGGATGCTTTTCTTATACCTCTTATGAAAATGGTTTACCCCTCAGGCAGATTCTTTTTGATGGTCTGTATGATCTCACTTTTCGATGAGGGCTTGATGAGATAGCCCTGAGGCTGGAATTTCAGCACCGCCTCAATATGTGCCCTGTCACGGATTCCCGTCAGAAAGACCACCGGAATCTCATTGAGCTCGTGATCCGCACGGATCATCTCCAGGGTCTGTCTGCCGTCGCAAACAGGCATTTCGTAATCCAGCAGAATGAGATCCGGACGCTTTTTCCCGATGGCTGTCATGGCCTGGATTCCCGATGTAGCGGCGATGACATCGAACTCCTCCTTGATCATCTCCCGGATGCTGCGAAGGGTTACGGGATTGTCATCCACGATGAGAACCGTCTTTTTCTCGGACACCTCTTTCACCGTGAACCGTCCGTCCTTCTCCGTAAAGATGTATCCCAGTTTCTTACAAACCGCCGCCAGGATATCCCGGTTTTCCACAGGTCTTACCAGGTTTTCAAACTGCCCGGTTTTGTAGTATCTTCCGAAGGTGCTCTTTTCCTTATCCGTACCGATGGTGATGACGGGGACAAAGCTGTAACGGCTGGACATGACATTGAAGATCCGCACATCCACATCGCTGGTTCCCACCAGACAGATGATAACCAGCTCAGGTTCCAGTACCTTGATCATCCCCTCAGCCGATTCCGCATTGATGTCACACAGCTGCACATGAAAATGATCCGAGAGCATTTTGTTGACATCCTTTACCACATCGTTCAGTTTTCCGAATACCAGGATCTTATCTTTCATAAGCTTTCTCCGTTGATCGTATGTTCCATAGTTGTCAGAATCTCTCCCACGCGGTCCTGATCAAAATCCGCTACCGCGCCTTTTAACTGCTCCATATCTTCCTGCAGATTATCCGGAAGCTTATAACCCGAAAGCTTTTCTATGGCTTCATCAGCACCGCCGATGTCCATTTCCTCCATGGCGGTGGAAAGCATGGATAACAGGGCTTTCAGGGCATCCCTGCTGATCTCATCCTTCTCTTCCCCCTCTTCCTGTCCTGCTTCCAGATATTCTCCCAATCTGTTCCTGTAATCTCTCCACTCCTTCAGAAATACTGCGTGGAGTTTTTCTATGGTTTTAATATCTCCCTCTTTTGCTGCACGCTCCAGCACCTGTGCCATTCCGTTTAAGGGAAGAATCCCGATATAACCGGAAGCACTCTTCATACCATGGACCATGATCCTGTAATCTTCCAGGGAGTCCGGTAGGGCGTCATAAAAGCCCTGGAGCTTGTCTGCCTGCTGCTCAATGGTCTGGAAAAAGCTCTGCAGTACGGACTTAACAATGCTTCGATCCTGAATCCGCATCATTGCGATCTCCCAGTCAACGCCGAATACCGGAGGCAGTTCTTCGCAGTTATCATTGAAATAGGAGGTTTTCATCTTCCCTTCAAAGAGGATACTACGGACTGCATTTTCCAGTTTATCCGGTGCAATGGGTTTGGATAAAAATCCGTCAAAGCCTTCGTCCACGTATTTTTCCTTGGATCCCACAACAGCATTAGCCGTCAGCACGATAATGGGAGTATCCGCACATGGACCGTCCTTTTGGGCCTTGATACGCTTCATAGCCTCTATACCATCCATTCCCGGCATCATATGGTCCATAAAGATAATATCAAATTTTTGAGCGGATGCCAATTCCACGGCTTCCTCTCCGCCTTCGGCCTCTGTGATCTTCATCTGGGTTTTCTTAAGAAGCGCTGCTACCACCTTACGGTTGGTCTTATTATCATCTACCAAAAGAATCTGGGCATCCGGTGCCACAAAGGAGGCGGTGTAGGTATGCAGCATTTCCGGGATCTTTTTCCTAAGGATCTCATCGTACTCACCGATGGGAGTATCATCCACGATCTTCTGCTTCAGATCAAAGGAGAAGATGGAACCCACCCCGTATCTGCTGTCAACCTCCAACTTGGAATCCATCATCTTCAAAAGCTTATTGGTAATGGACAGTCCGAGGCCTGTTCCTTCGATGTTTTTGTACTGCTCGTATTCAATGCGTTCAAAGTCGGAAAACAGCTTGGCAATATCCTCCGGCCTGATGCCCACACCGGTATCCTCCACCTCAAACCGGATCAGCACTGATTCCGGATCTGCCTCTTCCCCGGTGGAGATCCTGCTCACCCGAAACAGCACCCGTCCCTGCTCTGTATATTTTACCGCGTTGGTGAGCAGATTGGTTAAGATCCTTCGGATCCTCACATCATCACCGAAGATCCTTGAGGGGATGGCCGGATCCAGACTGATCTCTACCTCGATATCCTTATCAATAGCCCAGGCCAGAGCCATGGAATACATATCCGACAGCAGGGTGGAAACATCATACTCCACGGGCATCAGCTCCAGATTACCGGTTTCGATCTTACTGAAATCCAGGATATCATTGATGATGGACAAAAGGGTTCTTCCTGCCTTCTGAATATCCATGGCATATTCTTTCACAAGACGCTCCGTACTTTCTCTTAAGATCATCTCATCCATACCCAGAACGGTATTGATGGGGGTCCTGATCTCATGGGACATTCTGGCAAGGAAGTCGGATTTTGCACTGTTGGCACTGTCCGCAATGCGTTTTTGTTCCTCCAGCTCTGCCAGATGGCGGTAATGTCCGGTGGAATCGGTCATCACATAAACCTTACTGATGCCCTGGGAACTTGCAGCAATGGCCTTCTCCACAAAGGAATAAAGCCTTCCGTTCAGTTCAATGGGCTCTCCGCTTTGGGCCGCCCGTGCTGCTCTGCTTAAAATCTCATCCGCATTTTCGGCGATCATGGGAAAGGCCTGAGAAACTGCATTGTTGTAATAGGCCACTTCCCCATCACTGTCGGTCACAATGACGCCGGAAGAAAGTTCATCAATGATAAAATCCTTGGCTGTGATCTCAATCTTGATGAGACCGTATTTGAAAATGGCGATATTGATAAACAGTGTGCTGATTGCAAACCCAATCTGATTGAAATCGTAGTATCTGCCAGCAGGAAGTGCTGTAAGGGGACCGATGAGCAGTTCCGTTGCCAATGCTGCACTGAGCATCAGGAATTGCTTTTTCGTCTGGATGCTCTTTTCATGCCTGTAGGATCTGATAAGCATCACAAGGCACGAGATGATGATGCAGATCACCACCACATCCCACACATAGTACCAGGGTCCTCTGCCGTAGTCCGGCAAAATCCACTTTCCTTCTTTTACCACTGTGAAGTAAGAATAAAACAACCCGGTTTTTCTTGTGGTGAAAACTACGAAACCGGTCGCCCAAGCCAAAACCAGCTCGGGGATCTGCAGCCACTTGGGGATGGGATATCTGCTGATGGTGACGCATAGCCGCAGGATAGATACCATTCCCAGGATCTTACCGCCCCAACCGATGAGTGTCATCATAAAGTAGGCTTCCTCTGTGACGCAGTACATGGATAACAGATATCCCAGTGCTGCAATGAGCAGAGAAACACAGTTCATATACACAAAGGAATGAATGCGGCTTCGCATATATTGAAATACGATAGCCAGCTCCGTCAGGATCATAGCAAAAATGATCCATTGCAAAATCAAAACAAATGTATGCATCTAAGCCCCCATTGAAAGTGATCAGGAATAAAAGGTATGGGTTCCCTTTCCAATTTTCTTGGATCTGTACATGGCTGCATCTGTCATTTCAAACAGCTCTTTAGTATCCTTTGCATCCTTACCGTTCATAATACCGATACTGACGGAAACGGGAGGCAGACCGTCCTCCGTATTCTGCAGCGCTTTACGGATCATCTCAATCTTTTCTTCGATGAGTCCCGGCTGCAGTCCGCCGGAGTGCATCAGAAACACAATAAATTCGTCTCCGCCGATGCGACAGATACAATCCTCATCCCGAAATACGCTCTTTAACACCTTAACCAACTTGATCAGCGCTCTGTCTCCGGTTTCATGCCCATAGGTGTCGTTGATGTTCTTAAAATCATCCAGATCAAAGAGCATCATATAGGTGGCATCCAGTTCAACTCTGGATAACAAAAATTCGTATCCGGCCCTGTTATAGGCTCCCGTAAGTTCATCGTGGGAAGCCTTGTAGCTTAAGTTCTCTATGCTGGATTTATTTTTTTCATACATCTTGTTGTAGGCTCTTGCCAGATACCGAAATTCATTGGAGCCCACCTCGGAAATGGGACGATCCGCTTTGATCTCTTCCACTGCTCCCATAACCGGATTGATAGCAAGTCTGGTGGTCAGCCAGATCAAAAAGAAAAGGAGTGCTGCCTGGATCAGAATCGCCACATGCACAACACCGATCTGACTTCTTAAGGTATCCATTTCCGACGCCTCAACAATGGACATCAGCTTCTCAACCTCATCCATACTTGCCTGCATGTCTTCCCGGATGGCATCCTTCTGCTCATAGTAGGCATCCCCATGCACCAGTTCCGTAGCAAGACTTATCTTTTCTTCCGGACTAAGGACCGCATCTTCCTCTGTCAGTGTTACACCCTTCAGCACCTCCGGATAGTCCCTATAGCCCTTTGCTTCGATCACCAGTCGCATGGCATAATATTCCGTATCCATCAGTTCCACCGAATGGTCCATGGCTTCCTGCAGTCTGCTTCGGGCCGCATCCATTCTGCTGTCCCCGGACATTGTGGCAACGGCTTCTTCCCGTCTTTTGGATTCAAAGGCTTCGGTAAAATACTGATCCATAAAACGGACGTCTCCCTTCACCGTGAATCTCTGTACCTGCTCCGTCAAATAATCCGATGCATTCATGAGCTCATGTGCAGCATGATGCAGCTCCGAACTTCGTCCGGCAGCTTCGGTAACATCCAAAAAGGTATCTGTCAGACGCATGGTTGCAAAAACCACGGTACCTGAAAAGATCACTATGATAAACACCAGCCATAAATGAACCAGCCGATGTGAAATTCCTTTTTTTGCAGAGTCTCCCATTCACTCCTCCGTTTGCTCTGTTTTCATTCCACTTCACCATGTTCAATGATATACTAATTTTCCGAGATATACAATCTCTTTAGGTGATCCCGAAACTCTTCCAGCAACTTATGGGAATATACTTTTTCCCTGTCGGAATCCCGCACGATCTTCCAAAGGGCCGCTGCCGCCTTTAACCGGTTCTCATAGATCCGGGTGGCTTCGTCCTCGCAGAAATCCTTTACAAAGCGGTTCCACTGCAAAGCAGACTTATCATACTTGGCATAGGTCGTTTTGCCGTAATAGATATCCAGAAGATCCCCCAATGTAAAGGACTCATCGCCTCTGGCCTTTACCTCCTTGACGGTAGCCACCATGTCCACATGGAACTTGAAATGCTCCTCTCCGGTCTGCTTGGAAAAAAACTCCCGAAACCTGTTGCCGAAGGTAAAGCCGCATTCCAGGAGCCCCGTGTCCAACGAGAGCTCTTTGACTGTATTTTTACTGGCCCTGCTCTTTCGAGGTTTTTCCGGCAATATCTTCTCACCCGAAAAGTAGGCTTCGATAACGTGGTTCAGTTCTATTTTGCTGCCGTCTGATTTCAGTCCGTGTGCCTTACAGATTTGAATCAGTTCCTCTCTATACCAGTAATATCTGCTGAATTCTTCATAGTCTTTGATACTATCAAAGTCCGGTCTTTTCATCACAACTCCAATACCATACATTCCGTAGAATCCGTAAATCCGAGATTTGCATAAAGGGGACGTCCTTCCTCGGTAGCATCCAAACTGATTTCCGTCGCTCCCCGTCTCTTTGCATCTTCTATGAGCATGAAAACCATTTTCTTTGCGATGCCTCTTCTTTGCCACTCCTTCATGGTATATACATTCATAAGGTGCCCCCTCTTTCCTGTGATATGAGAAAATGTGGGCATCATGTGTATATAAGACAGGGTTGCACAGCCGATGACTCTTTCTCCATCCAATGCCAGAACCGTTGTATGATCGCCCTCCTCAAAGTAGGTCCGACTGTTCTCAATGATCTCTTCACTGAACTCATAGGAAGCATCAAGGTCGTTTACAACCTTCAGCATTTCAAGACGACTCCTCATCATAAGATCCATATCCTCCCGGGTTGCAATTTTGTATGCAACACCATAGGACAGCTGATCCGGCAGATGATGGAGATACAGATCAAGCATATCCGTACTTTCCTCCAGAACCTTCATCAGTCCCTTGTCCGGATAGGAATGGTTATCGTGAAAGTCCTCTTCTCCTTCGGAAACAATAGAAAAGGCAAGCTTCTCTTCTTCCGTGGAAAACCCTGCCTGTACGCCTTCCTTATTGCCTCTTGCATCAAGGCGTATCCATTTTTGCAAACTCGGAACATAAACCGTATTCATTGCATGAATGCAATAACCCGATTCAACGGAATCTCCGAGCGTTAGCCGTTGATAACTAAAGCCTGTGGGAATATCGTTTGCCCGAAGGAGAGCCGCCAGCAGATTCGCCTTCCCCCAGCAGATCCCGACACCTTCCCGAAGCACATCAGCAGCTGACACCGTTACACGTTTATCCTGCACGTCCCAGGAATGGCGGATCTCATCCCTGACAAACAGGTAGGTGTTTTTGATCAAAGAAAGATCATCGGAAGATTTTTCCTTTAAATCATCTGCCACCCTTTTTACACTTGCGTCACGGAAATTTACGTATTTTGAGTTTTCCAAATATTCGTTATACATGGATTTGTACCTCCTCATCAGACTACATACAGCTATACCAGGGATGAGTGCCGAGGATATCAGACTACATACGGCTATACCAGGGATGAGTTCCGACGATTTCAAATCCCACGCTGCAGGCCAGCCTCATGGAAGCTTCATTCCTTATA
>JAEEGL013450865.1_pt1 | contig 13211 bp, 13 predicted proteins | sample 9134231 | NCBI WGS metagenome assembly JAEEGL01 (sample SAMN16246548, study PRJNA631951) | gut metagenome | biome: gut microbiome; feature: rumen; material: fiber-attached | host: Bos | place: Iran: Karaj | collected 2018-10
AAATAACCGTCTGCGCCCGGAGAAGTTCCTGAGGAAGCGCTTTCGGACGGGAGTTCGATTCTCCCCATCTCCACCACAAACAAAAGCACCGCCTGTAGGCGGTGCTTTTGTTTGTCATAAAGGATGGGTGAGAAGCGAACTCGGGAGCGGTAGTGAATGACGTGCCGGGGGCACGTCAGAGCCGCGACCCGGGGCCGCCGCGCACGGCGGCTTCGATTCTCCCCATCTCCACCAGAAAAAAGCCTCTTTTGTCTACCAAAGGCAAAAGAGGTTTTCTTTATTGAAGCACGCCGAAATAATTGGTATAATCATCTCGATCATACAGGATATGTGAGGAAAAAGCGTATGAACGGTGCTATAAAGAACCTGGTTCACATTTTTTTTGACGATAATCCGATTGCCGCTCACTTGATCGACACGAGCCGGGGCAATACTGATTTTAGAGCAACCTTTATCGTCGAAATGGCCTCGGGAAACAAAGTTGTATTGAAACTCGCCGATAACGATTTTACATTCCCCGAGAAAATCTCCGTCTGGCAGAGAACGGTGGAAGAATATCGGAAGCTTGGTTACTACTGCCCGAGAATTTTACAGGACAAGTCGGGGCACTTCCCCGTCGTGGATTACGGGGGACACAGATGTGTGGCATATGCCGAGGAATTTGCACCGTTCCATCCTATCGAAGATAGATTTTCGGATGATTTCGGCCGCAACAAAGCGCTGTATAACAGGTATAAGCGGGATATTTGGCGGATGACGGCAAGAATCGCAGCTCAGTATTTCGATTATACAGAGTATCCTTCTGCTTACTGCCTGTTTGAAACCTTCTGCCCCAGCGACAAGACGGATGAAGTGCTTGAAAACGCTTTGAGCTGGAAGGAATATGCGGATACGCTTCCGTATGAATTCAAGGAACAGGCGGAGAGGATTTGGCGCTTGTGGACGGATAACAGGGCTGCGCTTGAACCGATTTACAAAAAACTTCCCACCTCTGTTTTTCAGGCTGATCTCAATGCTTCAAATATTCTCATAGATGATGAGGGCAAATTCGTCGGAGTATATGATTATAACCTCTGCGGCAGGGATGTTTTTCTCAACTACCTTATGCGGGAAAACAACGGCGTATCTGGAATATGTGAAGCCTTGAAAATCGCTTCCGATTATTATCGTTTTTCTGATATCGAGAAGGATGCTGCATTGATGCTGTATCGCTGTCTGAAGCCGCTGTGGTACACACAAGTGGAGGAGCTGAAAAAGGCAGGGATAGATCCTAACGCAATAAGAACATGTCTCAACGAGGCAGAACATGCACTGACTTCTTTCATAGACTTTTCGGAGTACATGGGGTGAGAAAAAGGAGTCATCCGTTTTGCCAGCAATTTACGTCTGTTCCTTTTTTCAACGAAATAAATCCACTTGCGTGGATTTATGAAATGCGCTTCGCGCGTGAAATATGCCTTCGGCGTATGAAATGCCCGCGGGCGTGGGTGGATTTATCTCACATCTCGCACTGCGAGATATTTCATTAAAAAATGTTCCGCGCGTTCGAATGTATCTGTCAAAAACGCAAGCGGGTTCTTGACAAGATCGGTAGAATATGGTTTACAATTTGTAGGGGAAAGCGTGGCCAGAAATCTGGCTGTCTCCACTTATTATGTTCTATCCCGATTTTGATCTGCTGTATCCCGGACTGCGCTGTGCTCCAGTTCGGCGGATCCCTTCTTTTCACGTCTTAAAATGTTCTTTTCACGTTTTTAATTCTGCAAGGAGTGACGAATCATGAAACTGATAACCTTTGTCCGCAGGGACTGCGCGGCTGAGGAGGTCGGCATCCTCCGCGCCGATCGTGTTCTGCCGCTGCGCGAGCTGGGCTGGACCTATGAGACTATGAACGATCTGATTCTCTCCTCCACGCCCGCCGAGCGTGCCGCCATGGCCGCGGCTGAGGGCGAGGGCCTTGCCCTCCGTGATGTCCGCCTGCTCTCCCCCATTCCCCGTCCGCTGCAGGACGTGCTGTGCCTGGGGCTGAACTACGCCGACCACGCCCGCGAGGCCGCTGGCTTTTCCAGCAGCGCCTTCGGCGTGGAGCTGGCCGCGCCCATCTTCTTTTCCAAGCGCGTCAACTACTCCCAGGGCACCGGCGCGCCTATCCCCTCTCACCGGGACCTGACGCAGCAGCTGGACTATGAAAACGAGCTGGCCGTCGTCATCGGCAAGGACGCCTGCAACGTCTCTGCCGAGGACGCCGCGGACTACATCTTCGGCTACACAATCCTCAACGACGTCTCGGCCCGCGAGGTACAGACCCGCCACAAGCAGTGGCATTTCGGCAAGAGCCTGGAGGGCTTCTGCCCCATGGGTCCCTGCCTGGTAACGGCGGACGAGATCGCCTATCCCCCCGCCCTGCGCATCTCCACGACCCTCAACGGCAAGCTGATGCAGGACAGCTGCACCGACCATCTGATCCACTCCATCGGTGAGATCATTGCCACCCTGTCCCGCGGCATGGTGCTGCGCGCCGGCTCGATCATCGCCACCGGCACTCCCAAGGGGGTCCTGATGGGCATCGAGGGCGCGACCTTCCTCCAGCCCGGCGACGTTGTCGTCTGTTCGATCGAGGGCATCGGCGATCTGGAAAACACCATCGCGTAAGGACAGCCTGCGACCCCAACAGCAAGCCGGCCGCCGCGGAGCGCACGCTCCGCGGCGGCTTCAATTATGACCAAGCTGTAAACTTTAGACAATTCCGACCGCTTTATCGATTGAATTTGAGATATGAAACTGGTATAGTATTGCATTGTTTGAAAGGATAAAACCGTTTGTCATTCAGAAAGTCGTGAAACCATGTCTCAGCCTGGCAAAAAAAAGAACATACTCTATCTTCTGATCTGCGCGATCATCCGCTTTTTCTACCGCAAGCCGGTCTTTGAGGGCGTCGAGAACATCCCGGACGAGCCCTGCGTCTTTGTGGGCAACCACACCCAGATGAACGGCCCCATCATTGCCGAGCTCTACTTCCCCGGCGAGAATTACATCTGGTGTGCCGGCCAGATGATGCACTGGAAAGAGGTTGCATCCTACGCCTTTACGGACTTCTGGTCCTTCAAGCCGAAGATCTTCCATCCGTTTTTCCGGCTTCTGTCCTGGCTGATCACGCCTCTGTCGGTGCTGCTGTTCAACAACGCCCGCACCGTGCCGGTGTATCACGACACGCGTCTGATCACGACCTATCGCCGCTCGATCGAGTTGTTGCAGGAGGGCCGCGGCATCATCATCTTCCCCGAGAAGAATGCCCCCTTTAACAACATCCTGTACGATTTCCAGGACAAGTTTGTGGACCTGGCCCGCTTCTACTATCGCAAGACGAAGAAGGCGCTGTGCTTTGTCCCGGTTTACAACGCCCCCACGCTGCACAAGACGCTGATCGGCAAGCCCGTCCGCTTTGACCCCACTGCGCCCATTGAAGACGAGCGCGCGCGCATCTGTGCCCTGATGAAGGCCGAGATCACCGCCATGGCCTGCTCGCTGCCGGAGCACACGGTCGTTCCCTACCGGAACATTCCCAAGCGCCTTTACCCGAAAAACATTCCCATCGAGGTATATACTGATGAAGAAACCGGTTGTTGACTACCGGGAGTTCCGTTTTTCCCGTCTGAACACCCCGCAGTTTTCCCACATGAAGCTGGCGATTTTCGGCTGGCTGTTCTATTTCACGTTTTACTTTCTCACCGAGAATCTGATCCCCGCCGAGGCCTGCCACCCGATGCACTGCGCGCTGGACGACATGATCCCCTTCTGTGAGTATTTCGCCGTCTTTTACGTGTTCTGGTACGCGCTGGTATTCGGCTCGCTGCTCTATACGCTGCTGTATGATATCGACAGCTTTACGCGCCTGTCGCGCTTCATTCTCATCACCCAGGTCATCGCCATGGCGACCTACATTCTCTACCCCTCCCGCCAGGATCTGCGGCCCGAGGTATTCGCCCGCGACAATGTTCTGACCCAGCTGATGGCCTTTATCTACTCCTTTGACACCTCCACCGGCGTCTGCCCCTCGCTGCACGTGGCCTACTCCATGGGCATCCTGTCCGTGGCCTTCAAGAAGAAGGAGCTCAAGCCGATCTGGAAGGCCCTGCTTCTCTTTGTGGTCGTAATGATCTGTCTGGCCACCGCCTTTGTCAAGCAGCACTCCATGGTGGACGTGTTCGCGGCCCTGCCGGTAAGTCTGATCGCCGAACTTCTGGTCTACTGGAACGACTACTGGAAGCCGCGGCTCAGCGGAAAAAAAACAGCATAAAGCAATAATCCGCGTGACAGCACTCTGTCGCGCGGTTTTTTTGCGCCGCAGTCCGGCAAAGATTTGACAACCGCGCTGACATGGGATATTCTGTATGGGGATGGCGTGGTCATCAGTACTGACCAAAACGGCAAGACCACCAGCTACACTTACGGCCTCGAACGCATCTCGGCGAAGACCGGCAGCACCCGCACGGAGTATGTCTACGACGGACGCAGCTCTGTGGCTGCGGAGGTCAGCTACAACAACGCCTGGTACACCTTCGGCGGCGGACTGGCGAGAAAGAATGTCGTAAGCAAATCTTATTCGCCCTTCGGCGAACTGCTTACCGAACAAACTTCCGGCTTCGGCTACAATGGCGAGTACTATAATGCCGCAACCGGCATGATCTATCTCCGCGCGAGATTCTACGAGCCGGAGATGAATCGGTTCGGGCAGAAGGATCTGCTGAGGGGAAGAATTACCGATCCGCTCAGCTTAAACAGATACCCTTACTGCACAAATGATCCAATAGATTTCTGCGATCCCAGCGGTATGGCAATCGTTCGCAATACCATGGTGCAGATGACGGATGGTGGAGGAAGCGGAAATAGTTCACAGAAAAAGACTTCCATTATTGAACAGGTTATTGCAAAAGCATCAATAGCTGTATCCTCAGCAGCAGTGATCGCTAAAAATACAATAAGAAATATTTTAAATTCCAACGGCTCTGAAGAATTAACTCCAATTATAAGAGGACAAAGCCTTACTTCTGTAAGCCCGGGAGTTCGAAATGTTGCCGTTTCTCTACAGAGCTGTTTTGATCCTAATGTAGTAATCCGGGATGGGAATATCATCACCTATATGGGAAAAAGGTATGCCATTCCCTCAGGGTCACCAATTGTTAATTGGACCCCTGATGCAGTACGGCGGTATATTATTCCAAATCAAACTCCTTTGCCGCCAACACAACAAATCGCAAATCAAGCTACAATTTCAAAATCTGACAGAGTGGCAGACGGCGGCCTTAATATTTTTGGCGGGGTTCTTTTTACCTGGCTTGGAGCAGCTGCTATAGACACTGCATTAGGTGTAGCCTGTCCCCCCGCGGCTCTCGCCCTTGCATTTGTTTTGGGCGGTGGCTCGGTTCTCTATGGGGGATCCATGGCTGCTGAGGGTTTCAACGATATCCAATTAGCATATGAGGGCGATACGGCTTCCATAGCATTTAATCCAGTTAGAGACACTTTCTTTGGCGGAGATCAAGGATTGTACGATCTCTTTGGCTCGTTATCTGGCATGGGAAGTATGGGGATCGTCTATTCGTATCCTGATCTATATGGGGAATCGACATATTCTTCTTATTCTCAAAACGCAGCAATTGAAGTTGAGCGCTACAATGATTTACCGCAAAACCAAGGGTATCAAACATTCGATGCATTAAAGCAAGCTGTTGGCAGTGCAGGTGAAGGAAGACATTGGCATCATATCGTCGAACAATCGCAGATTGAACGATCAGGTTTTGCTCCAGAAATGATTCATAACACAAGCAATGTGATTTCTGTTGATGCCGCTACCCATGCAAAAATAACTGGATATTATAACTCCAAACTTGAGTTTACTAATGGGCTAACTGTGCGAGATTGGCTAGCTGGTCAAAGCTATGATTTTCAGTATGAGTTTGGATTAAATGTGTTGAGAGCTTTTGGGGTGATAAGGTGAAAGACAATATAGATGCTGTTGTAAAAGATTTTGAAAAATCTGGAGCGCTAATTTATGATGCTATTTTATCAGGAGATTACAAAACAAATAATAAAGAATGGAATAAACTAACAAGGTACTTTAAAAGCTTTGAAAGAAATCTAGACTTTGGCTATAGTTGTATTGATAAGCTTTTAGAGAGCAATAATGTGGTTGTAAAAATCAGGGCTGCCGCATATTGCCTCGCTTTGTTACACAATGTGGACCTTGCTGTTTCCATTTTAGAAGAAATTATCAACAATCCAGACAACGGGATTTTTCGATTTAATGCAGAAATGACATTGAAAGTATGGCGCGAGCAAGGCTATTTAAAGATTTATTGAACACATGAACATGAACATGGGGAACACAGGGGACGGTACTGTGTGTTCTGACAAAACACCCCAATAAGCACCACGGCAGAACCGTGGGACAGGGGACGGTTCCTTGTCCCACAACGAAAACAGTAATTGAATCACATCACCAAGGCGCGAGGAGCTAATCACTCCCCGTGCCTTACCTTTTGCCTTTTTTCACCTACCCGTGTCCGCATTTCCCGTCGAAAAACGTTGTATAAATAGAAATGAATAACTATATTAACCGTATTTGTAATTATTCAGTCGTAGGGTAGGCAAAGAGGCTGATTGTGCAAAACGGAGAAAAAAACGAGACAAAAAAGCGAAAGCGGCATATGAGAGAAAAAAGTTTTCAACAGTCAGAAGGGCCAAAAGATGGCGCACTTATGCCCAGGAATTTACCAAAGAGAGAGCTTCATTCCGTAGAGCCCTCTGAATGGCATCTGTATAGGAAACGCCGTGCTTTCTGGCAGAGCTCAGGAAAGACATCGCCTCCGCGTACTGTGTGGCACAGGCATCTGATCGGAAGCTGCCCGAGACCTTCTGACGGATTTTCAGGAAACGGATGCTCCGTTCGGCCTCATTGTTAGTAAACGGGACACTCCAATCCGAAGCGAAACGAAGGAACTCCTCCTGGAAAGCGTTCAGCCGATCCAGCAAAGCCCGTATCTTTCCCCTGTATGGTCTTCCGCGCCTTTGGGGCGTCGCCTCCGGTATGGGGTTCTTCTCGTAGCCCTCCTTGATCAGCGCCGCATAGGCATCATGGTACTTTTGGAGGCGTTCCGGAGGAAACGCCGCAGCGCCTTCCGCCAGAAGCGTCTGCTTTTCACGAAGGATCTCAAAAAGGAGAGCTTTCAGCTCGCCGGCCCATGGCTGTTTCAGCGTCTCTTCTGCATACACCAGTTCCCTGGCAATATGCGCTCCACACAGGGCGTGGCTGGCTGTGTCGATCTTGAAATACGGACTCCAGCAATCATGCACCATGATCCCTGTGTAACCGGGCAGCACGGCCATTTCCTCAATGGCATCCATCCCGCGCTTCTTGTGGAAGAAGTAGTAACTCCATCTGCTGTCACAGGCGCAGTGTAGCCAGTGCAGGGAGCCTTCGGAACGCAGGCCGGTCTCGTCACAGTTCAGCAAAGGCAACCGCATTACAATCTCGTGAATTCTCTCGCTTGCCACTTTGCAGCGGGAATAGAAGCGGCGCAGCATATTCTGGATCGTTCCCTGACTTATTGTCAGGCCCAGGCTATCCATGATCTGGTGGATCCTGTCAATGCTTACCATTCCCACACTGGATAAGAGGGAAACCAGAGCTACGCTGTTTAGGCCATACTGCTTTGTGGAAGTAACATCAGTCGGGAAGGTACCGCAAATAGTGCTTCCGTTTTGAAGGGGGCATACGCACTCCATTACCTTATGTTGCGTAAGCCGTGTTTCTACTTTGAGGTCCATCACATAGCGGCTTTCACAGCATCGGGACTCACAACTTCCGCGGTTAGGGCAATGTTCGCAGGCAAAAGGATAGTGGTCTACCACCTCGTCAGGCTTCCGATCGATTTTAAAGCCTTTTCCCTGGTGCCCAGGCTGTCCGCCCCGTTTTTTGCCGCTCTTTTCGTTCAGGCTCTTCGGGGCAGGCTTCTTTCCGTATCCATCGCTTGACGGCGGCTTTGAACTATTGTGACTGTCCTTTTTCCGCTCTTCCAGTTTGCGCAGCAGTTCCTCGATCTGCTTATTCTGCTTTTCCAAAAGCTTTCCCTGATACTCGAGCTGAGAACTTTGCCCTTCGATCAGTCTCGCCTGGGCTTCCAGCTGTTTTGCCTGGGCATCCAACTGCTTCGCCTGGGCATCCAACTGCTTCGCCTGGGCATCCAACTGCTTCGCCTGGATGTCCAGCATCATCTGCATAGAGTCAAATACCCGTTGTTCTTCCACTGTCATCCAGGTCACCTCCTGTGCCGTTCTCATCCATATTTTACGGCACTTTTGACCTGCTGGGAAGAGGCTTTTCTCTCTCCTATATTTTCACTTCGTCATTTTGACGAGCCAATTTTACTGTTTTTTTACTTCAGTTTTCCACAGGCGACTGAATAGATACCCGTATTTCGCTTTTTGACATCGAAAACAACCATAGGGATGTGACAAATGATATGGATTATATTTCTGAAGATTATAAACACGCAAAAGAAGAGTTACTAACTACCATTGAGCTACAGTACAAAATACTGTCAATACTGGTGACAGCAAGTGCTGCTGTATTCGTCTATATTCTGGATCGGGATGAAAATGAAAGCCGCCAGCTCGTTTTCTGCGCTTGCCTTATTGTTCCAGGGCTATATGCTTTCTTCGGAATTATGTGGCTAGATCAAGTGTATCGTCAAAGGCGATTGGCTGCATATATGTTTATGCTCGAGGAACTCATGCAACATTCAGATCCGTGGTACAATGGTTGGGAGCATTTTGTACAAGGAAATCGTGAAGAAGACAAGCGTAATTGGCCAAGCCGGTTTTATTATCACATATGTCTGGGGCTTTTTTTCGCATTCCCGCCAGCAACATATATCTTTGCCTGTGTGTATAAAGCAGGCAATGTGGTTAGTAGCCAGCATGAACTCCATATCCCTGCAAGGTTAGGGATCGGCTTATATATAGCATTTCTCGTCTTTGCGATTATATATATTATCTCTATACTCGCGCTGGCGGATTCTTTCAGAAGCGGTAGTGGTTCAAATATAAAAGTAGACACAGTTGCTACTTCTGTTAAATGACCATCACGCATTTGCGAAGAAGTACTATGCTAAAACACATATAGGCTAGAGGACGGCTCCTTCTCCAAATAAGAAAACAGATAATAACCAAACCAACAAGGCACGAGGATTATTCCCCGCGCCTTTCCTTAAATGTGAAATTTTGTCAGAAGCGAGAACTCCGGTTGTGCGCGGAGCTATGCCTACAATGCCCTCGGCTTGCTGGCAAAGTTCACCCGCGAGGATGGATACAGCGAGAGCTATAGATGTCTTGCGGAAGCTATTTTTGCAAGTAAGGTACTATTAGTAGAAAGAAGATAGGAAATAGAAGTCTGATAGCTGTAATAGGCCATGTTTCTCCAGGTATTAGTCCCTACCACGCCATCTTCGGTCATGCCGTGATTATACTGGTAGCCTCTGATAGCAGTTTCAGTCACATTGCCGAAATAGCTATCAATATCATCACGACTGTTCAGCTGGCCGTCCATAAACAGATATGCCTGAACCATGCTAACTGGCTTACCGCTGGTCGCATGAGTCCAGCCAACCCATGTCAGTGTGTTGGAATAGGTAACGGAATAATAGATTCCAGAAGAACCGGTAAAGGACACACTGTTATAATTGGCATCAGCAAATGCTGAGACGGGGAATACGCATACGGCCATAACAAGCGCAAGGAGAATAGCGATAAGACGTTTCTTCATTTTTATCCCTTCTTTTCTAAATGTTTATTGCAAGTATCCCCGCTGGCGCCTTGCAAGGATAATGGCAATCATACTTAGTGGTCACTCAGAGATAGATTGATTTCTTGAATCCTATTCGCAAGCAAATTGCTCAACTCTTGAAGCATTTTCGGGTTTAGCTTTTTAGAACGGATAAGTGCTTCGGTCAAACGGAACATATTGTGAGGAGAGATAGAGTTGAATCTTTCCATATAATAGTCAGAAAAGCTGATTGTAGGTTTGTAAGAGTAAGATACAACTTCGGCCTTTCCAGAATAGCCTTGATATACCCCAGCCTGAGTAATTATCTTCTTCTCCAGAAGTGAGTCTATCGCATGATTGACAAAAGCCCCTCTAAGGATTATAAGCCTTGAGGAACTAATGATCTCCAAAGAAGATAAAGGCCTGTCAGATGACCATAATTGATGAAGAACACCAAGTTCAGTTTTCGATAGTTTTTTCATGAATTAACGTGGAGTTCACTGCTTCAGAATTGTTGGGCCGCTTTGGCTGGTAGGCGAACCCTGCACAGACCGGAGACCACTCTGCAATATCATGTTCAATCATTGACTGAAGTATGGCCTTCAATTTCAGTTTAGTTTTCCTGTCTAATCTCATGTCTATTGTCTCCTTCTATAATTGCGATGACAAGGAAAACAGCAGTCATCGTATTTCCTAGAGTTACGCCCTGAAGCACATCTGTCATCCGTCGACAGAGGAGTAAAAACATGCTCAAGAATAGTAATCGGAAATGAACATATCTTTTTGCTAGTCTCAATTCATCCCGTGTCATATGAATACTGGGAGTATTGACAGGGGCAACAAGCAAGATGATTGATATGCTCACTATATTTAGGACCCATATTACCCTCGGTGTTACTATAGGAAGCAGAAAACGAAGAAAAAGTACTTCGCTTGCGATTGATACAAGAAGACAGCAAGAAAAGGTTTTAGCATGAAAACCGTTTGTCCTAGCTCGTAAGAAAAAGAAAGAACATAAATAGGAGACGGCGATACAGGGGGTCGAAAGGTACGATCCAACGACAAGAAAGAAAGCTGATGTTATGAAAGCCGTAAAACGTTTTTCAATACCGAAAATGAGCCATTCTATACCATCGACATCTATAATTCCGGCATTAACACTCCGGATCGCCAGTGCGCGAGTTATCTTTTGCACTTTTTTCGCCTCCTCGCCCAGAAGATAATGCTTTATCAAGATGAAATCCAGTTTTCATACGCAAACAACCTTTTTTCCAGCACGAACAAAGCAAATGCGTCTGAACCGCATACAGAAAGCAGCCACTACAGTTTTTGCTCTGTAGTGGCTGCTATTTTATGCTGAAACGAATTATTGTTTATACAAGGGAACTTCAGCTACAAATTGAAACCAGGGCTCTGAATAATCGAATGCATACTCTCCGCCTAACTGCTGAAGAATCCTACGGACGCCAGGCAATCCAAAGCCATGCTCTTCTTTTGGCTCTTTGTTAGTGGCAATTTCGCCATTTTTTATTTCAACAGGTGGTGCTGTGTTCCGTATAGATACGAAAAAGTTTTCATTCAACAAGATTGTGCACTCTATGATTCTCTGATCGGAAGGTAATCTAAGAGTTGCTTCTATTGCATTATCCAACAAATTTGAAAGTACAACAACAATTGCATTTGCTTCTAACTCCAGTTTCGATAAATCATTGACTTTATAGCGAATGTCTATCTGTTCTTCTATAGCTAAATGATATTTTTGATTAAGAATGGCATCTACAATGGGGTGATTTGTATTCGCAGCAAATATTCTTGTTGATTGCTCAATCTGTAGTTGGTCAACATATTCTTTAGCAGATAACGCATTACCTCTTTCTAGCAGATCAGAAATAACCTGAAGTTGATGCTTGAACTCATGAGTAGCAGTGCGTTGATCTCGATAGCTTTTTTCAAGATTCTTAATGTTTTCGGTTTGTAAGTTCATACTTTGATTCAGTATGGCAAGTTCTCTCTCTGCGCGACTTGTTCGTTCCATACTGCCGATCAAATAAATAAGGGCAACATTGGATACCCCGAGCACGAAGCTGAAAATAACAGCGTTCCAGGACAAGTCAATTTCGTTCTTATACGTAATAAACACCGTATACAGCATAAGAATATTTAATAAAGGGAAAATCGCGGAGAGTGCTAGTTTGGTCTTTCTGATTGGGTGACTTTTTTTGTTATGAAAACAGTATCCAAGGCAAGGCATGGCAAAGCAGCCCGTCTTTCGGCGGGCAACGCAATTGAAGAACTATATCAGGCGGATGCGAGGGACGAATCAGGGGTCCAGCCAAGAGATTGGAGTCTTCTTAAATAGCCTCGTATTTTATGTTCCCGATTAAAGCTATTGTAATAATCCTCACCTAAATCTCGAAATGGAACGCCATATTTCAGAACGTGGTAAATGGCAATGAGCATGGAATGGGCAACCGCGACAGCAGCACGGTTTTTGCCGCGTCTGGCAGCTATGCGTTGATATTGAGCAGAAAAATAGGAGCCTTTCACATTTCTGGCTGATTTTGCGCACTCGACCAGTATTGATTTTAAGGTTTTATTCCCCTTTGTCGTCTTTCCATGTTTGCGTTTACCTGCGCTCTGGTGGTTTCCGGGGCAAATTCCCGCCCAGGAAGAAAGATGTGCCGCGCTTGGGAAGCGATTCATGTCTGCGCCGATCTCCGCAAGGATGACTTCCGCGCTGCGTCTCCCAATTCCCGGAATTTCATCAATTGCAGATATGGCAGCTTCATACTCCGTCATATAATCCTTGACCATAGCATCCAACGTAGAAACCCGCTTGTCTAAATCATCAATGTGGTCAAGGACTTGGGAAAGTAGCTTTCGCTGTAGCGGAGTAACAATACCTTCGATAGAGGACATGATCTCTGGCAGTTTTGAGCGCAGTCTGCCATGGATCAAGCGGGAGGTCTCATCTGCATCGGGCAAGTCATCGGCGATAATTCTGTCAAGCAGCTTCCTGGCACTGACCCCGTTGATGTCTTTGACAATACTGGCCAGCTTAATATTAGCTCCTTCCAGAATCTTTTGAAGCCGATTCAGCTCCCGGCTATGCTCTTCAATCAGGCTCTTCCGATACCGGGCAAGTTCCCGCAGTTCCCTTTGCTCGCGGCTCGGGATGAAGCTTGCTTTGAGCAGACCATGCCGGAGTAGATCAGCTATCCACTCTGCATCCTTCACATCAGTTTTTCGTCCAGGCAGGGCTTTCATGTGTGACGCATTGACCACTATGGCATTCAAATCCATAAGTTCAAAAAGATTATACAGTGGCTTCCAGTACACCCCTGTACTCTCCATGGCGATCATCTCACATTCTGATTCTATGAGCCAA
>JAEEGL013850269.1_pt1 | contig 13211 bp, 11 predicted proteins | sample 9134231 | NCBI WGS metagenome assembly JAEEGL01 (sample SAMN16246548, study PRJNA631951) | gut metagenome | biome: gut microbiome; feature: rumen; material: fiber-attached | host: Bos | place: Iran: Karaj | collected 2018-10
CAGGAGATTTGCCGGAACGATAGGCTTGATAACATGCTCGATGATGTCCTTTTTGATCTGCTCCTGAGTCACATCAGGGTCGTGCTGAGTGGAAACCAGAATGGTGTCAATGCGAACCACCTTGTCGTCGTCATACTCAACAGTTACCTGTGTCTTGCCGTCAGGACGGAGATATTTCAGTGTGCCGTCCTTACGAACCTTGGTCAGCTGCAGAGCCAGCTTGTGTGCCATTTCGATAGGCATAGGCATCAGTTCAGGCGTCTCGTTGCAGGCAAATCCGAACATCATACCCTGGTCGCCGGCGCCGGTCTCTTCCAGTTCCTTTTCGTCAGCTGCGCCTTCCTTGTACTCCAGAGCCTTGTCAACGCCCATGGCGATGTCGCCGGACTGTTCGTCGATAGCTGTCAGTACAGCGCAGGTATTGCCGTCATAGCCGTATTCACTCTTGGTGTAGCCGATGTCGCAAATGACTTCACGGACAATCTTTGGAATATCCACATAGCAGTTGGTGGAAATTTCGCCCATTACCATGGCATAACCTGTAGTGGCTGTGGATTCGCAGGCTACACGGCCGTTTGGATCCTTTTCGAAGATGGCATCCAGAATGGCATCGGAAATCTGGTCACAGACTTTGTCAGGATGGCCTTCGGTAACGGATTCTGAAGTAAATAATCTTTTCATTTTTTCCCCTTTCTGTAGCTCTCGGGTCCAACACAAAAGCCCGCTTTCGCTACTTTCAAATTTTGATACTTCCTTTTACAAAATTAAAAAGCCTCTTCCTTTGGAAGAGGCGGGATTTCTTTATTTCCTCATCTTCCAGGCGGAATTGCCTGCAGGATTTAGCACCTTGATGAGCCGCACGCGAAATTGCTGCATTGCTTCAGGTTGCCGGACGTCATAGGGCCTGTCCCTCGGTCGCTCTTGATAAGGCTTTTCAATTTTGTACTACTATTATATTCTTACCCCAATTTTCTGTCAATAACCAATTGCTTTTGCTTTGCCTGCGTCTGCGGCATTTATCCGTCGCGCATCCTGTGTGGCGAAAAATGAAAAGACTGCTGAGATTCAGCAGTCTTTGTCTTGGTACGCGATGTGGGGCTCGAACCCACGACACCCTGATTAAGAGTCAGGTGCTCTACCAACTGAGCTAATCACGCATATTCACTTGTTTTCATCCGAACAATAGATACTATACCATCTCCGCAATGCCTTGTCAACAACAAACTTGAACAAAAATAAATTATTTTTGGGCACAAAAGATGCAGCCGGTGTAGGCCGCATCTTTTGCAGGTTTTTGGATTTATGAACGCGAATACATTACAGTAGTCAGTCTGCAACATATTCCTTGTTTGCTATTTTTCCGACGCCTCAACTGCCCTGTATGCACCGGATTTCAGAGTAGTGGCTTCCTTGTAAGGTCTTGCCATCAGGTAGATGGCGATCACCACTACGGCGATGCCCAGGATCAGACCGATAACGCTGCCGTTTCCTGTCACGAATCCTCCGATCTGGTTGATCACGAATGCCACCAGATAAGCGAATCCGCACTGATAGCCGATGGCAAACCAGGTCCACTTGGCGTTGTTCATCTCACGCTTGATGGCACCGATTGCCGCAAAGCAAGGCGCGCAGAGCAGGTTGAATACCAGGAAGGAGAATCCCGTTACTCCGGTGAAAGCAGCTGCCAGCGCCTGCCATGCAGTCAGTTCGCCGCCACCATAGAGAATGCCCATGGTGCCTACGATGTTTTCCTTGGCTACCAGGCCCGTGATGGATGCAACGGCTGCCTGCCAGTTGCCCCAGCCGAGCGGAATGAAGATCCACGCGATCAGGTTTCCGATTCTGGCGAGAATGGAGAGGTTGAGTTCATCTTCAGCCAGCATGCGGAATCCGTCTTCCGTGAAACCAAAGAAGCTGGTAAACCAAACTACAATAGTTGAAAGGAGTATTATGGTTCCGGCCTTTTTGATGAAAGACCAGCCGCGCTCCCACATGGAGCGGAGGACATTGCCGAGTGTCGGCATATGGTAAGCCGGCAGTTCCATTACAAATGGAGCAGGTTCACCGGCAAACATAGCTGTTTTCTTCAGGATGATACCCGATACTATGATGGCTGCCATTCCGATGAAATATGCGCCTGTGGAAACCCACGCACTTCCGCCGAAGATGGCACCTGCGATCATGGCGATGAAAGGCACCTTGGCTCCACAAGGAATAAATGTGGTAGTCATGATGGTCATACGCCTGTCTCTTTCGTTTTCAATGGTTCTGGAGGCCATAATGCCCGGTACGCCGCAGCCTACGCCGATGAGCATAGGAATGAATGATTTACCGGAAAGGCCGAAACGTCTGAATACACGGTCCAGTACGAAGGCGATTCTTGACATGTAGCCGCAAGCTTCCAGGAATGCCAGCATCAGGAACAGCACCAGCATCTGAGGCACGAAGCCCAGTACAGCGCCCACTCCGGCTACGATACCGTCCAGGATCAGGCCGCTGAGCCATTCAGCGCAATTTGCTTTTTCCAAAAGCGCGCTTACCAAAACAGGGATGCCGGGAACCCAGGTTCCGTACTCTGCAGGATCCGGCTCTTCGCCGATTTCATCCAGAGTCTTAACAGCCGCTTCGTAGTCTGCCATTGTGGCAGTCTCTTCGGAAATCTCCAGCGTTTCTTCGTCTTCTATCGTATAAGCGAATTTGCCTGTCGGCTCGCTGCCGTTCTCCTCCACATATGCGTCAAATCCATCCACGATGGCCGATGCGCCTGCGTATTCCTCTGCGATCTCTGCATATCCGCCGTCCATTCCGAACAGGTGGAATCCATCACCGAAGAGTCCGTCGTTGGCCCAATCCGTAGCCGGTGCTCCCACTCCCACCATTGCGATCCAATATACCAGGAACATCACGATGGCGAAAATCGGCAAGCCCAGCACTCTGTTGGTAACCACTCTGTCGATCTTGTCGGAAGTGCTGAATGCGCCGGCCTTGGCCTTGCGGTAGCAGCCCTTGATCACCTGCGCGATATATACATATCTGGCGTTTGTAATGATGGATTCCGCATCGTCATCCAGCTCTTTTTCGGCAGCCGCGATATCGTTTTCGATGTGTGCGGCAATAGCCTGCGGGATTTTCAAACCTTCCAGAACTTTCTCGTCTCTTTCGAAGATCTTGATGGCGTACCATCTCTGCTGTTCTTCCGGAAGGTCGTGCACTGCAGCCTCTTCAATGTGCGCGATGGCATGTTCCACCGGTCCGTCGAAAGTGTGCTGCGGCACTGTCTTGCCGTTCTGAGCAGCGCTGATGGCAGCTTCTGCGGCTTCCATAACGCCCTCGCCCTTCAGCGCGGATATTTCCATTACCTTGCAGCCCAAAGCCTTGGAAAGCTGCTCAATATCTATTTTGTCGCCGTTCTTTCTTACCACGTCCATCATGTTGATGGCTACCACTACCGGAATGCCCAGTTCCACCAGCTGTGTGGTCAGGTACAGGTTTCTCTCCAAGTTGGTACCGTCGATAATGTTCAGAATGGCCTCAGGTCTTTCTTTGATCAGATATTCTCTCGCTACCACTTCTTCCAGTGTGTAAGGCGAAAGTGAATAAATACCCGGAAGGTCTGTGATTGTCACGTCTTCGTGCTTCTTCAGTTTTCCTTCCTTCTTTTCTACTGTTACTCCCGGCCAGTTACCTACAAACTGGTTCGAGCCGGTGAGTGCGTTAAACAATGTGGTTTTTCCGCAATTCGGATTGCCCGCCAGGGCGATTTTTATTTCCATTTTATTACCTCTCTTGATTTCAAAAATTTACTCCACATCGATGAGCGCCGCGTCGGCTTTTCTGATTGAAAGCTCATATCCGCGCACTGTAAGTTCGATCGGATCTCCCAGCGGAGCCACTTTGCGAACTGTCACCTCAGTGCCCTTGGTCAGGCCCATGTCCATGATTCTGCGCTTTACCGCACCCTCACCGCGAAGTTTTGCGATTTTGGCGCTTTCGCCGATTTTAACTTCCTGTAATGTCATATCTTTTCCTCCGTTTTTTATTTTCCGGGGCCGGCTGTCCGACCCATTCTGACTAAATCATGATTTTTTGTGCCATTTCACGGCTGATGGCTACCCGGGTTTCCTTCACATTCACGATCAGGTTACCCGCCATTTCGGAAACGACTTTTACGTTCCCGCCCGGCACGAATCCCAGGTCCTGAAGATGATTTTTCATTTCCTGATTTCCGCCGACTTTTTTAATAATGTTTTCTTCTCCGATATCCGCATAAAGCAGTGGCATCATTATGCACCTCAATTCCATAAATCCATTCGGTTAGCAAAAGCTAACCTTATGTCTGAAAATTTGGTTAGCCCCCGCTAACCTTTGCTTTACTCATTATAGCACCGCTTTTCGCAAAGTCAATAGAATTTTTGAAAAAAGTTAGCCCTATCTAACCATAGTTGAAAGGAAATCCGTTTTGTGGTAATCTACAGGTGTGGTCGCTGTGGCAATCCTGCCCTGCAGCCGCAAATCCAAAGTTTTTTCGGGAGGTAGACATGGCCATTCAGGAATCGGGCGAAATGTATCTGGAAACCATCCTCGTGCTTTCACAGGAGCACCCTTTTGTGCGGGCAATCGACGTCGGCGAAGCCATGGGCTTTTCCAAACCCAGCGTCAGCCGGGCCATGGGTATTCTGAAAAACGAGGGATATATTATAGTAGAAAAGGACGGCGGAATTAAACTCACGCCTTCCGGCAAAGCCATTGCCGAGAAGATTTACGAGCGCCACACAGTCCTGACTGCAGGCCTGGTAAAGCTGGGCGTTCCCGAAGAGATCGCTGCAGAAGATGCGTGCCGCATCGAGCACGTCATCAGCGACGAAACCTTCGCAGCCGTAAAAAAACACATGAAATAAAACGCGCAGTCTGCAACTGCGCATGTGAAAAACAAAGACTTTTTAGGAGGTGTGAAAATGCGTTACACTATTGAGGGAGGCGAACTTCCCGTTTTAAAATGCACACTTGAGGCAGGCGAAAGCATCCAGTGCGAGGCCGGCGCCATGTCCTGGATGGACAACGAAATCGAGATGCAGACTCAGGCCGGTGGCCTGGGCAAGATGCTGGGCCGCATGCTGACAAACGAGAGCATGTTCCAGAACACTTACGTTGCACGTTCCGGCGGCGAAATCGCTTTTGCGTCCAAGTTCCCGGGCTCCATCATCGCCATCGAGCTGACACCAGAAAACGGAGTGATCGTGCAGAAAGGCGCTTATCTGGCATCCTTCGGCGACATCCAATCCGAGGTCTACCTGCAGAAGAAGATCAGCAAAGGCTTCTTCGGCGGCGAGGGCTTCCTGATGCGTCGTTTCACCGGCAGAGGCCTGCTGTTCCTGGAAATCGACGGCTCCGCTCACGAATATGAGATTCCGGCCGGCGACTGCAAGATCATAGACAGCGGAAATCTGGCTGCCATGTCGGATTCCTGCCGCATGGAAATCAAGATGATCAGCGGGCTGGGCAATATCGTCTTCGGCGGCGAAGGCCTTTTCAATACCGTGGTCTACGGCCCGGGAAAAGTCACCCTCCAGTCGATGCCAATCTCATCCACAGCCATGACGCTCTACCGCTACATGCCATCGTCGGGCAACTAGAGCAGCGTCACACGCTTTATTATCGTTTAAAAACTTGAGCGAGAGGGATTAACCTCTCGCTCATTTTTCTTGTTCTTATGCAAGTGTTACTGTGCCGCTTTTTCGGCGATTTTTGCTTTCAGGACTTCGACCACCTCGCTAAGGCCACTCTCAGCTTCCCATTCCGAGGAGATCAGCACCTTGACCACGTCGTTCATCCAGTCCAGGTAGTGCTGCAGGATAGCCTCTTCATCGCGGCCTTCCCGAATCAGCGGCACGATATCTTCGTCGCCATACTCCACGTCTATCTCGCATCTGCGGCGGACAATCTTCTCGCCGGCCTCGTCCCGGACCTCTTCGCCCTTCGGAAAGTCGAAGACTTCCACCTTCATATGCGACGGATAGGCGCTTCCCGGCACCAGCCTTACGCGCTTCGGCCCCAGACCTTCTATAAATTCTTTCATATTATTTTCAGCCATAGGATTCTCCTGCTACATAAACTTCCGGATAGCTTCCTGAAACTCTTCCACCGCCTGCGTGTCCCCGTCTTCGATGGCGTGGATGATGCAGTGGGCCATGTGCTCGCTTATGATCTCCTTGCCAAGATTGTTCAGGGCGGCTTTCACCGCGGAGATCTGCACCAAAACCTCGGCGCAGTCTTCGTCATTTTCTATCATCTTTTTGATGTGCTCCATATGGCCGATGGCGCGAGCTGCACGGTTTACCTGTTTTCTGCGCACCGCCGGGTCGTGAAAGTGGCCGTGGTCGCGGCCCGTTTCGTGTTCCGGGGCATGGGTGCAAGGTTTCTTTCCGGAGTTTTCCTTCATGTTTTCGTCCTTTATTTTGTCTTCGGGCCGGCTTCCACTACTGCCTTTGGCATGTTAGGATATTTCTTTGCGAAATTTTCCTGGTACATCTTGGCCAGCTTGTTAGCCTGCTCGTCATACGCAGCCTTGTCCGCCCACATGCCTCTTGCGTCCAGCATTTCGTCCGGAACGTTCGGGCAGGAAGTCGGATAATCTACATTAAATACATCGTGATGTTTGAATTCAATCTTGTCGAAGTCGCCGTTCAGAGCTGCTGTGATCATAGCTCTGGTGTAGGCCAGCTTCATTCTCTTGGCACCGGATGCAGCGCTGCCGCCTGCCCAGCCTGTGTTTACCATGTAAACCTTGGTGCCGTACTTGTCCAGCTTGTCGCCCAGCATCTTTGCATAAACTGCAGGATCCATCGGCATGAACGGCTCGCCGAACAGTGTGGAGAATGTCGGCTGCGGCTCGGTAACTCCGCGCTCTGTGCCTGCCAGCTTGGAAGTGAAGCCTGTTACGAAATGGTACATGGCTGCGTCTCTGTCCAGTCTGGAGATCGGAGGCAGTACGCCGAAAGCATCAGCTGTCAGGAAGATTACTACCTTTGGAATGCCGCCAACGCCCGGAATCTGAGCATTGTTGATATAGTTTACCGGATATCCCACACGGGTATTTTCAGTCAGGGAACCGTCTGCAAAGTCCAGAGTTCTCTTTTCGGGATCCATGATAACGTTTTCTACCAGGGAGCCGAACTTGATGGCATTGTAGATATCCGGCTCGTTTTCTGCAGAGAGGTTGATGCACTTGGCATAGCAGCCGCCCTCGAAATTGAACACGCCGTCAGGTGACCAGCCGTGCTCGTCGTCGCCAATCAGCTTTCTGGCCGGATCTGCGGAAAGTGTGGTCTTGCCTGTTCCGGAAAGACCGAAGAATATTGCTGTTTCGTGAGTCTCAGGGTCCATGTTGGCGGAGCAGTGCATCGGCAGAACGTTCTTCTTGGTCATCACGTAGTTCATGGTGGAGAATACGCTCTTCTTGATTTCGCCTGCATAACCGGAGCCTGCGATTACGATGAGATGTGCTTCATAGTCGATCATGATGGCTGCCTCGGAGTGCACGCCGTCTACCTCAGGGTCGCACTTGAATCCCGGTGCGCAGAGGATGGTGTAGTCCGGCTCGCCGTAGTTCTTCAGCTCTTCTTCAGTCGGTCTGATGAGCAGCTGGTGGATGAACATGTTCTGGCTGGCCAGCTCGTTGATTACTCTGAACTTCTGTGTGTATTTCTTGTCTGCGCCGGCATATCCGTCAAAAATGAAAACTTCTCTGCCCTGGAGATATGCTGCCAGCTTGCCGCGGATGGCGTCAAACTTTTCACGGCTGATAGGCTTGTTGACCTTGCCCCATGCGATTTCGTCGTGAACTGCCGGTGTGTCTACGATGAATTTGTCTTCAGGAGATCTGCCGGTGTATTTTCCGGTGGTTACTACCAGCGCGCCGTTTTCGCAAAGCGAGCCTTCTCCTCTGCGGAGAGCCGCTTCTGTCAGCTGTGCCGGATTCAGATTGCGATAAACTGCTTTTGGTCCGATAATTCCAAATTTCTCAATTCCGTATGTTTCCATTTTGCTACCTTTCTTAAAATCCCGGGCCCGAGGCCGCCCGCCTTCGCCGCCTTGCGGTGTCAGACCTGCGCCTGCGCCTGCTTGATAAGATTTGATAATTTTTGTTTGCGGAGCTTTTGAAACAAACCCCTACCTTTCTAATATATGCCAGATAGCCAAAAAAAGCAACGGGATTGCCGATTTTCTCGGAATTTCCCGCCGCTTTTGTTTGGTGTTTATTTAATGGAATTTGTCAGTAAGTCAATTTACATTGAAGTAATGCCCAGAACCAGGTAGAGCGCCACTGCGATGGCTCCGCACACCAGTGCGTAAGGAAGCTGGGTTTTTACGTGGTCAATGTGGTCGGCGCCTGCACCTGTGGAAGCCAGAATGGTGGTATCGGATACAGGTGAGCAGTGGTCGCCGAATACGCCGCCGCCTGCTACTGCTGCGAAGCATGCGATTACGAGCAGTGTCAGATTGTCATGAGTGTAGGCGAATGCCAGCGGCAGAGCGATAGGCATGCAGATGGCGAATGTTCCCCAGGAGGAGCCTGTTGCAAACGCCATGATAGCAGCTACCACGAAGATTACAGCCGGTAAAATTGCCGGTGAAAGGAAGCCTTCACAAACGGAGATGATATAGTTGGCAGTTCCCATAGTGGTGGAGACTTCCTTAAGAGCATAGGCCAGAGCCAGCAGAGCTACTGCCGGAACGCCGCTCTTGATACCGGTCATTACAGTTTCCATAAGTTCTTTGAAAGGCACTCCCTGGATCAGCAGGCTGATAGCCATCAGGATTACCGTAAAGAGGAATGCTTCCATAGTCTTGGCTGAGCCCATGATGAAGAATGTGGACAGAGCGAAGACGATGATGAAGATGATAGGTGCCACGAAGTTGAGGAAAACATTAGGTTTTACATTAGGGCAAACTGTCATTTCTGTGATTTCACGTCCGATCAGCGGTTCTGCGCCGTCTCTTAAGACTTTGCCTTCCTTGATGGCGCGTTCTTCGGCTCTTCTCATCGGTCCGAATTCAGGCACGATGCCGGATGCGGTGAGTCCTACCAGGAGAACCGCAAGGATTGGGTAGAAGTTCAGGGGAATAGCCTTGAGGAAAAGTACCTGCGCATCGTCTGTGGTGGCAATGCAGCCAACGCCTACAGCCAGGCTCATCAGGTATGCGGCCCATCCTGTGATAGGCACCAATACGCTGACAGGAGCGGCCGTGGAGTCTGCGATGTACGAAAGCTTTTCCTTGGAAATTCTGGCCTTATCCGTAATATCTCTCATTACTGTTCCCGTGAAGAGCGGGGAGAACGAGTCGGAGAAGTAAACGAAAATTCCGAGGAGCCATGCCAAAAGCTGTGCGCCCTTGCGGCTCAGGTGTTTGCCTTCCACCCAGGCTGAGAATGCCTGAATGGCGCCGGTCTTGTGGAAGAACGCAACGATGATGGCGATATAGAGGTTCAGCAACATTACCCAGGAAAATCCCGTGGTGCCTGTGGCTGTCTTGATCACGGTCGGAAGGCCCAGCAGACCGTCACCGGCCAGGAGCGTTCCCGTGAAGCAAGCTATCAAAAGAGCTACGATAGTATTTTTTGTCCAAAATGCCAATACTACGGCTATCAATGCGGGCAGGATTGAAATGATGCCCATGGTTTCGAGTTCCATAATATTCCCTTTCCCTAAAAATAGGATATGTTAACTATACACTAACTGTCGTCCGCTACAGATCCACGTGATCGTAGAAATAATCGGACTTGCTGGTGGTGGCTGCCGGAGCCGGATCCAACTTTTTACCTTCAAGTTTCAGCACCACTTCGGGTTTCACCCAAGGGCGGTTCTGAATGGCGCTGGTTTCCTCGTGTGTGAGGTAACCCTTGTATGCCGTCAGGCTCCTTCTGAGGAAACCATTTTTGGCACAAGCTGCTTCCAGACCTTCGTTCATGATGGCTCTGAAGTGCGGCAAAATGGCCGCAGCATACGAAACGGAGGTGGAGCCTGCGATAGCGCCCGGAATATTGCTGACGCAATAGTGCACTACGCCTTCTTCGATATATGTCGGATCGTCATGTGTCGTTTCGTGGAAAGTTTCGATACAACCGTAGTCGTTGCTGATGTCCACAATGACAGAACCCTTGTGCATGGATTTAACCATGTCGCGCGTGATCATGAAATCCTTTGCGTTTTTCGGCCAGCGCACGCTGTTGATGACCAGATCCGTGCTTGGCAATTCTTTGGCCAGATTGTATCTGTTGGATATGATGGTGTTGACTTTGCCATTATATTTGCTGCCGATTTCTCTGAGTATGCCGATGTCAATATCTGCAACGGTAACCCATGCGCCCATGTTCTGGAGCCCCTCAACTGCCGCTTTTCCCACTGTTCCGCAGCCGCATACAAGCGCTTTGATTCCGGGAGCCGAGCCCAGACCGCTGGCAAATTTGCCGCAGCCGCCGTTGATGGACATCATGGACCAAAGACCCATGAAGGCGCCGGCTTTTCCTGCCGCCTCGCAGTTTGGCGAACCGGCACGATGCGAATCTTCCGCAGTAATTGCAATTACCTTCTTTTCCAGAAGTGCATCCACTTCCTCTTTGTGAGCAGCAGGGTGGATACAGCAATAAATGAGCTGCCCTTCCCTCATATACTCATATTCGCTTGGCTCGATTTCCTTTACTTTGGCGATGAAGTCGCAGGTGGCCCAGACGTCCTCGTTAGAGTCGTCGATCACAGCTCCCGCTGCCGCATATTCGGCATCGTCAAAGCCTGCAGCTGCGCCTGCATTGCTGGCAACGTGAACCTCATGGCCGTCTTTGACCAGTTCACTCACCTCTGCAGGAGTAGCCACAACTCGAAATTCTCCATTTTTGATGTCTTTTAATACACCAAATTTCATTTCTTCTACCTCCTTTAGCAATAATTTCGAACTGCTTTCTGCCATTTATTATTGCAAGAGGCGTGCCAAATCAAAAAGGTGTTGAAATTTCAACACCTTTCAAAAACCACCTTATTTTCTGCCCGTTTTTTGTCGATTGTACGCTCATTTTTGAGCGATATTGTCACCGTTTTTGAGCGTTTGCCCGAAATTCGCGATGATTTATTACAAGCCATAACCTTTGACTTTTCGTGCCAGCGTCTGACGCGGTACCGACAGCATCTCCGCCGCTTTGGTCACGTTCCCGCCGCAGGCTGCCAGCGCCTTTTCGACGATATTTTTCTCATAGGCTTCCATCATGTCGGTCAGGGAGCCGGAACCGGAACCGGCTTCGCTTTCACTGCTTTCTGCAGGTGCCGATGCAGCCGCAGGCGGGAGTTCCTCCTCTTTGCCCGCCGCATCATTGTCCGGCACAGCGTATTCTTCGTCATTGGTCTGCCCGATGCGGCTTTCTATATGGCATGCATCCAGCACATTTACGTTTTCCTCCATGACGCACATGCCGTAAGCTATTACATTCTCAAGCTCGCGGACATTTCCGCCCCAGGAATATTCCGCCATCAGCTCCAACGCTTGCTTTGAAACCGAACTGGCGGGCCTGCCCAGAAGACCGCTGTATTTTTCCATAAAATAGTTCGCCAGCAGAGGGATATCGCCCTTGCGCTTCCGGAGAGGCGGGATTTCCACAAGCAGCATGGCCAGGCGGAAATAAAGATCCGCCCTGAGTTTTCCGCTGTCCACCAGAGCCTTTGGCATTTCGTTGGTGGAAGAAATGATTCTTACATCCACGGTCCGGGTCTTTTTATCGCCCACCCGCCTGAAGGTGCCGTCCTGCACCACTCTCAGGAGCTTCGGCTGAATCTCGGGCGGCATGGAATTGATCTCGTCCAGGAAGAGCGTGCCTCCATCGGCCAGTTCCAAGAGACCTATGGAATCCGTCGCCCCGGTAAAAGCGCCCTTCGATGTGCCAAATAGTATGCTTTCCATCAAAGTCACCGGAATAGCCGCGCAATTTTGCACCCCAAAAGGCTTGGCTTCCCTGCTGCTGGCTCTGTGGATGGCATGAGCCACCAATTCCTTACCCGTGCCGGTCTCGCCGTATATCATGATAGGAAAATCTGTTTTCCCAAGTTTTACTATATTTTCCTTAAGCGCCAGCATCTGAGGGTCGCAGGTAATGATGTCCTCCAGGCCAAATGTGGCTTCGTCTTTGTGATGAAGGCGGTCCACTTTGCTGTAGCTGGTCAGTATTTCGTTGCTGAAATTCTTAACATCAGCGGTTTCCTTGCCGGCAGGCACAGTCCCCGCTCCGTCCGTAACGGAAAGGTCAATCGCCCCCACTATGACTCCGCCGGATTTGATTGGGATTGAAACCGAGGAAATTTCAATCGGTTCTCGCCCGGCACTTTTCAGCTGCTGCTTGTCGCGGAAAACCGGAATGCCTTTTCGCATAGACTCATAGATGCTGCTGGTGTTTTCATCCAGATTTTCGTAAATTTCGAGGAGCTTTTTGCCCACGATTTCGTAATTTTCTTCGTGTACTCCAAATTTGTTGTTGAATTTGGCCGTAAAGAGGATTTCGCCTTCCACATTGATGATGGTGATTCCTTCGACAAAATTCAGGCCATCAAAAGTTTTCATTTTCCTACTCCCACCGATTAAATAATCCTTAACTTACGCGTAACTATCGTCTGATAATTTATTTTCTAATCATATCCTTTAAATAATAAAAAAGCAACGGTATCTGCTTTTTTTGCAAAATCTGCTCTTCCCTTCTTCGGGCGCAAAAAGGCCCGCAAACCTTGCGTTCAAAGTTCGCGGGCTCTCGCTCTTTTTGCTATGTTTTTATTTCCGTGCAATCTTCAGGCTGTCGCCGTCGGTGTCCACCAGCACGGTATCGCCCTCAGCGATTTCGCCGGCGATAATCTTGGTGGCCAGTGCAGTCTCCACATTCTTCTGCAGATAACGCTTGACCGGTCTTGCACCATAAGCCGGCTCATAGGCTTCTTTGGCCATGAAAGCTTTGGCCTCCGGTGTGAGCTCCAGAGAAATTTCCTTTTCTGCCAGGCGCTTTCTCAGAGACTCCAGCTGCAGCTCGATGATGTTTCCGATCTGCTCTTCCGTCAGCGGGCTGAATACCACGATATCGTCCACACGGTTGATGAATTCAGGTCTGAAGTTCCTCTTCAGCTCGTCCTCCACCTCGTTTTTCACTTCCGGACTGATGCTGCCGTCCTTTTCGATGGCGTCGA
>JAEEGL017125550.1_pt1 | contig 13211 bp, 12 predicted proteins | sample 9134231 | NCBI WGS metagenome assembly JAEEGL01 (sample SAMN16246548, study PRJNA631951) | gut metagenome | biome: gut microbiome; feature: rumen; material: fiber-attached | host: Bos | place: Iran: Karaj | collected 2018-10
GAACTTTCTGTCAATGCCTGCAGCGTCCAGCAGTTGCTTGAAGTCATGCCCAGAGAACGAGCTGGGGCTTCGTGGCCTGCCATGTGGGTTAGACAGTACCCACGGAGAAGCAGAGTAGTGGGTACCAAACCTTATATCATGTACCTTTTGCCACAGTTTAAAGCGTTTCAGCATATAACACACGTTATCTGGCAGCAGTATCTTTCTACGGCTGGTCTTGGTCTTCGTTGACTCTTGTACAAGTGTTCCGTTACGAGTGGTTACTACGGTCTTCTCCACACAAATCGTCTTATTCTCCAGATCAACGTTCTTCCACTCCAGGCCGAAAATCTCGGATATCCGCATACCTGTGCCAAAACCAAGGGTGATGATAGCCCATGCGTTACGCGAATGCTGCAATGCGCACCGAATCAGCTTCTTTGCTTCGTCATGGGTTAGCACGGTGATCTCTGTCGGGGTAATTTTCATTGGGCGCGTGTAATAAGCTGCGTTCTTCGTGATGATGTCATCCCTTACGCCTGTTTCCAGTGCACCGATAAGCATCCTTCGCGTTGCATTGACGCTGCGTGGAGCAAGACCCTTTCTGCTTTTGCCACCGGCTTCATGCAACATGTTGAAATGGGCCTGCAAAAGGCTCACAGACAGTTTATCCAAGTCGCATTGCGCGATTTCGTATGGATAGATGTTGCAACCAAGGATACACTTATAGCGTTCCAGCGTTTTGGGCTTCACAGTCGTTTCTATGGATACTATCCACCGCTCCAAAAACTCTTTTAAAGTAAGGACTGTCTTATCAGGGGACATCTTATTCATGTTATCCATGAATTCACGAGCTTTCGCTTTTGCTTCGGTCACTGATTTACTGGAGTAAAAAGCTTTGCGCTTTTTATCAAATGAAACCGGATCACGATAGGTGATCCGGTAGATGTAACGATTACGCTTGGTATCGTGGAATGCAGAACCTTCGCCGTTGTTACGCTTCATGCAGTCTCACCGCACGAACGTTCTGTCTCCAGCAGCTTGGCCAGGAAGGAACCTGGAATCAGCTTTCTGTGACCGATTATTTTACATGGGATTTCACCCCTGGTGATAGCGGCGTATACAGAGGATAGCGACATCGGTAATATTCCGCCATTAGCTACTATAATATCTTTAGGACTATAGAATCTTCTGATGTCAATGGACATTGGCTGTGCCCTCCTTTCAAATAATATTACTGTGGATGTGCTGGGAAGAACCCAGCACATGTATTTTTTTAAGTTTTACCATTCTCCGAAATCAGAATTGCCACTTGGATCGTAGAGCTTCATTTTCAGCTTAAGGCCGATATAACACGAACGGTTGTGGCTGCGTGACGTAGACTTGTTGCCACTGAGCCGTACAGCACATGCCATCTCAAAGGTACGTCGATTCATCCGGCTTGACCCGGGCATGTTCTTAACGTATACGCAATAATTATTCCACAGGTCTTCAGTTAAAAACTTTTCGCTGCTATCGTTGATCTCTACACAATCATTTACCCAGCAACTGAACAGTTCTTTGGGTAAGATGCCCGGAGCTACGATTTCTTCCATGTCAACAATCTTATCCGGGTGGTCATGATTCATGAAATAATCGATTGCCACACTGAATAATAAGTCTTTTTCAGGCAATAACTTTTTCTCAAGCAAGTCCTCGTCCGGTTCTAACACAGTCGGCCCAGTAGGTATCAGGAAGAGTCGCTTTGAAATCGCGGCGCCGGCGTCTAAATCCTTGCTGTACCGAGGTTCCGCGTTACCCATGCAGAGAAGCACGCAATAAGGGCGAAACTGTTGCATACGCTCGTATTTTACATCCACCTGGAGCGTATCGTGACCAGTGATGCGCTTGATCAGTGACGCAATTGAAGAATTCCAGGCGTCAGTATCTTCGTCGGTTGAAATATTGACAAGAGCATGACGAAGATTGATCATGGAAAACTGCATCGTCATGTCTTTCAGGCTCAAGTTGCCGAAATTGCCGGTGCCCACAATGGACTGGGTATAAGCTGCATAAACCGACTTTCCGTTGTTGCTTGGACCCCATAAATGATATAGATTCTTACCGGAGCGGTCATTACTGCAAATTTTACCGTTAAGGTAAAGAAGTGCATTGACGCACTTTTCTCTGCAATCAGGGTGAGCGAGACGGTTCAGATAGCTATAAGTGTTACTGGAATTCCAATCTTCAATAGTGTACCGGATATAATTCGCATTAACACGGTTGTACAACACCGGCAGCGTTTTCTCGCCAGAGAAATCCTTCAGATGCAGCAGCTTTTTCTTTTTCAGATCAAGGATACCGTTCTGAACGGCGACATAGCGCTTATCAGGCATCTCCGGCAGGTCTTTCACTGCCGGGTGCGCCAGAAGCCATGCATAAAGTTCCGAAGATTTATATGAAGAAATTGATTTCTGCAACTCTTCCGGAAGGTCATTACGTAAAGCCGCGAGCCTCAACAGAAGGTCGAAATCTTTTTCCAGCAGGGGTGTGAAAATTAAGTCATGCTGCACATACAACGTTTTGCCGATATGCCCGAACCGAAAACTCTTCACAAGGAGGTTTGCGAACCCCATGTTCTTTCCAGCGTCGCTGCCTTTGGCATCGGTAGAGCAAGATGGATACTGCGGCGGCGGCAACGTCCTAGCTTGATTAGAAATTTCGCGCGTTTTGCTTATAGCTATACGCAGCTTTTCATCCATGAAGGTTGCAATCTGGTTGCATGCATTGGTGGCATCAACAGTATCTGCAAAATCACGTACCTCTGGGATGAAAACCTTGCGCCTAGCCTCAGGCTTATCACCTGGGGCATTGGCAATAGCATTAACAGTGTCCGTGACGTCACTCATTTGAAGCACCCCCCATCAGGAGTGAAACTGCACGTTGCACGGATTCACTGTTGACAGTGGGAAAATTTTTCTCAGCCAAGATGGTAATCAGCTGAATCAGAAGTACATCGTCCGTCGCCGTCATAAAGAAGGTCGTCCTTTTGTCGGGTAAATCACAATTCCAAACTACTGAGAATACGTCGCCGGTGCGCTGGATGAGAAGTACTAAGCCGTGTTCTTCTCTACCTTTACCAACCAAGTGAACGGATTTATGTTCGCCAAAGTTCGACATCAGAATTTCGCCATGGAGCCGATTTCCGAACGCCTGAAAGCGCACATTCTCTTTAAGAGCATCAGCGTTATCGACAACCCAGGCGTCACAGAATTCTGTATCCCCAATCTGCGCCAAAACCATATTAATTGAACCAACCGCACCGGTGTCAACTAAATACTGCGCCTTCATAGCGCGGTCAACTGCTTTGTCCAAAGCTCTCTTTGAAATAATAGTTTTCATTATCAGAAACCTCCATTTTCAGTTTTCAATGTTCTTATTGCCCGGTTTCCGTTCTTCAGATTTCCATTTTTGTCGCGACTATCAGCTGGAATTGTACGTCTTAAGAATCGGTAAGCCGGATATGATTCAAGTGAGTGGTGCTGCAATCTCTCTGGACTACGCCGTATCTCGGTACGGCCAGCGTACTCATTTATCTTAATTATGGCGAATAAAACTCCTATAATATATTCCCAAAAGGCCTTCTGACAAAATTTCCAGTTTGTTGTGCGGCTATGCTATAATTATTATGAAAGATAGCAGTAATTGGAGGAATCTGTGATGGAAAACAATGCTATCAGAAGACGTGAGGTTAATCCTGAAAGAGCGCATAAAGGTTATACTCTAAGGCGGCGAAATCCATATCAGGCGCTTCGTATGTTTGAAAACAGAGAAGATATGGATCTGTATCAGTTTTCAGATCTTTTGCTGGCAAAATTTGGCAAAGACGATAAACAACTGACCGTAAAAGCTTTAAAAGCACAGCTGCACAATATGGAGCTTTTCAGCAACGGAACATTCAATATGGAAGATTACCGTATAGAAAAGCGCAGTAAGTTCGTTTTCCCTCATGAACTTTGCTGTATCTTACTCCCACTGGTACATTTCAACTGTATTAGCGGCCATACGATCCTTGATGCCAACGTGCTGCTGGCCCACTATGAAACGGTCATGAATTATATTTCCAAAGACATGGATGAGGCGAACCGTGACTATCTTTATACCATACCTGCGGTTCGAAACTATGCAGATAATATGGCTGAAATTAAAGGTATCTTTGATGAAACGAAACAGATGAACTCCCTGATGTTGCATTTATTGCCGCAGAATAGTATCCAGCAATTATCATATATAAATAAAGAAATACGTTCATTGCGGCAACGGTGCTACATTGCAAACCTTACCAAAAGCGAACTGGCAAAAGCGTATGTCTCAAATCCATATAAGGTGGTCAAGTTGCTTAATCATATGCGGACAACAAACAATGAAGAACCGTCTGATTATCCGGGACTTGACCATCTGTTAAAGTGCTTGACCACAGACAACATTGATGACGTCCTGATGCATTACTTCATATATAAAAGCATCACTCAGTTTTTTCCAAAGAAAGACACTGTAACACGTGATGAACTTTTTATGTTTGATACAATCGCCTTCCACGCGCTGACATATCCCACAGACATACCGGAGTATGATAAAGACGCCGTCGAACACCTAAAGAAGATTCAGCTGAAAGCCGGCCAGATGTTTGATAGGGATGACCCCGTGGAGCATTTCCTTTATGAGCACATACTGGATATGGCCAAACTGCTGCTGTTTACAAAAGGCGAAAGCAAAGATACTATCTCTACCAAAGCAAAAGCTTTATATTCCGATGCGCTGAAAACGAAACCGGGTTATCTGGCGCCAAATGATGATAACTGAGCAAAGCTATCAAAAGGTTGGGCAGGTCAGTAAGGTCGGATTCACCTCTATCTGAATCTGTCACATATATAAGTACCGCAGACTGCATCTGTTTTGCAGCCTGCGGTAAATTTATTTCTTGCGCTTAAGTATAATTTCGATGATTTCCAAGATGATGGCAATAATCTGCTTGTCCATAGAATCACCGTCCTCTAAGCTGCATGGTTTTCAGCCTTCTGGCATGTCATACACAATGGCCTGTGATATCGGGCCACGCTGTAGTTATAGACCTTATCGCTGATCTCCTTGCCACAGCCTGCGCAGATTGCAACAGGCTCATATGGTTCCGCGGTATTCTTTTTGGAGGGTGCCGGTTTCGGTGCTGCAGCGGTTTGTGGTGCAGCATAGGTTCTTTCATCGACACCTGAATCAGCCTCCGGATCGTCGCCAGTGCAGATTGCCATGGACAGCAAATAAGCGTACTTTATAGCGGCTGTTTCAGCCTTCATTACTGCTTTATCTCCTGCATCCTGACCAGTTCCAATACCGTATAAATCGATGGATTCACCGCTTTCACTGTCAATGAGCAGGATGTTGCACCCTACGGTCACCTGATGCTCAATATTACCTTTGGCGTTAGTGACATCGTAGCTATTGAGAATAGCCGGGGTGACTACACTGGCAACTTTATGCTTCACCAAGGCAGCGTTGATGACTTCAAGCACACCTGCAGCGGATGCGTAGCTGTACTTATGAAAATCGTTGAATCCATCTTTACTGACATGCGCACATTCTGCCATGATAAGAACCAGTTTCTGGGCAATGCCACCGTATCCAGAGAAGTTAGGTTTAATCTTTACTTCATTATAATTTGCATTCATTTGAATACTCTCCCTTCTGTAAATAAAACTGCCGGGTTGATTTCGTTACCAGCCCAGCTACATCACGCTGCTCTTTCAGCAGCCCGCTTCATTAAGCGCCCGTAAGGGCAGAATTCTGCTACATCACAGTATGACTGACATTTTCTATCATGCCAGCGTTCTCTGGTCGAACACCTGACTGGAAGGTGGTTCTCTTTTAATGCTTTTGCCAGGCGTTTTGCTTTTGCCGCCATATACAGCTTAATCCAACGGTCGCTGATTCTGTTAATCTTAATCAGATACAGTGGCCTTGTTATGTTACGCTCTGATGCCATCCGCAACGAATAGTCGCGGCATAATGCCTGTATCACCATTTTTTCAACTTTGAAACCGGCCTGTTCCAGTAAAATGCGATAATAGTTGAGCTGAATTGCCCAGTCCAACAGATGACGCACACCGTCAGTCCGCCATTCTTTACGGGTTTTGGGCTGACCTTTTTTGAGACCGGTCTTATATACTTCGCCGGTAGGAACGTCGACCTTATAATACCCCAATGCCTTCATCAGCTTAAAGCTGGAAGTTACTTTATAGTCGCCCAGGGCGTTGTCAGACAGGTCAACAATCTGGCCATATAAATCGAATTTGCCACTGGTAATGTCATCAGCCAGACGTTCTTCAGCGATGATATTACCTTCATTGTGGCCTTCCTGAATCGTATGTACTGCTGTACCATGCACCGCATATAACTGCTGCATCGGATCTACAGCATACGACTGAGTCTTCTTCAGATAGGTCTCACGTGTGCCAGCTATCAGTTCTGTAACTGAAGGCTTATCCAGCTTGCGGTTCAATGATTTAGCCACAGACCGCAGTGTTGGCAGGAACATACATCTCTGTCCATTTGGACAATGGTTCAGACACTGTTTTATAGGGATGCTGTTTCCATCTTTACATACAAATTTTGTAGCTGGCATTAGGCTGCACCTCTTTTCTCACTATCACCATATTCAGATTCAAAGCGGTGGAAATTGAAGAAATCACCATTATCCAAGTCAGATACTGCTTCCACTTTCAGTTCTACAGTCTTTATGGAATCATGCTCATTGATGCCAACACCGTATTCATCCCTGATCCAGTCCACAGCTTCGCGATAGCTGTTAAAATACTCTTTAAGATATTCACTGTTGTGGCAGCAGTCAACCATGTAATGCTCCGGGAAATATCGTCCGTTATCATCCGAATTGACATAAAGCTGGTTGCCACATTCTTCAGCCAGATATACCAGTTGGATTGCATTGTCATACCTTTCGCGAATGATTTTGTAGAATACAGCCATATGCGGCTCCCATGCGGTCTCCGTATCCACCTTAAAACTGTATCTGTCATTATCCTGTGTCAGCCTGGTATCACAGTAGGTGAAGCAGTCGCGTTTATCTGCAATCCCTGCAATCTGCCGGTTGTTATAGCCATGGAGAACCAAGAGGTTATAAAATCCGGAACCTACAGAATCAAATGCTGCATAGACTTTACGCAGAAATCTTGCCAGTTTTAACCTGTCCTTACTGTAAAATACGATGCTGTTGCTGCAATAATTGCACATACTTATCACTCCTATTCATTGAATTTTATTACATAGAATACACGGAAGCTGGATGCTTCCGTGTATTATTCTTATATCGCCTGTGGTAACAAAACTACATTTGAATTAACTTTGTTTAACCTGGCACTTTCATCCAGAAGTGTACCACCCAGCCGCTCCAGTTCTGTTGCACGGTTGTAATCAGCGATATCCTGACTGCTTCTGGTGACTGCATTGATCAGCCCAAACGCTGTATAATCATTGGACATGATGAAGTGCCTGAGTATGGTGGCACGTTCTGTTTTGCTGAGGACATACTTATCGCCCAATACCTCCACAGTCTTTACAGGGTTATCTCCAGTCTGGATGTTCATGGATGCCCGCATCTTACCGACAGTCAGGTTGAACCGGGTTTCATCCACTGCAGCAGAAACAATATCCTGCACTTTCATAAAATACGCTTTGTCATCAGCAGCCAGTGTTTCATCCGAATACAGTTCATATGCGTTGTCAGTATCTTCGACCTGTCGTCCGGCGTGGTACTTCTTGTGTGCAAGATCTTTGGAAATCATGCCATTTTTGCATACAAGCCGGTATACTAAGGGCTCCACCTTCAGCGCGCCCAGACCGATCTCACTGTTGGAAATCACAAACCCGGCCTGTACCACATCGCCTGGTGTCAGCTCCGCTTTCATAGTCCTGTTGATGATCTTCATATACAGGTGTGTCTCCGTAATATCGCAGCTTTCAATGCTACAGCCTTTCATCTGGGCTATCACCGGTAATACGTGATCAACCAGCTCCAGATTGTCCAGCCTGCGATAGCGGTCAGACAGAAATGCCCTTAACCGTCCATCCAACGTGCGTAACATCCTTTTCTCAGGGTTCTTCTGTAACCATCCGTTGATATTTCTGTCAAGCAGGTCGGGGTATTCCAGTCTCATGCGGTCATAGTATTTGAATGGAATACCTAACCGGTCTGCAATCTGTCTGTGTGCCACGTCCGATACAGCATAGGTCATCACATCGTTACCGGTCGATACACTCAACGTGCTGGTTCCGTCAGTACTGTTCACAATCAGACTGCGGGTATCAGCAATCATGTCTTTACGGTTTTCTCGCTGGTCTTCCAGCTTCTGGTACAACTCTTGGATTGTTTTGAATCCTTGTTTCATGTTAAATCCGTCCTTTCTCCTTTAAAATGGTAGTAAGATTTGCTGGTATCCAGCGGTTTGTTACTTCTTACATGAAGTTCCAGCACTTTGTTCTTGATGCTGTCTTTGCTATAACCTGCGAAGTCAAACAGAAGGTGGAGTGCCGTGGTCATGTCCTCCTGTGTCCGGAAGACATAATCGTTGGTAAAGTTTTGTAACGAATCTGTTACAGTGAGTTGGATCATATCATTTTTCCCCCTTGTGATTTTTATCTATATAAATAACAGCCCTCATGTTTGACACCGTTGATGTAAGCCGACCTTTCCGACCTGACCAACCTTTTCAAACCCCATATGGAGAACTGTTAGAATTTTAGGCATAGAAAAACCCCGGCGCCTGTAAGCACCGGGGCAAATGTCTGGTTCTACGATGTTGTATTTGTCACCGTTATAGGAGCAGGATCATTGGAACCAGTGAGATTTTTTCATAGACCGCCATCAGCAGAATTGCTGCCAGGATTCCAATGCCGGCAACAGCCATGATAATACAGGTGCTGTGATTCTTATAAACCTTCGACAATTTCTTCTTTGCGATAAACGTAAATAGGATCACAGATAACGCTACTTCCATAATTTGTCCATGAACGCCTTACGCAAGGCGTCTTCACTAATGTGATATTTTTTTCTTGTAATAGACAGTGCGGTTTCGACCGGTATGCCCTTGGTCAGTATCAGGAATGCCAGATACAGCAATGCAAGCGCCAACACAATTCTGCCATCAACACCCAACGGTGGATCCGGGCATGGGTTAGGGCCGACTATGTTATTCCAAACTCCGGACATTAGTTATTCTCCTTTCCGAGCAGTAATTTTGTGAAGCAAGGTGCTGTAAAGAATCATTTACAGACATCTTGCTTCTGATGCCCAATGAAATAATATATATTTTGAATTTAAGAAATTGCGATTCAACTGTCTCTTGGCATAGAGTATGGCGCATCCTAAAAGCCGTATGTTGCCCTAATCCATAATGAAACAGACTTACCTGATACTGTGCACTGCTCAGATACATCAGAATCACGTCCAATATAAAGTATTACTGTTAGGGTTTAAAAAGGTTGGTCAGGTTGGCAAGGTCAGCAGATGATTTATCCGATAAAATTTCTCAAAACCATGTGAATAGTGATATAATACTTAAATAAGAAGATTTTTAAAAGAACGGAGCTTACACTGACAGAAAAGAGGTATGTTGACTATGACCCCGGAAGAGAAAGCCAGACAACTGATAGATGCCCGGCTTGAAAAATCAGGCTGGGTATTGCAGGATTTTCAGAATGTGAATCCTCTTGCGTCGCTTGGTGTTGCTGTAAGAGAGTATCCTACCAGCACCGGGCCGGTCGATTATGCTCTTTTTGTCGATGGCAAGCCTGTAGGCGTGATAGAAGCCAAGAAAGATGAACTGGGTGAGAACATCACTGTTGTTGAAGGACAGTCCGGCCGTTATGCCAACAGCACGTTCAGGTACATTACTGTCGAATACAGAATTCGGTTTGTGTATGAGGCTACGGGTCAACTTACACGGTTCACAGATTATAATGATATCAAATGTCGCTCGCGTCGTGTTTTTTCATTTCACAGACCGGAGACGCTGCAGGCGCTGCTATCCAGAGATGAAACGATCCGTAATAACATGAAGCATTTTCCACCATTTGATATAACCGGGTTCCGTAAATGCCAGATTACGGCCATTCAGAACCTGGATGCTTCGTTTGCTGATAACCGTCCCAAAGCATTGGTACAGATGGCGACCGGCTCTGGTAAGACATTTACTGCTATCACTGCAGCATACCGGCTTTTGAAATTCGGTAAGATGCGCCGTATTCTGTTCCTTGTGGATACTAAATCGCTGGGAGAACAGGCTGAGCGTGAATTTCTTGCATACAAACCCAATGACGATAACCGTTCATTCGCACAGCTTTACGGTGTGCGCCGCCTTAACAGTTCCTATATCCCGAACGACATACAGATCTGTATCAGCACCATCCAGCGTATGTATTCCATCCTGAAGGGTGAAGATATTGATGAGTCTGTAGAGAACGAATCGCTCTATGAACAGACCGGAGCTGATGTTCAGGCAGCAAAAGAGGTTGTCTATAATGAAAAATACCCGCCAGAGTTCTTTGACTGTATCATCGTCGATGAATGCCACCGGTCGATTTATAACGTCTGGAACCAGGTGCTGGAGTATTTTGATGCCTTTATCATCGGACTGACTGCAACACCGGACAAGCGTACCTTTGCATTTTTTAACCAGAACGTTGTAAGCGAGTATTCCAGAGAGCAGGCTATCGTCGATGGCGTGAATGTCGGAGAGGATATATTCCTGATAGAAACTAATGTCACCAAGAATGGCGCTCATATTATGAAACAGCAGATCGAGTGCCGTGACCGTCAGACCCGTGCAAAGCGTTGGAAGCAGATGGACGAGGACATTGACTATACGGCTTCCGATATGGATCGCGATGTGGTCAACCCCAGCCAGATACGCACTATTATACGCACATTCAAAGAATGTCTGAAAACGCAGCTCTTCCCACATCGCAAAGAAGTACCCAAGACACTGATTTTTGCCAAGACCGACAGCCATGCGGATGACATAATTCAAATCGTCAGAGAAGAATTTGGCGAAGGTAACCAGTTCTGCCAGAAGATCACCTGCCAGGCTGAACGGCCGGAGAGTGTTCTCAGCGCATTCCGTAATGACTATTACCCCCGTATTGCTGTTACCGTTGATATGATTGCAACTGGTACGGATGTGAAACCCATAGAATGTCTGATATTCATGCGTGATGTCCGCAGCAAGAACTATTTTGAACAGATGAAGGGGCGTGGCACCCGTGTATTGGGCAAGGAAGACCTGCAAAAAGTAACACCTTCAGCGACTGAAAACAAAGACCATTTTGTAATCGTGGATGCTGTAGGTGTTACCAAGTCCAAAAAAACAGATACGCGTCCGCTGGAACGCAAACCATCTGTCAGTATGAAAGAACTGATGCTCAACGTAGCTATGGGGTCAAAGGACGAAGATACGCTCACATCTCTTGCGAACCGTGTAATCCGGCTCAACAGCAAGATGACCGATAAAGAACGTACTGAATTCAGTGAAAAAGTCGGTACCAGTGCTGATATTATTGCACAGCGGCTTCTGGATGCCTTTGATCAGGATGTCATATCTGAAAAAGCCGGTGTTGATTTGTCTGACGACCATGAACTGAGTGAAGATGAACAGCGTCGCATGGATGAAGTTAAGCAGGAGCTAATCAAAGAAGCTGTACAGCCGTTCAGTAATCCTGAAGTCCGTGATTATATAGAAAACGTCCGTCGCAGCCATGAACAGGTCATTGATTCTGTGAATATCGATACGGTGCTTTTTGCCGGGTTCGATACTGACAAGCAGGCTAACGCTGACCGTATACTCAAGACATTCCATGAGTTCATTGAAGCTAACAAAGACGAAATCCTTATGCTGCGAATCATCTACGATCAGCGGTATAAAGACCGTCCTATGGCGATTATGCAACTCAAGGCGCTGTATGAAAAGCTGAAAGCAGAGAACATCACCATTGAACGCTTATGGGAGTGCTATGCCATAAAGAAACCTGAAAGGGTAAAACGCGGTACTGCAGCTCAACTGACAGACCTTATCTCTATCATCCGGTTTGAGATGGGATATAATGATAATCTGACGCCGTTTGCTGACAATGTGAATTATAACTTTATGCAATGGACGCTCCGTAAGAACGCCGGTAACGTCCATTTTACAGAAGAACAGATGGAATGGCTGCGCCTGATTAAAGACCATATCGCAGTATCACTCAGCATTGAGCCAAAAGACCTTGACCTCAGCCCGTTTGACCGCAAGGGTGGTCTGGGAAGGTTTTATGATGTGTTTGGTGACAGATACGAAGCCATTTTGCAGGAAATGAACATGGAACTGGTGGCATAAATGAAGATATCTGAACTTACAAAAGTTATTACAGGTGGGACACCTAGTACAAAAGAGAAGTTGTATTGGGAAAATGGCGATGTTCCTTGGTTACAGTCAGGTGTCTGCAAAAATGGTGTTGTATCAGAATGCAGTAAATTCATAACAAAACTGGGGTTAGAAAAATCATCTGCTAAAATGATGCCTGCAAATACAGTTTTGATAGCGTTAACAGGTGCAACTGTAGGTAAGGTTGGGATATTGACATTTGATGCATGCGCTAATCAATCTGTTACAGGAATACTTCCGAGCGATAAGCATGTTACGAAATTTCTGTTTTATTATCTTATGAGCATTAGGAATAAAATTATTCATGACAGCTATGGTGATGCACAGCCTCATATATCACAGCAATATGTAAAAAATCTTGAAATACCTGTTCTACCACTCGCAGAACAGCAGCGCATCGTTAACCGGATCGAGGAGATGTTCTCCCAGCTTGATGCTGGCGTGGAAACGCTGAAGAAAACGAAAGCACAGCTTGCAGTGTATCGGCAGGCTGTGCTAAAAGAGGCGTTTTCATCATATCATGCGACAAAGACTGTTGAGATTTCTGAAATTGTTGACGATATTCGAATCGGCCCATTTGGAACAATGCTACATAAAAGCGATTACATAATTGACGGTACTCCCGTTATTAACCCACAACACATAAAAGGTGGGAAGGTTATTCCAACTTCGTCAATATCTGTTTCAGATGAAAAAGCTAAAGAACTCTCAGCTTATATGTTAAAAACTAATGATATTATTATGGGGCGCAGAGGTGAAATGGGGAGA
>JAEEGL010546021.1_pt1 | contig 13210 bp, 9 predicted proteins | sample 9134231 | NCBI WGS metagenome assembly JAEEGL01 (sample SAMN16246548, study PRJNA631951) | gut metagenome | biome: gut microbiome; feature: rumen; material: fiber-attached | host: Bos | place: Iran: Karaj | collected 2018-10
AGCTGAAATAATCCTTATAGGTAAAAAAGATGAAGTGTTAAGAACAGCCAAGAAAGCTAATGCCGATATTGAAGGTATAGAATTAATAGATCCTTACAAAGAAAAAATGACTGAAGAGTTAATTAGAGAGTTTTATGAATTAAGAAAAGAAAAGGGAATGACTGGTGAAGAAGCTAGAAAAACCATTCTTGAAGATTACATGTATTATGCTTGTATGCTTATTCATAAAGGGTATGCAGATGGTGCTGTTTCTGGAGCATGTCATTCAACAGCCAACACTTTAAGACCAGCTTTACAAATAATTAAAACAGCACCCAATTCAAAATTAGTATCAGCATTTTTCCTAATGGTAGTACCAGATTGCCAGTATGGCCATAATGGAACATTTATTTTTGCTGATTCTGGCTTAGAACAAAATCCCGATCCCGAAAAACTTGCTGCAATAGCAGCTTCATCTGCCGAATCTTTTGAATTATTAACTGAATCAAAAGCAATAGTTGCTATGCTTTCTCATTCAACTATGGGAAGTGCCAAACATGCTGATGTTGATAAAGTAGTTGAAGCAACAAAAATAGCTAAAAAGGAATATCCAAAATTATTATTAGATGGCGAGTTACAATTAGATGCTGCCATAGTACCTGAAGTAGCTAAGAGTAAAGCTCCAGAATCTAAAGTGGCTGGCAAAGCTAATGTATTAATATTTCCAGATTTAGATGCTGGAAATATTGGCTATAAATTAGTTCAAAGATTAGCAAAAGCAGAAGCATATGGACCAATTACTCAAGGAATTAAAAAACCAGTTAATGATTTATCACGCGGCTGCAATGTAGATGATATAGTAGGTGTAGTTGCCATAACATCTGTCCAAGCAAACAAATAAAAAAGACATTGATAAATGTCTTTTTATTATCCAATAAGATATAGTGTAATAGCTGTTAAGATAATTGAAACACCAATTATAATAGCTATAACTTGAATAGTAGAAATACTACCTGTATTATCCTCAGTATTTCTTGGTCTAGTATCCATCTTTTTCGTATAAGCAACACCTTTTAGCATTGCATTCTGTTCTGTTAATTCAGCACTTGAATTAATTTTTTGTTCTTCAAATTCTGTATTCTTATTAACGGCTTCTTGTTGATAATCTGTTAACTCAAGACCTCCATCTTTTAAACTTTGTAATTCAAGTACTAGTTTTCTATATAGATTTAAAATATCTTTTAGTTCTTGCATCAAATAATCTTCATATAAAACCAAATCACCCAAACAACCATAGAATAAATCTAAATCTTTTCTTTGTTCTTCAGTTAAAGTAACTGTTGAATTAACATATTGAACAAATACTTCCCAAGGAATCATTCTTGCTGTAATGTCTTTATCTTCGGTATCTTCAACTTCAACTTCACTTTCTTCACTAACAACTTCGCTAGTAGAATCACTTTCAAAATTTGAGCTTTCTTCCATTTGCTTAGTATCTGTACCTTTTACATTTTGTTCGTTGGTAACTAATTCTAAATCACCATATTGATTTGTATTAAAAGTGATAATATCATGTTTACTTAAATCATCTGGATTGGCAACTAAAGCAATATCTTCTTTTTCGTTACCATATACTTTAATCTCTTTTCTTCCTTCATAAGGTCTATTAACTCTTTTTATTTTATTTCTAAATGATTCACTGTATTCTTCACCATCTAGTATATTTATAGAAGCATCTAAAGCAACGTTTTTCATTTTATGGTTTAATTCATATATTAATTCTTCTGGAGTTAATTGTGTTGATCCAAGTCTTATTTTTAAAACATCGATTAAATCTTTTATATTTAAATGCATTTCGTTTTTAAACATGTGATCAACACCAGCACTATCAACAATATTAATATATTCATCAATAGAATTATTTCTTTTTCTAGTAACAATATTGATGTTTTTAAGTAATGGGTTTTCTTCTTTAATAACTTCTAATTCATTCTTTCCATTTTCTTCATATTTTTTCTTTTTAGAATTCATTAAAAGAGCATGTACTCTAATAATCTTGAATACATCTTCTGGTTTTAATTCACCTAATGAACTAACAAAAGCTTGGTTTTCTCCATAAATCAAATCATTAAGATTAAAACCACTAATATCAACTTGTTCAGTACCATTTACTAAATTGTTGCCATCTAAATTCAAACCATTTAATGATTCGGGAAAAGATTCATATAGATTAGCTAATATCTTTCTATTATCATCAATAATTGCCATTTACCATCACCTATTATAATAGTACCAAATTAGTACCATATTTTCAAATAATATCAAAAAAAACTGAAATGCCATCAAAGTTATTTTTTTAAATAAAAATAGTTCACATATTCTATATTTTTCTAAGTAGTATTATTTTTTTATTATAAAAACATAATTGATAAAGGAAAATTAGTGATTTGTAAACACTATTTTTAATTGTTATAGTCCAACCATTGAAAGGAGGGACTATAATGCTAAATCAAGTAGTACTAGTTGGCAGATTAACTAATGATTTGACTGTAACTAAAACCGAAAATAAAAAAGATGTAGTATATCTAACATTAGCTGTTCAAAGAAGTTTTAAAAATCCCGATGGTATATATGAAACGGATTTTATAAGATGTGTTTTATGGAATTCGGTTGCATTATCAACTAGTGAATATTGTAAAAAAGGCGACATAATAGGAGTGAAAGGAAGATTACAAGTGTCATCATATGAAGATGAAAATGGAAATAAAAAGTATAACACAGAAGTAGTTGCAGAAAAAGTTACATTCTTATCAAGTAAAAAAGTTGATGACGAAGATAAATAGGTTATAATAATAAGAGAAGTGATCATATGAATATAATTAATATAATAAATAATCCAATGTATTTAAAGGAATATATAAAACTATGTTCAAACGAATGGGGTTCTCCTAAAAATGATATTGAGCTAGAAGAATATATAAAAAAGAAACTAAATGACATCCAAAAACAAGATAAAGTACTATCTATTCTGGCTTTAGTAGATAGTGATATTATGATAGGTTTTATATCATTATTTAAATATGATGGAGAAGAAAGAAAAGACCTAACACCATGGTATGCAACAATGTATGTTAAAAAAGAATACCGCGGTAAAGGTTATTCCAAAATATTAAATAACGAAATACTAAAAGAAGCTAAAAAACTAGGTTTTGATAAAGTATATTTAAAGACCGAATTAGAAAACTATTATGAAAAATTTGGTGCTATCTTTATAGATAATCTAAATAATGGTGAAAAGCTATATTATATTGATTGTATTTATTAAAAAAGGATGATAATATGTCAAAGAAAAAAATTGTGAAAATCATTTTATTATTAATGGGACTTACAGCTTTTATAATTCCTATAGCATGGGGATTGTTTGATACAGTTATCACCAATAGGTTAGATTTTTCACTGATGGATTTTTTGTTATACTATTCCTTTTTATATTGGCCAACCTATATAATAGGTATCGTCTTTATTATCATTTCAATATGTATAAAAGTTAATTCATCCAAAAAGAATTAACTTTTTATTTGTATCATAATAATTGAAATAATAACTATTATTTGCTATAATTACATCGACACAAGCCTTTTTAGAAAAAAATAAGAAATAGAAAAGAGTGTTTTTTAATGTGTAAAATAAAAATATATAGTCTAGGTGGACTAGATGAAATGGGTAAGAACTGCTACTGTGTAGATATAGATGATGAAATATATGTTTTTGATTGTGGTTTGAAATATGCTAATGAGAATCTATATGGTATTGATTATATAATCCCTGATTTTGAATACTTAGTAGAGAATAGAAATCGTATTAAAGGGGTCTTTTTAACTCATGGTCATTATGAAAACATGGGTGCTACCAAAGATCTTATCAAAGCAATTCCAGAATTAACTGTATATGCTACTAAATTTACTAAATACATTTTAATGAACGATGGAATAGATGAAAAACAAATAACAGAAATAACTGCTCATCGTAAAATAAATTTTGGTAATATTAGTATCTTCCCAATAAGTGTAAATCATTCATCTCCAGATTCAGTAATGTATGTTATGAATACTAAAGATGGTGCAATCGTCTACACTGGAGATTTTGTAATAGATCCAAAAATGATGGGTAAATACAATATGGATTTAGGAAAAATCGCTTATATTGGAAAACAAGGAGTTCTAGCTATGTTATGTGAATCAGTATTTTCAGAACATATTGGACATACTTCACCATCACATAGATTAGAAAAGTTCTTTAAAGATGTTTTAAAACATCATGAAAATAGAGTAATGTTTACTGTATTACCAACTCATATATATACTATTCAAGAAATCTTTTCAGCAGCAGCTAATACTCATCGTAAAATAGTAATAATGGGTAAAAACTTACAAAATATCGTTAGCTTTTCTAAAAAAGAAGGGTATATAGAATTCAATGATAATATACTTGGTGATTTATCTAATATAGATGATAAAGATTCAATATTATTAATTCAAGATAGTAAAGAAACTCCATATTCATCTATTAATAAAATACTAAGTGGATATGATAAATTCATTAAATTAAAAGATACAGATACTGTAGTATTTGCTGAACCAAGTTATGATAGTAGTGAAAAAACATTAGTAAAAGTACAAAATGATCTTGCTGTACGTGGTTGTGACATAGAAACTGTTCCAAAAGATAAAACTATATTACAACACGCATCATCAGAAGATTTAATGGTTATGATTGATTTAATAAAGCCAAAATATTACATGCCAGTTAAAGGTGAATACCGTTACATGGTAAACAATGCCAATATTGCAACAGAATTAAAAATACCAAACGAAAACATTATTTTAAAACAAAATGGAGATGTTGTTGAAATTAATGACGGCGAATTAAATCAAGAGTGTTTTGATCATATCAAAGTAAATGATATCTTAATAGATGGTAATAGCACTGAAGATGTTGGTGAATTAGTTATCAAGGATCGTGAAATGTTATCTGAAAACGGTATTGTGTTGATAAGTGCTACTGTAAGTAAAAAAGATAAAGTATTACTTGTCGGTCCTGAAGTAACAACTAGAGGATTCATCTATGTAAAAGATTCGGCAGAAATGATTGCTGAAATCAAAAAAATATCTTTAGGAGTAATCGAAAGAAATATAAGTACTAATTACGTTGATTATAACAACATTAAAAATGAAATAAGAGAAGAATTAGGTAAATATTTATATCATGAAACAGAATGCAAACCAATGATTATTGCTGTAATACAAGAAGTTTAGTTATAAACTTCTTTTTTTATAGTAAACAAGCTTTGTACTTAATTGAATTATAAACAAATATATAATATAATAAACATAGAATAGGAGAGGTATATAATGAAAAAATTATTATTATTTTTAGTATCATTATCAATTATCTTTCCAGGTCTTGTAAAAGCAGCAACTTATTTAGAAGGTTCAACCGGAAACCCTGTTGTTGGATCATCTTTATTTTTGCAATTAGTAATTGATTATAATAAAGATTATGAAATAAGGGATTATAAATTAAAGATAAACTATGACCCAGACTTTTTTGAATTTGAAAATCTTACATGGATGACTTCTGGATCAAATACATATAATGTCGATGAAAAAGATGGTGTTATAACTATTAATAAGGCTAACGACGGCGTTTATTGGTCAGGAAGTATGGTTCCTTTAACTGTAAACATGAAAGTTAAAAAATCTGGCTCTACCAAGATAACTCTCAGTAGAAATGGTGAAAACCACTTTAAAAATGGTAATATAATACCTGATTCATTTGCTGGTATGAATGTTTCACCAGTAGAACCAGATAATAATACTTTAATTAATAAATTATATGTTGAAGGATATACGTTATCACCAACATTTAGTAAAACAAAATATGATTACTATTTAACTGTACCAGCTGATGTAACAAGTGTTAATGTAGTAGGTGTTCCTCAAAACAAAAAACAAACCATTACTGGTACTGGTAAAAGAGATTTACAATATGGAACAAATAAAGTTCACGTAGTTGTTAAAGCTCAAACCGGAGCCACCGCAACTTATGAAATTGTTATTACAAGACAAGACAATCGAACTGGTGATGTAACATTAAAATTCTTAACAGCATCTAATACCAATATTTCTTATGAAGAAGGTAAAACAGAATATAAAGCTACTGTAAGTAGAGATATTAGTACAACTCTTATAGCAGCTAGAACAACAGATCCAAATGCTGTTTTAACAGGAACCGGTAATAAAACATTAGAATTCGGTGATAATGTATTTACTTTAAAAGTTGAATCAGCCAAAGGAAAAGTAGGTATATATACAATTACTATTAATAGATCTAGGGAAGATATACAAACTGCTAAAACAAGTAGTAAACTTATATCTTTAAAAGTTAATAGCATCGGTTTAGATTTAGCGAATAATCAAACAAAATTTTTGTGTGGTACTACCAAAGATTATGATAAATTAAATATTAATACTATAACAGAAAGTACTACTTCTAAAGTAGATATTGAAGGTAATGAAAATCTAAAATCAGGTATTAATCCAATCAATATCAAAGTAACAGAAACTAATAACGAAGTAACAGAATATAAATTATTATTATATAAGAATCCTACAGATGCTGAATTAATAACTAATCTAAGTGAAGCTCCATCATCTGGTAATATCGTCTATAACACTACTCAAGAAAAAACAATGATCCCAAGTAAACTAATGAGTACTATAAACAAAAGTAGAAAACTATATTACAACAATGTTAATTTATATAATGGCTTATTATATGGAATAACTCTATCAAGTAATAGTACTGCTGATTTAGATTTATATTTCAAAAAGATATCAGATGGACCTCTTACTTATCAAACAACTGTACCAGAAAACAATAATATAAAACTATATGTAGGAGATATATATGCTGATAATATAGATTTAAAAGTATATTCATACAGTGAAATAGGTAAGTATAATCTAGTAACAGCAGGAGTTAAGATAAAAGACGGATACATTGACTTTTCTACAAATGGAGATTTATTCTACGTTATTTCAACAACTCCATTACTTGATGAATCTGGACCTTTTATGAAAATAATTAATAAATATAAAATGTATATAATAGGAGGATTTGCTGGATTATTATTACTAATAGTAATTATCCATCAAGCAAATAAAAAGAAAAAAACAAAAAATCAAGAAGAGCCATCTTACTAATGGCTTTTTTTTATTACTTGTGATAGAATTGTACCATACTGTGAGGTGATATGTGTGACTATAGATGATTTACTTAAAAAAGTTTCGGAGTATAATCCGGAAGAAGTTGATAAGGTAAAGAAGGCCTATGAAGTAGCTGCATTAGCTCACAATAAGCAATTTAGAGAAAGCGGTGAACCATATATCATTCATCCTCTCCACGTTGCAATGAACCTTACAGAATTCTATGCTGATGGATCAACCTTATGTGCTGGACTTTTACATGATGTAGTAGAAGATACAGATTATACATTAGAAGATATTAGGGATTTGTTCGGAGATGAAGTTGCTCTTTTAGTAGAAGGAGTAACTAAAATTAGTAATCTTCACTTCAGTACTAAAAGTGATGCATCCAATGCTAATATCAGAAGACTTATTAACAGCTTAAATACCGATGTTAGAATAATAATAATAAAATTATGTGATAGATTACATAATATTCGTACATTAGAGTTTAAAGCACCTGAAAAAAGAATTAGAAGTGCTGAAGAAACTTTAAATATCTTTGTACCAATTGCATACTTTATTGGTGCTTTTAGATTAAAATGTGAACTAGAAGATATTTGTTTATCATATCTTGATAACGAAAGTTATGTTGCTTTAACAGAAAAAGTTAATGAAATTGAAAAAGACTATCAAAATAGTTTGGCACAAGCACGTAAAGATGTTAAAAAAATATTTAAAGAACACAACATAAACTATTCCATTAGAGAAAAAATATTAAATGTTTATCATATATATAAGAAACTAAATAAAGGATATAAATTAAACAATATCCATGATTTAGTTAATGTAAAAGTAATAGTACCTGATGATGTAGATCCATACCAAGTACTAGGTTTAATCCATAAATTATATACACCGATGAATAATAAATTTAAAGACTACATTGCTTGTCCTAAAACCAATATGTATAGATCGTTACATACTACAGTATTTGGTCCTGACAATCATTTATTACAATATCAGATTAAAACTGAAAGCATGGATTTAGTAAATACAATTGGTCTAGCAGCTTATTGGAAATTCCATCACGGAAAAGGGCAAGAAAAAATGCAAAGTGAATTGAAAATGAATTATCAATTCTTCAGTACTATTAGAGATATAAATGATGTTATCGAAAGTGATTCTGATTTTATTGATAAAGTAAAAGAAGAAATCTTCTCTAATAATATTTATGTGTATACACTAACAGGTGAAGTAATTGAATTACCAAATAATTCAACGGTTATAGATTTTGCATACAAACTACATACTGATTTGGGCAATCATTTATATAAAGCATATATAAATGGCAAAGAAGTTAAACTAAATCATAAACTTAATAGTAAAGACAGGATAATGATAGTTCCAAGAGATAAATCAAAACCACAAAGTTCATGGTTAAAATATGTAGTTACATCAAAAGCTAGAAGAAATATAAAAGAGGCATTAAAATAATGCCTCTTTATTCAACTAATAAATTATCACATATTTCATTAAATTGTTCTTGAGTAATTATGTAGTAGGGGTTGTCATGAGTCTCTAAGAACATATTTAAAAAAATACTAGCAATCTCCTTGTTCAATTCTAAACTAATTCTATTTTTTTGTCCTATTTTAATAATATTTTTTAGATCCTTACAAGTTAATGAAACGAACTTGTTATTGTCTTTATTATATTGATCATATAAATCCAATATATCTTTATAATATTTTTCATCATATTCATCACAACCAGCGTTTTCATAATCAATTAAATATAAGGATAATAAATCTCTAATTAGTATTTCGAATTTTTCTTCATCTTTACGCCAATAAAGAAGTTTAATTAAATTATTTTTATATCTTAAAACGTTATCATAATAAAAATTATCTTTTAATCTCATCTACTAACACCTCCGCTACTTAATCGATCGGCAGCAACTACAATGCCGTATGTTCTTAACAAATTCTTTAAGTCAGTTAATTCTCTATCTCTCGTTATAGTATATTGAATAATTGCTCCACCTTGCGAAACAATTAAGTCAGCACCATCTAGATCACTTGAATAGGTTGTATCCATTTGTCTAGATATTACATTATTTCTAATTAACTTTCTAAAATCTATTCTTCCAGAAGTATCTGTTAAACTATCAGAACTATATCCGACAATCGGTCTTTCGATACTACTTCCATCGTTTTTAGTTATATCTATAGTACGTTTAGCACCACCAACAAGATATACATCATATGTATCTGTTCCCACTAATACATCACTAAGAATGTGAGCTGGTTCAAAGAAGAAACTTCTTCCTTCATCGCGTAAATACAATAAAATGGATCTATCAACTTTAGTTGGTATTTCTAGAACAAGTCCAACATCAACAATATTACTATTAAAAGTTGCTTGTTTATGTAAGCCTGTACTATCTTCAGAAATATCATGTATAACATAATCAACAGCTTTTCTTAATAATGAACTTGAAAAAACACTTTCATCTATTCTAGTAAGCATCTCTGCTTTATACATTATTTTATCCCAAAGTATTGTTCTAAGATAAGGAGCATATATTTCCTTATCAGAACTCACGCCACGTTGATACATGCTCATTTTTAAACATTTGAATTGTTCTATTGCATCCGCATAATCTACTGGATCGTTAATTGAAACGCTAACCAATTGGTTAATTCTTTTTACAAAATCAAACAAATCATATTCAGAAATAGGGCAGCTGTTAGCTCTTTTGAACATATCAATTATTTCGCCATAAGTCATTGGTGAACCATCGCTATGATATTGATACTCAAAACATGTAATTCGAGATACTTTATTCCAAACTCTTTTTAAATATTCAAAGTCACTCTCATTTGATCCCCTAGGAAGTATAAGATCTGGGGTTTTTAATCCCATTTTACTATTTGGATCATTAATTTCCAGTGCTGCATGTTCAAACTCAAATAGATTTCTCATTTTCTGATCATGAAGCATTATATTGAATATATAAGCTATACCATATTTAGCAATTAATTGTTCTGCTCTCAAACTAAGATTGTAAACTAAATATTCATCATCAGCAATGGTGGTCGCATTCAAATCATCGAAGAATATTATTTTACGGAATTCATTTATTTTTGCGTTAACTTTATCTCTACTAGTTAAATATCTATTAGTTAACTGACTATATCCAAGTTTTTCTAATAACACTGGATTTTCTCCAGAAAATAATCCTTTTAATTTTGAATCACTAATAGGTTTATCACCATTAATAGAAGACAATTCGTTTAATATAGTGACATATTTATATGCTATATCTGAACCTTTATCTAAGTAATTATATATAGCATCAAAATAGTCTATATATTCTCCATGATCATTTAAAAAATCAATAGCTTTATCACTGTATTTGCTCATGAAACTGAGAACAGATAAATAAAACTCGGAATTACTATAATCAGTTAATAAGAAAGGTAATGCATCCCAAACAGCAACCTCATTACCGTTATTCATATTTCTTTCTAAGTCTAAAATAGCAGAATCAGTAATTGCAATATTATTAAATTGAGAAACTAAACCTTTTCCGGTTCTACTAGAACTATTACCTTTAATATAATTACTAATTCTATTGCTTGCGTCTTTTTTCTCTTCATTATTATATTTTTCTATTGAAAGAGCAGTAGAATCGTATTTTTTAATCATTTCACCAATAACAAAATTTTTAATATTACTAAACTGACTTTCAATCAAAACATCAAATTCAGGACTAGTTAAACTAGAAGCAATTGCCGTTTTAAAATTTCTTAATAATTCTAACAATGCAGAAGGACTACTTAAAGAGTGAGCTATCAAACTAGCTTGTTGTTTATTATTAATATTTGAACCAATTAAACTATTTGTTAAAATATGCAAAACATCGGCATAGAACTCTTTTTCAAAGTCATCTCTAATTTCAACTGTGATAATACCATCAACAATAGTAACATTAAATTTTCTATCAGATATTAACTGCGTAATATTTGTTACTAAATCATTAATGTTCTTTAAAATATATAGACTATAAGAATACAATTCTTTAACCGTTTTTGTTAATGGCTTATTAGATAAATCTAATAAATTATCTTGAGCATTATATAAAACATTTAACATTTTGACCTGTTCTTCATAAGTAGATCCTGTCAAGTTGCTGCTTATATCTCTTTTAATTGTTTCATCAAAAGCTTCTAATATTTTCAAATATTTATCGGCTTCATTTCTATCTTTGTCGTTCAAATCACTTATTGAATAAGTCCTAGGTGTTGATTGCATAGAAGAATAAATAAAGTAATTCAAGTAATCAATAAATCCTTTTTCGGTAGTAACTGGTACATCAACACCACCAACTCTAGTAGCTATAAGACGATCATGTGGCAAACCAACAACATGTTCAATGTTTGTTAAATCTATCACTATAGGAACGGTGTTTCTATTACCGTGTTGGTCTAAAACTTCCATTTGAATAGAACTTTCTTGTTTATACATAGAACCAGCATAACTAGCAAACGAGCGTGAAAAAATGGCTCTTGCAGTTCTATACATATTTTCAAAATCAAATCCTTTTGGAATACTTACTTCAGTTGGTCCATTACTATTAAATGAATAAATGACCAAATTATTACATCCGTTACCTTTTCTGGTGTTTTTATCATCGTAACTATAGGCCATTTAATCACCAACTTTCTAGTCTTACTATCTTATATAATTATAATATAACAACAACAAAAAATCAAAGTCAAAAAAATAGGGCAAAAATTGACATATTTTGGCTATAATGATACTATTTTATACAGATTTAAGGGGGGATTTGTATGTCAAACGAAAATATAATTAGAAGCGATGGCTACAAAGACAATGATTATATTTATAGTGTTTTGGACAACTACGCTTGTAATGGTGCTAAATTAGAAAGCGAATTTACTCAAGCAATTCTTAGATATGCCAAAACATATGAATTACCAGATGAAGACCTAATGGATTGTGCAAAAAAAACTGGCGACATAGATTTGGCTGCAATCCATATAATGAATGAAAACAATTTCAATGAATCCTTAAGAAAATTGCCTAACTGCTTAGATTTATCTGAATGTGATATTCCAGTAAATACTGCTGTGGCAACATATAATGAATTATTAGAAAAAAGAAAAAGACTATTGATGTTAGTAAGATATATAATTGAAGAAAAAAAGCAGGTAGCTAAAGATGAACCAATAATGATGGGGAAGGGCGTATTATATAACTTACTTTTAAGAAAAGATACTGAACCAACAACTGAAGAAACAACATTAACAACAAACGAAAGAAATTTCATTTCATCTCTAATAGCAATTATTGAATCACCTAGAAAAAGTAGAATAGAAGAGGTTCTATCAAGTGAGCAAGCAATTGGTTTAATTCATATGACTATGTCAGATGATCTAGATGAAACAATTGAAAGAATATCTAAAAACTTTGCTGCATCAGGAGATGGATTTATATCATTGGATTCTAGAACTATTCAAGTATTATTAAGATTAATAACAAGCAAAAAAGTATCAAAAGCATTTAATACTGAGTTATTTAATTCAATAATCAGAGAAAAATTCCAAGAAAAAGAAATAGAGCTAACTGGAAGAACTCTTCAACGTTAAAAAAAAGACTATAAAAGTCTTTTTTATTTGACAAAATACAATAGTAATGATATGATACACCCTTGCTTAAAAAGGGAGGTGCAAAATATGGAAAAAATAGCTAATTTACTAGGTATTACTTATGTTATGTCTAAAAATCCAAATGAAATAGCTCAAACATATAGTATCCTTAATAAAACTAAAAATAAATTAACTGATAGAATATATGACCATATTGCTAATGATCCAGTTGGAAAATTTAGAATTAATCGAAGATCATTAGAACTTTTAACACTTCCAACAACTCCTATAGATTATGAAACAGCT
>JAEEGL011211154.1_pt1 | contig 13210 bp, 12 predicted proteins | sample 9134231 | NCBI WGS metagenome assembly JAEEGL01 (sample SAMN16246548, study PRJNA631951) | gut metagenome | biome: gut microbiome; feature: rumen; material: fiber-attached | host: Bos | place: Iran: Karaj | collected 2018-10
CTCAATACTGGTAGAGAAAATGTTCTCAACCGTTTCAGAATATTCATCATCAATCCATGACATTCTTGAAGCGAATTGATAACGAAGGCTATCAAACAGTTCTGGTTGTTTAGCAATTTCATGCTGCAAGCGCCTGCACTCAAGCAGCCCGGAATCCACATTCTCAACAAGCTCTATGGTCTTGTCAAAGTCACTGATGACCATCATCACCATCTCCTTCTTAGCCGCTTGTTTCTTGTTATAGTCAACCACGGCAGCTGTTCCGAAGGTGAGAGCAATCGATATTGAAGTGGCGACAATTGACAACAGGAATTGTTTGACCGATGTCAGTCCGCTGCCTGTCTTTAAAGTCTTAGGCGTATGTAATTTTACGTTCATATTGCTGGAAATTCTTGTTATGCAATGCAAATGTAGTTATAATTCCCGACATATCACGCTGTTGAGATAAAGAGAAGCATTATTTCTTTATGGGCAACGGGGTGACGGTCATGCTGTTGAGGTCATTCTCCTTGAAAAGAGTGAACAAGACTACCGCTCGACACAACGGCATTTTCACTGATAACACCATGATTTTCACTTTTTGCTCAAAACCTGCTTTTTCCTACAAAAATATGTGTAAATTTGCAGCAAACAATTGAGCGACATGAAGATAGATTTCATTTTTTCCACCGATTTCCACCAGGTCAACTCCCCTGAATTGGGGCACTGCTGCATGCACATGATATGCACTGGCGGTGAAGGCAGCTTCGTCTTCAATGAACGGTGTTATCACATAGTAAAGAATGATTTGGTGGTAATTCCCATGCCCGACCGCATGAAAAACCTGTCTGCACACCCTGACATGACAGTGGAATGGTTTGCCGCCGACTACAAGTTTCTTCAAAACCTGCTACCATCCAACAATTACAGCATCGGCGGTAGCATCAGTTTGAATCATGACCCTGTCATGCACTTGAGCGATGAACAGGCAAACCTGCTGCTCGAGGATTTCCATCGTCTGAGAGAACGCATGGGTGACCGTGACCTGTTGTTCTACCGCGAACTGATGGGTAGCCTGTGCCTGACGATGATGTATGACATCTTTGAGGCTCACGCCCAGCGCGAAGCTACAGACTCCCACAGCGACCGCACCGCTTTTATTGTCAAGCAGCTGATGCAGTTGCTCTCGACAGGAATCTGCCGTACCGAGCGCAACGTCGGCTACTATGCCGAGAGGTTAAACGTCTCGACAAAATATCTGTCCAACACTGTCAAGCGTGTGACTGGGCATAGCGTCAGTTCTTACATCGACCGTTATACGGTCCCCTTGCTCAAAGAGCTGCTGGGCGATGAACGGCTGTCGCTCACCCAAATCGCCGACCACATGAATTTCACGTCCTTAAGTTACTTCAGTCGCTACTGCAAGAAGCACCTGAAGAAGAGTCCTAGCGCCTATCGGGCCAGTCTGCAGCCCAAATGATACAATTGCCACCATTATCAATCGCGTTTAGCCTGAGAAATATCGATTATTCGGATAAAAGCGGTATATTTGCGGAAAAATAAAATGAATATGAAAAAGACGATGATCATGTTGATGTGCCTGGCGTGTTCTTTTGGCGCGCTGGCAGCCGATGAGATTGTGTTTACAACCGTGTTGGAGAACGGCATCACGCCAGTGAAGAACCAGAACCGCAGCGGCACGTGCTGGGCCTATGCGACTATCGGTTACATCGAGGCCGAATTGCTTCGCACGACGGGCAAGGTGTATGACCTGAGCGAGATGTTTGTCGCCAGCAAGGACTATGTGGATTGTGCAGAGTACAACGTGAGGATGCACGGGTTCAGCCGTTTCTCGGAGGGTGGCTCGGCCGATGACGTGTTTGAGGTCATCGACCGCCACGGCATCTGCCCCGAGAATGCGATGGCACGCCCCGGATCGATGATTGGCGACACGCTTGCCAACTTCACCGAGTTCTTTGCTACGCTGGAGCCCTATGTGGCATCCATCGCCAAGGGTAACAGCACCCAGTTGACCACGCAGTGGAAGGTGGGCCTGCAAGGCATCCTCGATGCCTATCTGGGGAAATGTCCCGAGACATTCACCTATGAAGGCAGGCAATATACCCCCAAGTCGTTCGCCCAAATGCTGGGCATCAACAAGAAGGACTATGTGAGCATCACGAGTTTCACGCACCATCCGTTCTATGAGCAGTTTGTCATCGAGGCTCCCTACAAGTGGCGCCCGCGTCCCAGCTGGAACGTCACGCTCGACGAGATGATGGCAACGATTGACAACGCCTTGAAAAACGGCTATACTGTGTGCTGGGGCGGTGACGTGAGCGAGGACGGCTTCACCCGCACAGGACTGGGCATTGCCGCCGACATCGAGCATGCCCCCGACCTGACGGGCAGTGATGCCGCACGCTGGCTGAAACTGACAAAAGCCGAGAAAGCCGAATCCCTCAAGAAACTCGGAGCCCAGACACCCGAGCTCGTTCCCACCCAAGCACTGCGCCAGGAACGCTTTGACAACTGGCAGTCCACCTACGACCACGTGATGCTCATCTACGGCATCGCCCATGACCAAAACGGTCGTGAGTACTACATGGTAAAGAACTCGTGGGGCAAGACGGGAGAGTATAAAGGCATTTGGTACATGTCGAAGGCCTACATCGCACTAAACACGACCTATATCTTCCTGAACAAGGCCGCCGTTGGCAAGGATGTGAGAAAAAAGCTGGGGTTCTAAAGCAAGAAGTCCCTAGAAAACGACAGACACAGGAATCTCGATCTACTTGAGGTTCCTGTTCTCGTTATAGAGCAACAGGCAGAAGAGGATTTCCACCGCCACCATACACAATGCAAGAATGTGGGGCGGGAACATCAGGCCAATCACCAGAGCACCGATGGTGACGATGCCCGACATGGCATAATAAACCTTGGAGTCATAGAGCCAACCGAAGGGGAGCAAGTGGGCACCAAAGACCATTGCCAGCGTCATCACCATCTTGTCGGGGACGGCGGCATAGACCCACATGACAATTAAGAGATAAGGAATCTGCGCCACCGACAAAACGATGCCCAGAGGCGAGAGCGGGTTCTCCTTGTCACTGAAAGTGATGCCCAACGGCTTGGAGAGCATCCATGCCAAAGGCATCAGCGGGCAGGTGCAGCAGAAGGTGAGCAGGTTCTTGGTCTCGATGGGCAATTTGGTCAGTTGGACAATGAACACCAGTGTCCAAATGATAACCGATGCCATGATAAAATGCAAGCCGCGTTTCTGGCCACGGGCGCACGCCTTTTTAACCTGTTCCAGTGATTGCTTATCCATAACCTTTGTAAGTTTTCAGTTTTCAGTTGTTAGTTGACAGTTTTTTAATTTTTGATTGCAAAGATATTCAATTATTTGGTGATGTGAGTAGTTTTGACTACTTTTGTCAAAAAGAATTCAGTGACAAGACAACAGCGGGAGCCGCTGACAACTGAAAACTGAAGACTGACAACTTGAAATGAGTGACTTTTTCAAAACCGTGAAGGGCGTCTCGCAGGGCATCTACCGCGAGAAGATGTCCCGTTTCCTGGCGTTTGCCGAACCCGTGTCGAGCGCCGAGGAGGCCCGCGCTGTCATCAAGCGCTATGCCAACGAATACCATGACGCACGCCACTGCTGCTGGGCCTATATGATTGGCACCGAGCGCAACGAGTACCTGAGCAGCGATAACGGTGAGCCCAGCGGAACAGCAGGCAAACCCATCCTGGGGCAGATCAACTCGTTTGAACTGACCAACATCGTGATTTGTGTCATCCGTTACTTTGGCGGTATCAAGTTGGGTACCTCGGGGCTGATTGTCGCCTATCGCGAAGCGGCGAAATTGGCTATCGAGGCGGGCGAAATCATCGAGTGCCACGAGCAGGCACGGCTATCGTTCACCTTCCCCTACCTGAGCATGAACGATGTGATGAAAGTCGTGAAAAAGAGCGACCTGAAAGTGATTGAGCAGGCCTTTGATAACGTATGCTCCATGACCATCGAGGCCGATGCCGACAAGGTGCCGGGACTGCGTGAGCAGTTCGCCAACATAGACGGCACCAGCATCATCGAGTGAGTTTTTCCATTTTTGTACAAGCCATCGACTCGCCTCAAAAAGACGAGTGGATAATTGCTCTATTATACCTTATTGATGGGAAGCGTTATTCCCGTTCTTGCCAATGGAAGCGGGCGCGGACGTGATCATCACCATCGACATCGGTAATGCTCATGTGGGAATCCAGGGGGTCGGTATCATCAATGACGAACTGGCATGTCTCGCCATAGTGAGTCTCCTTGATGAAGGAAATCTCCATGCGGTGGATGAAGTACTGGTCATAGCAGTCCATGTCAAAGAGGTTCATCAAGTGGGACAAGTAGCGCACGGTATTGACATGGCGGTTGAAGTCGCAGTCCATATAACCAAAGGTGTAGTCCACGGCATGACCTTCCTCGATGGGACGCAAGCGGCTCATTGGCTCAATGGGGCAAGGCAGGTCGGAAACCTTGTCGCTGATGTAACCCAACTGAGAGATATCCACGCTGGCACGGGTGCTCATGTCGATGACCATCCAGATGGTGCGCACATAGCCTAACGGATTGCCTTGAGCATCGTCAATGCGCATATTGCGCTGCGAGAAGTGACGGTTGTAGTCCTCAATCCACGTGGTGAGGCGATAATTGGTGTTCACCTTAGGATAGGCTTTCATCTCAATGGTGACGCGAGAGAGCACCCACACCTGGTTGTCCTGAATCAGACGGGCATATCCGGCACCCCATGAGTTGGCATGGAAGGTCGCCACCTCGATGATGCGTGTCATCAATAACGTCAAGGGCATTTCGCCCTGGGGATTACACTCGCCAGCAGCGAGGTAATAGTCCATGTAGAATTGTTTCTTATCGTCAGAGCACATTGGTTTTCTTGATTAAGCAGTTATCTAAAATGACAAGTGCCGCCATCGCCTCGACTATGGGCAGAGCACGCGGCAACACACAAGCATCATGACGGCCACGTGGCTGTAATGTCACGGGATTGCCGTCACGGTCGATGGTAGGTACAGAGCGCATCATCGTGGGAACGGGCTTGAAGGCAATACGCATCGTGATGTCCTCGCCATTGCTGATGCCGCCCTGGATGCCGCCCGAATGATTGGTCACCGTGCCGATGGAGCCGTCATCACGTTTCTCAAAGGTATCCATCACCTCGCTGCCTCGCTTGGCTGCCATGTCAAAGCCGTCACCGTACTCAAAGCCGTGTACCGACGGGATGCTCAACATAGCAGCCGCCAACTGGGCCTGGAGTTTGCCGAATAGCGGTTCTCCCAGTCCTGCGGGAACGCCATGCACCGTACAGGAAATGATGCCGCCCAAAGTATCACCTTGACTGGCAGCCTCGGCAATCACGCGTTCCATTTCTTCAACGGGCACATCACGATGAGGGCCGACTTGAACGATACGGGATTGGATGGTAATGCCCAACGTCTTGAGCAACTGGATGGCCATGCCACCAGCGACGACACGGGCAACAGTCTCGCGGGCCGAAGCACGTCCGCCACCACGCGGGTCGCGGATGCCATATTTGGCTTCCCAGGTGAAGTCGGCATGGTTAGGACGGTAGCAACGGGCAATCTCGTCATAGTCGTTGCTTCGGGCATCGGTGTTACGGACAATAAAACCGATGGGCGTGCCCAGCGTCCTACCTTGCCAAATACCCGAGAGTACCTCTACCCTATCCTTCTCGTCACGGGTGCTGGCACCGACGGTCTGCCCCGTGCGGCGACGCGCCACAAAGCGTTGCAATTCCTCCAAATCGATTTCCACGCCAGCGGGCATACCGTCCAGCACGCCACCCATTGCGGGTCCGTGCGACTCACCGAAGGTAGTGAGCGTCAATATTTTGCCTATGGTGTTCATAATGTCTTTTCGGCTATCAGGTCAACGGTTTCGGCTCCCACAAATTCGACAAGCGCCTGAGGGTCAATCTTGAACTGCAGTCCCCGCACCCCCGCGCTCACATAGATATAATCGTAGAGGATGCAGGTCTCGTCAATATAGGTGGGAAACGGCTTCTTCATGCCCACGGGTGAACAGCCGCCGCGGATGTAGCCCGTGGTAGGCAGCAATTCCTTCATGGGAATGAGGTCAACCTTCTTGTTCCCCGACACTTTGGCGGCCTTCTTCAGGTCCACCTCCTCGGCTCCCGGGATGACGCACACAAAATGGCCCGTTTTTTCTCCGTAAAGAATGAGCGTCTTGAACACTTGCTCGATATTCTCACCCAGTTGGTCGGCGATGTGTTGGGCGCCAAGATCGGTCTCATCCACCTCATAGGGGATGAGTTCGTATTCTATTGATGCTGCATCAAGTAGGCGCGCAGCATTAGTTTTTGCGATTTTTTTCATCGTTTTTTGCCTTAATGCTGCAAAGTTACTACTTTTGCACGACTATTGATTGTTAACGAACAAAATTCAAACGAAATAAAGTTCATGAAAAAATTCATTTTCACTGCAATCCTTGCCATTGTCGCATGGTTCAACACGCAGGCACAATCGATGCCCGCTCCCGAAAGATATAACAGTTTTATTGAACAAGTGGCTGCTCTGGATCCCGAAAGAGCCGAGTTCCTGATGAACGCGACCATGGAATCCCTGGTTGACAATCCTAAAGGCTACCGCCAGATGATGGAATTGGCCGAGAGACGTTTCAGCGACGCCGCCGACCCTATCCACAACGAGAAACTGTACATGGTGGTCTTGAAACATGCCACCGAGAAATATGTTCTCAGCAATGCCGAGAAGGAGAAACAGCGTCTGCTGCTCGAAGGCGCCAAGAAGAACATGATCGGCAGCATAGCCGCCGACTTTGACTACGTGACCACCAACGACAAAGATGTTCACCACCTCAAGGACCTGAAGGCCGACTACATCCTTGTCTATTTCAACAACCCCGACTGTGAATCGTGTGAGGCCGTCAAGCAGCGTCTTGAAAGCAACGAGACCATCAACCAGATGGTCAACGACAAGAAGCTCATCGTGCTCGGCATCTACCCCTACGATGACCAGAAACTGTGGAAGAAGGCCAAGTATCCCAAGATGATGATCAACGGCTGGAACAAGAGCCGCAACATCGAATACGGAGAATTGTATGACCTGCCCACCCTGCCCTGCTTCTACCTGATGGACAGGAATTACAAGGTGCTCATCAAGAACGAGGGCAGCCTGAACAAGGTCGAGGCGATGCTCAAGCAACTGACTTCTCCCCAGGAGGCAGCCCCCGAGGCATCTGCCGGCAAGCAAGCTCTCAAGCCTAGCAGACCAGCCGTCCAGCCCGAGAGGCCCAAGCCCACTATCATCCCCGCTCCTGCCGACGATCCCTTCACTGCCCGCAGCGAGCAGATGTTAGGTCTGGTGCTTGACAACAAGGGCCAGGAGCTGTATGACAACCTGTCCGAGAAAGTCAAAGGTCAGGTTCAGCCCAATACCTTTGATGGCATACGCACTCAAATTGAGGCACAGATGGGTAAATATACTGGCCACGAAGCATGGAACATCCAAGAGATTCAGGGCATGAAAGCCTATACCTCGCTGGTCAATTTTGAAAAGGCACAATTGGGACTGGTCGTTGTCTTTGACGAGGATGGTAAGATGCTGGGCATCAACTTCGTTCCTGCCAATGCCATCAAAGCCCAAAACTAACCTGAACAATAAGACAAACTACTACAAATAAAGCAAATTAAGACACCTGCCGGTCTCATGACGAAACCGGCAGGTGCTTTTTTCCATATCGGACAGACCCGGATTATCGGGTCATACGCTTCAAGACATTGTAGCTGGGAAGTACACCCAATTCACCAGCCTTGCTCAAATCGGCGACACCCAAGGTCTTGTTGCCCATGCGCAGGTACATCAGACCACGGTTGTAGTAGGCCTCGCCCAGGTCGGGCTTGTAGTCGATGGCGGCACTGTAGCAACTGATGGCGCTGGTATAGTCACCCTGCAACATATAGGCATTACCCTTGTTAAAGTGGGCATACACGTTCTTGGGCGAGAGTTTGAGGGCCTCGTTCAGGTCTGAAACCATCTGATTGAGCATGGTGCTTTCCACACGCTGACGCAACATCGCTTGTGACTTGTCGGCAGGTAAAGCCGCAAGAGCCTCGGTTGCACCAGGCTCACGCGCTTGGGCCATCAGATATTGCATGTAGTGGGCGTCGGCACGCAGCATATAGGCCAGCATGAACTGGGGACTCAAGTCAATGGCGGCATCGGCATCGGCAATAGCGGCATCAGGGTTCTTGACAAGCAGGTAATCCAATCCTCGTGCAAAGTGATCCACGCTGCGAGGCTTGGCGTGAGCCAGCAGGCTATTGTAGTAATCAATGTCGGCGAAGTGGCGCTTGATGTCATCCTCGCTGAGTTGAGAATCCCCGCTGATGAGGGTGAGCTTGGCTGGCAGCTGTCGCGAATCGTTGATGTCACTGATCTCACGGATGTAGTGGATCTTGCCACCTAGTTGGTCATCCTTGTCATAATAAGTCAGGGTGAACATGGGCATCGGTTCCACCTCGATGTTGTCATTCTGCACATGGCCACGCTGGCGGTTGGCATACTCGGGCTTGACGGCATCATTATCTTGAACCGTGAGCAAGGTGTTGAAACGGTTCATGATATCCTCGGCGGTCTCGGGCTCATCTTCACCGGTGAGTGCACGTTGCTCAGCCTTCTTGATGGCGGCAGTAGCCTCGATTTCAGCCGGGTTGAAGGTGGACTCATGGGTCTTGTTGCGGCGGAAGATGGCCATCGCCTTCTCCATGTCGGCCTCGCTTCCACGCGTGTCGCCCATTCGTCGCTTGGCTTCGCCACGGGCCATATAGCCTGCCTCAAACTCGGGATACTTTTTCAGGATGGCGGTAAAGTCACTGACCGCCTCTCGGAACTGGCGCGTGCGCATGTGCAACAGGGCGCGGTTATAAAGCGCCATAAAATTGGACGGATTGCTCTTGAGCACAAAGGTGAAGTCACTGATAGCCTTATTGTTATCCCCTACCTCGGCACGCAACAGTCCACGGTTGAAGTGCGCTTCCTGACTGGCAGGTTCCAGACTGATGGCATAATCGTAATCGGCCATGGCGCCGAAGTAATCATCAAGATTATACTTCATGAAAGCGCGGTTGATGAAATAGCCCGCATAGCGCGGCTCGAGCAGGATGGCACTGTCCATGTCGGCAAGCGCGTGTTCAAAGTCATGCTTGGAACGTGACGCGATTTCAGCACGCATGACATAGGCATTGGCATTCTTTTTACTCAACTCAATACCACGGTTCAGGTTATCAAGGGCCGCTGTGGTATCCTTGCGGGCAAGGTTCATCTGTGCCAAGCCGATGTAAGCGCGGTCGTTGCGGCGGTCGAGCTGCAGTAAACGGTCAAAGGTCACCTGTGCCTCATCATAGTCCTTTAGCGCTGTCTTGCAGATGGCGCGGTTGAACAGCAGGTTTTTGTCCTCGGGCATGAGGCTCAATCCCTTGTCATAGTCCTCGACGGCTCCGGCATAGTTACCCAGATTCTGTCGCGAGACGCCACGCACCTGATAGGCATCGACGATAAACGGATTGCGCTCGATGGCCATACCGGCATCCTGCTCAGCGCCTTGGTAGTCTTCAAGGCTGATCTTGGCAACCGAACGGAAGAAATAAGGCTCGGCAAGGAAGGGTTTGGCTTTAATCGCCTGGTTAAAGTACTGGATGGCAAGAATGTAATCCTCAAAATAGAGTGCATTGCGCCCGATGTTCACCACCTGTTCGGTGTTGATTTGGGCGTGCACGCCAACAGTTACCATCAATGCCAACACAAGCAACAATCGCCTATATGTCATTTGAATCTTTCTCATCTCAGCTATAAATTAACGACAAAAATAGGCGAAAATTTCCCAACGGCAAAAAAACGGCCCATTGATGCCCATTTTTTCACATTTTATCGCATAAAGTCTTAAAAACGGCTAAAGGATTTGGCATTTCGGCCGAGTTGAACTAATTTTGAAGTTTGAAACAAAAAAGACGACTATCGTAATGAGAAAATATATTGTATTGAGCCTGTTACTCGCCATGCTGTTGGCACCTGCCACGATGGATGCCCGCAAGAAAAAAGACAAGAAACTGGAGAAACGCGGCGTGACTATTGAGAACGTCATTGCCGACGTGGATCAACCCATGCGCGAGATTGCCATTACCGACCCCGCCAAGCAGCTCTATGGCGAGTGGGACATCGTGATGTTGCGCAACAAGAAGAAGGTCTATACGAGAGAACGCGCCTACCTCTACCTTGACTTTGCCGGAGGCAACAAGGTGTACGGCAACAACGGCTGCAATACAATCAACGGCACCTTTCAGTTGAGCGGGAACAACCTGAAGTTCAATGACTTCATCTCGAGCGGTGAATCTTGCCACAATGTCACCAACGAGAAGACCATCATGCACGCCCTTGCCGACACGCGACGCTTCACACTGGAAGCACAATACAATGCCCAATACATGAATCTGATGAACAGCAAGGGCAACGTAGTGCTGGTGCTCAAGCGTCACAACCTTGACGCAATGAACGGAGCGTGGCTTATCAAGGAAATCGACAGTGAGAATGTGAGTGACCTCAATATGCGTGTCGTCATCGATGCCGAGATGCAGACCATACATGGCAACTCGGGCTGCAACATCTTCAACGGCATCATCACGCTCGACCCCACCAAGGACATGGCCATCCAGTTTGAAGACCTACATTCGGGCGACAATGACGAGTGTGAAGAGATTGACAGCGAGACCGACCTGCTGTTGGCACTGGAACGCACCGAGTCCTGCAAGCGCATCAACCAGCAAGAGATGGCGTTGCTCGACAACAAGGGCAACATCGTCATCGTGCTGCAACGCATCATCCTGAGGAACACCACAAACCAAAACAACTGAATGATCTGAACTGCGGCTCTTTGGCCTCACGCTAAGCCGCAAAGCCGCAAAGAATACTGCTCGCAAGGGGCTCGCAAAAAAATAGTTATCCGCATCCCACAAATGGCTGGAATACGGATAACTTATTAGTTTAATACGCTTAATTCGCTGACTGAAAAGGCGCGGATGCAATAAACATTGCGGCTTAGCGTGAGGCCAACGAGCAGCGGATGCCTCAGAAATCTCAGATAAATCAGTTGTTAATTTATCAGGAGTTACTTGTTGAGGTGTTTGGTGATGGTGCGGGAGCCGTCGTTGTGGGTGGTGACGATGATGTTGACACCGTCCTGCGGGGTCTTGCTCACGATACCCGAGGGGTTGACATACTTCACGTCAACAACCTGCTTGCTGACCATCGTCTCGTCAACAGCGGCACACGAGAGGACTGCCAACGGATAGATGGTATAGTTGGTATAGTAGTCCTCGTCGGTGGTGCGGATGCGACGCATCTGGGTTACATTCTCTTCCCAAGCCTCGTCGATGGTGAAGACGTACAGCAGACCATAGTTGAAGCCTTCCTTCTGTGCCATCTCGGCCTCCAGTTCGGGCGCATAGTCAAAGTTGAGTTTCACCCTTACCGAGTCATCATCGCTGCACAGGCAGGGCACACCGTCACGATAGAAGAAGTAGCCGTCAACACGGCCCACCTCGTTGCCAAGGGCGGTGAGGTAGTCCTCGTTCAAGTCATACTTGAACAACGTCAGCTCGGGCAGTTCCACGTCATCGAGCGCGGCAGGCGCGCTATTGAGCACGAGACGGGGATTGGTATCACTATTTACAAGCTTGCCCTTTACTGTACCGGGTGCAAGCACCTGGGCATCGGCAATAGCATCAAAGAACGCTTCGTCACCCGAGCAGTCAAGAGCAATCCAGTCAGGATACCAGTCCATCCATTCGGCATAGCCCCAATCGGCGTAGGTGTCATAGTAAATCTTATCGACATTGTCGGTCACAAATACCTGCTTGCCATTCTCGCCATCAACTACAGCAGCGACATAGAGGACGTCATTGACTTTGTATTGCTCACCCTCCTCGCCCTCATACACGACCTTCCACAGGCGCACGCCGGGATCGTTGGTAATCGTGATGGGATAAAGCTCCATGATATCGTTGTAGATGACAACCATTCCCTCGATGGAGTACAACTCGGTGGGGTCTGCCTCGGGATAGTCAATGCCGAACTTGTTGAAGCCGGTCATCGATGCCTCAAAGACCTGTCCATCCTCATCGGTCTCGTTACATGAAATCATGAACAGACCACGGTCATTGATCTCGCTCAGATGGACCCCATCAAAGAACACCTTATAGTTGTCCCAACCTTCCTCGGGGTCGGCAACAAATGACAGATAACCCGTGCAATCGAAGGGCGAATAGAGATCTTCTTCAAGAATAGTCTTGGGATTGGCAAAATGGGCAGGATTTGCCGCCTCGGGCTGTCCTTTGTAGGTCTGCTTCACAGCAGTCCAGCCAGCAGGGATGACAGCACCCATGGGATACTGCTTGCCAGTATCACCATAGATGACACCAGCATAGGCAGTGCCATCGTTGGCGAGTTGCATCACCCACAAGTGGTCATTCCACTGGTAGTTGACATAGACATCGCTTGTAAACTGGAAGGCGGTGCCGTCCTCCAGCGCAGCAAGGTTCTGGATAGAGTCGAGTTTGAAGATATCAGGGTCGATGGGATCCTCGGGGTCGGGTTCAACCGTTCCATCATCACTGGTGGTCACCACGATGCTTGCCACCTGGGCATTCTTGCTGCCAAAATGGGTGAAGGTCACCGACGAGGCTTTGCCTGTCCAAGTGCCCACACCATCAGTGGCACTGTAATCACCGACGTCGGCCAAAAGGTCGAAGTTGGTCGTATTGGCGGCATTGATGGTGACGCCTGTGATGCTGCCCTCAGCCACCGACAACGTGATCGAGCCGTCCACATAGATACGCAACGAGTAATTGCCTTGAGAATTCCAGATGCGCGTCTGGGTCGCACCATCGGTTGCCGACAGGGTCACGCCATCGACGGTTACAGGACCAGCCTGGACAAGGTTGGTTCCAGCACTCGGGCCAGGCACGACATAGCCCATAGCGGTAATACCCTCGGCCGTCGAGAAATCAAAGGTCACCTCGGCTGCCTGTAATACGGAAAAGGCCATAAAGGCCATCAGAAAAAAGGAGAAAAATCGGTTCATTGTGCACATTAATAATTTATGCTA
>JAEEGL014540975.1_pt1 | contig 13210 bp, 8 predicted proteins | sample 9134231 | NCBI WGS metagenome assembly JAEEGL01 (sample SAMN16246548, study PRJNA631951) | gut metagenome | biome: gut microbiome; feature: rumen; material: fiber-attached | host: Bos | place: Iran: Karaj | collected 2018-10
AGCCTTCATTAACGGGTGGCTTCGTCGGTATGTCACCAAGGGAGTTGAGAACGGTTGCTTTCCAAACCGTGAACTTGTCTGACCGACTGACATACCGCGAAGACAGGACCCGTTTCAATAAACTTCAAGTCATAAAAAGAATATAATATTCTTGACGAAACAAAATCGGTGACTCTATAATAAACTCATTCAGGTCCCACTCGGGATTGTTGATCTGACGGACAAAGTCCGATCGTAAATTTTCCAAAAAACACAGGTAAAGTACATATGGTATACAAAGTTTACTCCGGCGGCGTCGGGGGTATTCTCGGTAATCTTATTACCGTTGAGGCCGACGCATCACCGGGACTGCCGGCCCTTGACATGATCGGGCTCTTGGGCAGTGAGGTCAAAGAGGCAAAGGAGCGTGTGCGCGTTGCTCTTAAGAACAACGGCATTTCTTTGCCTGCAATTCGTATCACGGTGAACCTTTCACCGGCGGATGAGCACAAGAACGGATCTCTTTACGATCTGCCCATTGCCATCGCTCTTTTGGGCGTATTGGGTAAGACCGGTGCCATGCAGCCCGAGAACACGGTGCTCATCGGGGAATTGTCGCTGGATGGGCAGGTCATGCCCGTCAGCGGTGTTTTGCCTATCGTGAGGATGGCAAAGGAAAGGGGGTTCAAGCGTGTTGTTCTTCCGAAGCATAATGCGGCGGAGGGGGCAATGATCAGAGGGATCGATATAATACCGGTGGAGACTTTGGCGGAGGCATTGGCGTATGTCTCGGTTCCCGAAGAACATATGAATGCTCAGATCGAGCCCTACAAAGGCAGGGATTATTACGAGGAGGAAATCGGTGAGATCGGTCCGGATTTTAAGGAAGTCATAGGCCAGGAAGTGGCCAAGAGAGCTGCGGTGATCGCTGCGGCGGGCTTTCACCATCTGCTGATGACCGGCCCTCCCGGAACGGGCAAGTCCCTTATCGCCAAGAGAATACCGGGTATAATGCCGAGGCTGTCTTATGAGGAAAGTCTTGAAGTTACGACTATTTATTCAGTGGCGGGAAAGCTCACGAAGGACAAACCGTTTATAACGGCAAGACCTTTCTTGAGCCCTCATCACGGGGCGTCTGCTCAGGCGTTGGCCGGAGGCGGGTCAAGGGCCATGCCCGGAATGGTTAGTCTTTCTCATAAAGGAACTTTGTTCCTGGACGAGCTTCCCGAATTCAAGCGCCAGACTCTTGATTATTTGAGGCAGCCCATGGAAGACGGTGAGATCACGGTCTCTCGGGCAAGGGGAAGTGTTAAGTATCCGGCGGATTTCATGCTGGTCGGAGCCATGAACCCCTGTCCCTGCGGCTTTTATCCCGACAGAAACCGCTGCACCTGCACCGAAGCCATGGTAAACCGCTATCTTGCAAGGATCTCGGGGCCGATCCTTGACAGGATCGATCTCTGTGTCGAAGTGTCACGAATGGAACCGGAGGAGCTTGAGCAAAGCGGTGGTGACGGCATGGGAAGTGCCGAGATGCGTGACATGGTGGAAAGGGCTGTGGCGATCCAGAAGAAACGCTATGAAAAAGAAAACTTCCGCTTCAATTCCCAACTTCCTTCTTCAAAGACTGCAATCTACATTCCCCTTGATGCTGAAGGCGGAGCCTTCATGCACAGACTTTACAGGAAAATGGAACTCAGTATGCGGTCATATTACAAGATCATTCGTGTTGCGAGGACCATAGCCGATATTGACGGCGACGAATTTGTGGGAGTCAAGCACCTGGCCGAGGCATCGTGCTACAGATTTCCGGATTATATTGGAGGCTGATATGGGAAAATTCAAAGATTGTCTGATATACGAACGCGAGACCATGCTCCCGTATTTTTGCATGCTCTCAATGGTACAGAACATAGGAAATGTCACATACGATAAACTCTGTGAACATTTCGATTCTCCAAAGGAGATATTCGAGACAAATGAGCCGCAACTTAATTCTCTCGGAATCCTTTCCAAAGGGCAGATGGATGCGCTTATAAAAACAAAGATGTCCATAAACCCCGAACGTTACTATGAGGAACTCACAAAACAAGGAATAGGTTTTGTCTGTGTAGAAGATGACACTTACCCATCAAGACTCCTTGATATTCCGTCAAGACCCATCGGATTGTTTTACTGCGGTTCGCTCCCTGATGAGAATATTCCCACCGCAGGAGTGATTGGGGCAAGGGAGTGTTCTTTTTACGGTGAGGAGGCGGCAGGGCTTATCGGCGGAAGCCTCGGCTACAATGGGATACAGGTCATCAGCGGAATGGCTCGCGGCATCGATTCCTTAAGCCAGCTTGCGGCACTTGATGCAGGCGGCAGATCCTTCGCAGTACTTGGCGGCGGAGTTGATATCTGCTATCCGAGGGAATCAAGAAGACTCTACGACCGCCTTAAGGAACAGGGCGGGATCATAAGCGAGTACGCTCCCGGAGTTGCTCCGTTAAGGACCTTTTTTATAAGAAGAAACAGGATCATTTCCGGACTGTCGGATGTGCTCTGCGTGGTAGAAGCAAAGAAAAAGAGCGGCACTCTCACCACCGTAGACTGCGCTCTGGAACAAGGTCGCGATGTCTTCTGCGTTCCCGGCCGCATCACCGACAAAACGAGTGCGGGCTGCAACGAACTTATCCGTCAAGGCGCAGAGATCTTAAGTGATCCGGAACAGCTTTCAAAGGACATTCTTAAAAGATGGGGCCTCAAGCCAATGTCCGACGCGCATTCCGCAACCTCAGAACCTGCCTCAAAACTAAACTACATAGAGAAACTCATCCTTGCCCGAGCCTCAACCGATTCCTTCGTTCCCGACGAACTCCTGGAGTATCCCGAGATCCGCGAATACAGCAACGCCTTCGAACTTCTCACAGTCTGCACGATGCTTTCATATGATGGGTATCTGATCAACATGGGTGGGGGAAGGTTTAGGAAGAGTGTAAAACAGCATTAAGCATTCTTGGAGTGCATTGAAACGGGTCCTGTCTTCGCGGTATGTCAGTCGGTCAGACAAGTTCACGGTTTGAAAAGCAACCGTTCTCAACTCCCTTGGTGACATACCGACGAAGCCACCCGTTAATGAAGGCTGAGAGTATGAAGGCGGAATGTCTATGAAGGGCCACAACGTAAATAGCGTCCCACACGAGAACAGTGGCTTTAGCAGCACCCGACGTAGCCCTTATCGAGCGGGTCTTAGGAAAAAATATCCGACACATTGTCTGAGCCCCTTGCCTTTTAAGGGGTGAGTTCGTGTCGGATATTTTCGGTCTGACTAAGGCCCGAGAGATTAGTAGCGGAGACGTGCTGATAAAGGCACTGTTCCTCGCGATGGGACGCTAATAAGCACTTCCCCTCTCCTACTTCCCTGCAGGGCCGATATAGGATTTCATTTCATCGTTGTTGAGGACGTAGCGTTCGTCCATGGTCTTCATTATGTCGACGATGCGGATATCGTCGTAGAGAGTGCTGGAAAGGTCCATGACCTTGTTGGAGCCGAAGCAAAGGACCATGGGCTTTAAGATGTCAAGGGGGTTAACGGCAAGTACCAGGGCTTTGTCGCCGTTTGAGAGCTCCACGCAGGTACCCTGTCCCAGTATGTTGATGGAGTCTACAAGTGCTTCCACTGCCCTGGGATGGAACACTCGGGGATTGGAAGTCAAGTACCTTAAGGCCTCGATCTCGCTGGCGGGCTCGCCTTCGAAGTTCATGGCAGTCATGGAATCGTAGGTTTCGGCTACGATGAGCACACGGGCTCCCACAACAACCTTTACTTTGCTGTCCTCGGTAGTGCCGTTCTTTAAATCTTCAAGAGCCTTGTTTGTCTGAAGGCATATTCTTTTTACATTGGGATTTGCAGAGAACACGTCTCCTATGAATTCATAGCCCTGTATCATTCCCCGGTCGTAAAGGACTGCCGCCTCTTCGTCGGTAGCACCCTTCAATACACTGTCGGGGACCATCAGCTTTCCGATATCATGCACAAGACTCGCAACGATACAGTCATTGGTATCATCCACCTGGACCTGCATCCGATGACACATGAGCGCTGAAAGAATGGCTACGTTAAGGGAATGTTTATATACAAAATCGTCTTTGCTTCTGAGATTCTGCGGGAAATTTATCTTATGATTCAGATGTCCGTAATGCTTGTTCACGGACGCGGCAATGGTATCAAGCTTCTTTGTACGCTTTGAGTTTATTATTTCCGAAAGCTCTGCTTCAAGAGCATATACCTGAATGGTCTGAAAACGCTCAAATTCAAGATCCTCCTCACTCATGGGAGGTGCCGGCTCCGCCGGTTCAAGGATAAAGATGCCGATAAGGCCGAAATTGCGGATACTGGTAATACTCGCATCCGTGAGTTTCGAATCCCGTTCATACAAAAGAACGCCTTTCTTGTTATAGATAGGCCTTGCGATCCTCATTCCTTTTTTCAGATCCTCAGTCTTAACAAACTTCATAATGCTACCCCACTGACATTATAGTTTTTTTCATTCTAATTATACTTATCGGATAAATAATTGTAAATCCTTATGTAAACAAAAACAAAATTCTTTAATCCGGCAAAAATTCCGCCATGCACACATTTGCAAGATCCAGCCCCTTCTCAGTAAGGAAAATCCGTTCTCCGTCCGCAAGCAGCCCCTCTTCCGACAGACGCAGAATCTGTTCCTTATAGACCTTCTCCATGGATACCCCAAATTCATCAAAAAACTCTTTTTTTGAAACTCCCTTTATAAGCCTTAACCCAAGGAACATAAATTCCGCCATTCTGTCCTTCATTTCAAGGGGCTCGATCTCTTCCGTAAAATCCCCCGACAGAAAACGTTTAAGATCACCGTGCATGCTGTAACGCACCTCGTCAATGAGGGAAGCGGCGGCTATTCCGAAGCCTATATAGGGCTTTCTCGTCCAGTAACCCACATTATGCCTGCACTCAAATCCGGGCTTTGAATAATTGGATATCTCGTATCTTTCATAGCCTTTCGTAAGAAGAAACCGTTTCGTATCATGGTACATCTCCCGGTCAAGATCCTCTCCCGGAAGTCCGTTTCCGTCTTTGTATCTCTCATAAAAAGGCGTCCCCTCTTCTATTATCAGGCTGTACGCGCTGATATGCTCCGGAGCCAGTTCGCAGACCTTCTCCAAAGTCCCCATATAGGAATCCCTGCTCTGCCCGGGAAGGGCACTCATTATATCGATATTGATGTTGGAAAATCCCACCGTTCTCGCAAGATCGTAGGATCTTAAAAACTCTTCATAGCTGTGAAGTCTGGAAAGTCGTTTCAACTCCTCATCCACGGTTGACTGAAGCCCGATGCTCAGCCTGTTTATTCCGGCACTTCGATATACGGAAAGTTTGCCCTTATGGGCGGAATTGGGATTCATTTCTATGGTTATCTCCGCATCCTCCGTAAAAAGAAAACGTCTCCGAAGATGCTCCATGACATCCGCGATATATCCCGCATCCACCAGGCTCGGCGTTCCTCCGCCGAAAAAAACGGAGTCGACGGGCAGACTGCCCGCGGACTCCGCTTTAATATCTATCTGTTTTTCAAGCATCGAAAAATAAGCCTTCTTTGTGTCATCATCCGTTACAAAGGACACAAAATCGCAGTAATCACATTTTCTTGCACAAAAAGGGATATGTACATAGATTTCCTGCGTCTTATTCTTCATCCAGTTTCAGTACGCTCATGAACGCCTTCTGAGGTATCTCTACATTACCGATCTGGCGCATGCGCTTCTTTCCTTCCTTTTGTTTTTCCAGAAGCTTCTTCTTACGGGAGATATCACCGCCGTAACACTTGGCAAGTACGTCCTTACGCATGGCCTTGACGGTCTCTCTTGCAATGACCTTGCCTCCCACCGCTGCCTGAATGGGGATCTCGAATAAGTGCCTCGGGATCTCGTCCTTAAGCTTCTCGCACATCTTCCTGCCCCGCTCGTAAGCGCTGTCCTTGAATACGATGAAGGAAAGGGCGTCCACTTCCTCGCGGTTGATGAGTATGTCAAGCTTGACCATATCGGAGCGCTCGTAGCCCTTAAGCTCGTAGTCAAAGGAAGCATATCCTCTGGAGCGGCTCTTAAGTGCGTCGAAGAAATCGTAGATTATCTCGTTTAAGGGAAGCTCGTATTTAAGGAGTGCACGGTTGGCCTCGATGTACTCCATGCTTACGTACCTTCCGCGTCTTTCCTGGCAAAGCTCCATTATGGAACCGACAAAATCCTTGGTAACCATGATCTCGGCACTTACCATCGGTTCCTCCATGAACTCGATCTCCGAAGGATCGGGAAGATTTGTGGGGTTGGTAAGTTCGATCATTTCGCCGTTTGTCTTATGGACCCTGTAAACAACGCTGGGTGCGGTGGTCACAAGATCGAGATTGTATTCTCTTTCAAGCCTCTCCTGAATGATCTCAAGGTGCAGAAGTCCAAGGAATCCGCATCTGAAACCGAATCCCAGAGCCACAGATGTCTCGGGCTCGTAGAAAAGGGAAGCATCGTTTAACTGAAGCTTTTCAAGGGCATCACGAAGATCCGGATACTTGGCTCCGTCCGCAGGATAAACTCCGCAGAATACCATGGGCTGAACCTTCTTGTAGCCGGGAAGGGGAGCCTCGCAGGGATTCTCAACACCCGTTACGGTATCGCCCACTCTGGTATCGCGAACGTTCTTGATGGAAGCGGTTATATAGCCGACCATGCCTGCCGAAAGCTCGTCACAGGGGAAGAACTGTCCCGCTCCGAAATAGCCCACCTCCACAACTTCAAAGGTAGCTCCGGTAGCCATGAACTTAATGGGCATGCCCTTTTTAACGGTTCCGTTCTTTATTCTTACAAAAACAATAACACCCTTATAGGAATCATAGAGCGAATCAAAGATGAGGGCCTGAAGAGGCGCTGCGGGATCTCCCTTGGGAGCCGGCACTTTGTTTACAATGGCTTCAAGCACCTGATGCACGTTTTCTCCGGTCTTTGCCGAGATCCTGGGCGCATCCTGAGCCTCGATACCGATAACGTCCTCGATCTCGTTTACTACCCTTTCCGGATCGGCGCTGGGAAGGTCGATCTTGTTGATAACGGGAAATACGTCAAGATCATGATCCAGTGCCAGATACACGTTTGCAAGGGTCTGGGCTTCGATACCCTGAGCAGCATCAACAACAAGGATCGCACCGTCACATGCGGCAAGGGATCTGCTGACCTCGTAGTTAAAGTCAACATGACCGGGAGTGTCTATAAGGTTAAAGATATACTCCTCCCCGTCATCGGCCTTGTAAACGGTCCTGACTGCCTGGGACTTTATGGTAATGCCACGCTCTCTCTCAAGATCCATGTTATCCAGGATCTGCTCCTGCATCTCGCGGCTGGTAAGAAGGCCCGTCATCTCGATGATGCGGTCCGCGAGAGTGGATTTACCATGGTCGATATGTGCTATTATACAGAAATTTCTTATATGGTCCTGATTCAAATATCCGCCCTGCTTTCTTTTATTTCAAAGTCAGTATATCAGTAAAAACAACAAAAAGTAAAATAGAAAAAATAAAACGGATCGCATGACGGTACGATCCGCTTTAATCTGTTTTGTTTATTGGTTTAACTTACGATTATGCAAGCTTGTTAACAGCTGTAGCCATGCGGGAAACTTTTCTCGATACGGTGTTCTTATGATAAACACCCTTAGCTTCTGCCTTTGCCATTGTGGAAACAGCTTCGTTATACGCTGTCTGGGCAGCTGCCTTATCGTTCGCATCTATAGCTGCATAAACCTTCTTTATAGCTGTCTTAACGCCGGACTTGATTGCCTTGTTACGGTCAGCCTTTGTACGGTTTACAAGAATACGCTTCTTTGCAGATTTGATGTTAGCCAAGACTATACACCTCCATGATAAATGATCAAAATTACGGGTTAAGCGCTGAGCAAGCCGGACACGGACGTCTGCTCACGCACTAAGATATAGTAAGCGAAAAAGAACGCCATGTCAACACCGAATTACAGAAAATCGGGGATTTTTTCCAAAAACCTTTATAACCACTCCTGTACAAAGCTCAATACCCGTTCCTTTGAAAGGGGTTTGGAGAAATAATAGCCCTGGATATACTCAACTCCCAGCTTCTTAAAGGCCAGATACTGCTCCTCCGTCTCGATACCCTCGACAACGATCTTAAGGCCCAGGGCATGGGCCATTTCCACGGTATATTCCGTAGCGGTCTTGGCCTTTAAGGATTCCATATAGGAAAGAGCCAGGGTCCTGTCGATCTTGATGATGTGAAGGGGCATCTGAATGATATAGATAAGGTTCGAATAACCCGTTCCGTAATCGTCAAGGGAGAAGGTGTTTCCGTAAGCAAGGAGACTGTTCATGTTCTCCTTAAGAGTTGTCTTTGAGTTGACCGCCGCCGTCTCCGTGATCTCAAGGTTGATCCTGTGAGGCGGAACGTTGTATTCGCTCATGATCTCCATATAGGTCTTTGCAAGGTCATCCTGCATACACTGAACCACCGACAGATTGACCTCCACATATTCGATACCGTATTTTTCTATTTTGTTCTGCTGGATAAAGCGGCAGACACTCTTAAAGATCTGCTCACCCAGTTCAAGGATCTTTCCGTTCTTCTCCGCAAACTCGATGAACTCCGCCGGCATTATGAGGTTTCCGTTCTCATCCCTTATTCTGACAAGAGCTTCAAGTGCCGAGAATCTTCCGGCCTTTATATCGTAAATGGGCTGATAAAACATCTCAACGCCGTCGTTTGAAAGAGCCCATTCAAGTGCATGCTGAACCTCTATGGAGCGCTTTCTTGCTTCGAGTTCATCATCATCTATGAGAAGGGACGGCAGGTTCTTTTTATGAGCGTCTGACAAGAAATAATGAAGAACTTCTTCAACTTCCCTGGTCTCCCCAAAGTAAGAAGCATCATAGAAATAAACGACGTTCACATCACTTGCGATCCTTGATTCGTTCACTTCCCAGGACTGTGCGAACCGCTTCACCATCTTATCCACCATTTCGTCCACGTTGTCGGGCAGCATGTCATCTTTGGTGATAAGGGCGAACATATCATCCTCCAGCGCAAAAACAAAAACTCCCGGAAGGGTCTTTATATAGTCGACTATGATCTCCGTAAACCTTCTTGAAGCGGTATTTCCGAAGATCTCTCTGATAGTGGTCACATTGGCGATGCGAAAAGCGATCATCGCTCTGTGCTTCTTAAACCTCAGCACATCGTCCAGCATGTGTCCGAAAGCTCTGCGGTTGAATATGTTATAGGAAAACTCCAGATTGTAATCGGGGTTCTCGATCTTGCTGTACATGTAAACGCATCCCACTGACATTGCGAATGACACCACAAGAAGCCGATTGTTCAGTCCCTGTATGACTGCTGCCAGGATCCAGCACGCAAGCCAGCCGTACACTGCCCTTCTCTTTCGGTACGGAATATCCGCTTTATGAGTAAAGAGCACCGCAAATGAACTTGTTATGTAAACAAAGCAGAACAGATAAGTTACCAGCACGGGGACACCGGTGGTATACAGACTTTCGGTCTCAAGATCAACATACACATCCACAGGAAAAACAAGCAGTATCGCCATTTCGATCCCCAGCGGGAATCCCGATGCGATATTTAAGATGCGCGGAAAGCAGTGATTCACATCCGCGCTTATGAAATGGGAAGCGATGAAAGCAACGGTCACTATGGAAAGGAGGTACATCTTACAGGCGATCTGGGTAAGAACCGGTCCGATCCTGTCAGTATAGTTAATGGCAACTATGGAAAGAACATCAAAAACCGTACTTGCCATCACAGCATACAAAAGCCTCACAAAATAGGTCTCGGCACGAAAAACAAGTCTCTTTTCCCGAAGGCAGAGATACATCGTGACGCTTATTATTATGAAAGCCGCTATTTGAAAATCAATATTCCAAACCATCGATCCACCCCTTTATACACACTCCGAAGCTTTGTTTTTAAGCTTCAGTCGGTCTGTGAAAATCCATGAACGGTCCTTAATTCTTCCTTGGCCCTGCAGACTTCTCCGTAAAATTCCGAGGAGGACATGAGCGCGCAGCCGCCGCCCCTTATGATGACCTGCTCCGCAGAATCACTGGTCACCACAGTTACATTATACCTCTTTCCGTTCACATGTGCATATCTTTCTATATAATGATCCGCAGTTTCTGCGGTTTTTGTATAAACAACGGTGATATTGTGATACTTTATCTCCTCCGTCTGATGCCCTCTGACCCTGTATGCATCAAAAACAAGAAGGGTTTTATACCCTGTCATTCCCTGATAATCGGAAACGATGTCCATAAGCCTTCCCGCCGCCGCATTAAGATCCTTCATTGCAAGTTCCTTTAATTCCGGCCATGCATGAACCACATTGTATCCGTCTATAACAAGAAAACGTTCCTTTATCTCAGTTCCCTTGTATACGGGAGCCTTGTTCTCCGTTTTAACATTCTGCCGCTGCCTTTCCATCAAAGCCGCGGACTTTCCTTTATGCGCCACCTGCACCTTCTTCTCGTTTGCATGGGAAGTTCTGTGAAGTATGGCATCTATTTCCTCGGTGGTGGCAAACCACTCGGTTTCTTTTTCCGTTCCGTGATTTAAGACTGCGGGTTCTTCTTCCTCGCTCTCGCCTCCGTATATCGTATAAGGAAGATGCATGTAATTCTGAACCTCGAACCAGGGCACCACGGTTCCTGCGCCGTGAGAACAGAATACCGAATCTGCGGTGTTTCTTACATCGCTCTGTGCATCATAGCCTATGGCCTCTATTACCTCCTCCTCGTTATGGCAGGGGGCGTAGCCGGACACGGCAAGGCTTATATGACCGGTTCCGCGGGTATATGCCAGCACATCCTTGGCATAACCGTTTAGCGTCGATACGGGGCCCGTTCCGCAAAGGACCGAAGTTCCGTCGGCACTCTCCGTTACCGAAGCCGTGCAGCTCATCCTGTCAAGATCCGTCATGGCACGTCCCACCATGTTATCCGGGATCTCCAGGGTAAAATCATAATATGGCTCAAGAAGCCTCGAGGAGGCCTGCATAAGTCCCTGTCGCACCGCTCTGTAGGTGGCCTGTCTGAAGTCGCCGCCCTCGGTGTGTTTTAAATGGGCACGGCCCGCCACAAGGGTTATCTTCATATCCGTGATGGGGCTTCCCGTGAGAACTCCCCTGTGTTCTTTTTCCTTTAAATGGGTAAGAACAAGCCTCTGCCAGTTAAGGGAAAGGTCATCGACGCTTACCGTGCTTTCAAACAAAAGGCCGCTGCCCTGCTCTAAGGGTTCCAGTTTTAAATGAACCTCCGCATAATGCCTTAGGGGCTCGAAATGCCCGACACCCTCAACGGTATCAAGGATCGTCTCCCTGTAGGAGATCTTCCCCTTTCCGAAGGATACGTCGATACCGAAACGCTGCTTTATCTTATCCGTTAAGATCTCCGTCTGAACCTCTCCCATGAGGCGGACATGGATCTCTTTAAGCCTTTCTTCATATTCCACGTGAAGGCCCGGTTCTTCTTCCTCAAGTTCACGCATGATCTTAAGCATGGTGGTGACATCCGTTGTGGCAGGATATTTGAGGGAATAAACAAGAACGGGTTCAAGGCTTGGTGTCAGCCTTGCGGTACCTTTGCCGTAAACCTTGCCCGGAACCGAAGCCGTAAGCCCCGTTACCGCCACAATATCACCTGCGAAAGCTTCCTTGACCACTTCATACTTCTCGCCGGAATATAACCTGATCTCGTTGACCTTTTCTTCTTCCAGAATGTCCTTGACCTTAAGAGAACCGCCGGTAAGCTTTAAATGTGTAAGCCTTACGCCCTGGGGATCCCTTGTGATCTTATAAGTCATTGCGCCGAATTCGTCGGGATAGGTCGAACCCTTCGTGTATTCGGACATGACCTTAAGAAACTCTGACACACCCTCAAGCTTAAGTGCCGAACCGAACATGCAGGGAAAGATCTTTCTTTCCTTTATAAGATCGGCGATGTTGCTATTTTCTATGTAACCCTTCTCGAAATACGAATCCATCAGAGCCTCGGAAGCGGTGGCCACATCCTCGTAGAAGCCCTCGGAATCCCTGACGGTAAAATCCATGACATTTGGCGAAAGCTCACTCTTTATCTTATTAAGGATCTCCTCCTTATCCGTTCCCGGAAGATCCGTTTTGTTCACAAAAACAAAGGTCGGTATCCTGTGCCTTGAAAGAAGCCTCCACAAGGTCTTCGTATGTCCCCTTACACCGTCGGTGGCGCTTATCAGAAGAATGGCATAATCAAGCACGGAAAGCGCCCTCTCCATCTCCGCCGAAAAATCCACGTGACCGGGCGTATCCACCAGGATGAACTCCCTGTCCTCATAAACAAGACGGGCGGACTTTGTATAAATGGTGATGCCGCGGGCTTTCTCGGCCGAATCGGTATCCAGAAAAGCGTCCTTGTTGTCCACCCTTCCCGCGGCCTTTATGGCACCGCTTAAATACAGCAGTCCCTCGGATAAAGTTGTCTTTCCTGCGTCGACATGGGCCAGGATCCCGAAAACTCTCTTTTCCATAGCATTAATTATAACAGAAAATGGCATTTATGGCACTTTCGTGTTACTATCTTACTATATTGTTCTTAATGGAGAAGCATATGTTACGTGATGTGAACATGGATGAGATCTCGGACGGAAAGCTTTATACCGCCGAAGATGTTGTAAGAATAACAAGTGACGGATGCAGGGGCTGCTCGGAATGCTGCCGCATCGTGGGTGACACCATCGTTCTCGACCCCCTTGATATATTCAACCTGTCGAAAGCCCTTAACAAAAGCTTTGCCGAAATGATGGAAAAAGAAATCGAGCTTCGGATGGTTGATTCCTGTATCCTGCCAAACATAATGATGCAGGAAGAAACCGATGCCTGCGGCATGCTTGACGAAAACGGACGCTGCACCATACACAAGTCCCGCCCCGGCTTTTGCAGACTTTTTCCTCTCGGAAGGATCTACGATGACGAAGGAGATTTCAAATACTTCATCCAGGTGCACGAATGCCCCTATCCCGAGAAGGGCGAGGTAAAGATTGCCGACTGGCTGGGAGTTTCCGATGTGGCCCGTTATGAGAAGTATGTAAAGGACTGGCATTCCCTTTGCCGCAACATAAATGCATATGCCGAAGAGTGCAAGGATCCTTTGCA